>ERZ1643249.2789-NODE-2789-length-15994-cov-3.857080_pt1 | contig 15994 bp, 12 predicted proteins | sample MGYA00579263_ERZ1643249 | MGnify/ENA primary metagenome ERZ1643249 (study PRJEB29033, sample SAMEA4952264) | chicken gut metagenome | biome: Broiler Chicken; feature: Gastrointestinal Tract; material: Caecum | place: Ireland | collected 2018 | study: Broiler...
GATCCGGTTCCATCTCTTGCAGCAAATGCTGTAAAGTTCGGAAGGGAACTTCCATTCCATACCGCGTTTTCTTGCCTTTTCCCATACTTCTCCCCGCCTTCGACCATTTTTTCGGAAACAAATTTATTTTACCATAGTTTTCCATAAAGTAAAAGATTTTTAGGCGATGATTCCCAAAACCACGATTTTCGCCCCACTCTTGGAAACCGCTTCCGCTGGAATCACCCAAGCCTTGCAAAACCGGCTGAAATTGAGTAAAATAAAGAAACATTCCAAATAGAAAAAGGGTGGTTGCTTGTATCGGGCATGTATTTTTGACCTGGACGGAACCCTGGCGAATACACTGTATTCCATTGCCAACTTTTCAAACCGCGCGCTCCAGGCATGCGGTTATCCAACCATCGCCCCGGAGGACTTCCGCAAGATCGTGGGGGATGGGGCGGATACGCAGATGCGCCGGATGCTCACGCGCGTCAAGGGAACCTTCACCGAGGAGGAGCTTTCCCATCTGCGCACCATATACGACGGCTACTATGCCGCGGACCCCACGGACCGGATTCAGCCGTACGACGGCATGATGGACACGCTCCAACAGCTCCATGCGAAGGGAATCCGCCTGGCGGTCCTTTCCAATAAGCCCCATGCATGGACGGTCTCCATCATTCAAACAATGTTTGGGGACAAGCTGTTCGACTGCTACTATGGACAGCGCGCAGGGATTCCAAAAAAGCCCGCGCCGGACGGCGCACTGCGCATCGCGGAAGAGCTCGGCGTCCCTGCCAAGGAGTGCCTTTACATCGGCGATACCAACACCGATATGAAGACCGGCGCGGCGGCCGGGATGGACACCGCCGGGGCGCTTTGGGGCTTCCGCGACCGCCGGGAGCTGGAGGAAAACCACGCGGTCTACATTCTGGAAAAGCCCACAGAACTTTTGGGCATTGTCCTGGGTGACAAATGAGGGACGCCATGGAACGGATCAAAAAACTGTTAAAATCCAGCGGGGGAATGGGGCTGCGCATCGTCAAGACGGGCATTGCCGCCACCCTCTGCGTGGTGGTTTCCTATTGGCTGATGCTGGACACCCCGTTCTTTGCCGTGTCCACCACGGTCATTTCCATGGGGAAATCCATCGACATCTCCATCCGCGGCGGCAAGAACCGGATCGTTGGCGCAGCGATTGGCGCGGCGATCGGCGCAGCCTTTGCCATGGCGCTGCCGGGGAACGCGGGGCTGTGCGGCATCGGCGTCATCCTGACGCTGTATCTCTGCCATGTGTTGAAGCTCAACGGTGGGGCGCCGCTGGCCTGTATCATCTTCACCATCGTCGTGCTGTACCGCGGCTCGGACCCGTGGTTCTACGCCGGGCAGCGCTGCCTGGAGGTCTTGATCGGCGTGGCCATTGCGCTGCTGGTCAATATCATCATCATGCCGCCCAACTATGTGGCGCAGATCAAGCGCGCCTATGCCGACCTGCGCGGCCTTGTGGAGGAGTCCATCGACATCCTTGCGATCAATCAGACGATCCGTGCGCTCTCCACAGCGGTGGAGCATTATATCGGGGAGATCAAATTTTTCCGTGGAAACGATGAGGAGGTCTTTCAGATCTCCTGCAAGATCGCAACCTACCGTCAGATTCTGCACGAGCTCACCAGCATCGACGGGCTGGGGCAGCGGCCCATCCCAAAGGATAGCCCGCTGTATCCGGTCTTTTCGTACCATCTGGAGCGGCTGATTGCATTATACGATGCATGTAAAGAGGAAGCATAACTTCATACGGAACCGGCCCCATACCCCGAAGCAATTCTTCGAGGCATGGGGCCGGTTTTTTACATATGTTCTTCCGCAGCGCCTTCGCGCCTGCATCCCGAACGTTCGCTTCGCCATAGACGGACGATGGCCACCGTATCCACCACTAAAACGATGGAATCGCTGATAGCGGTCGAAAAGTCGCAGATCAGGAACGAATAGACGATCCAGAGCAGGACGTTCACAAAGATGCTGCATTTGGTCGCCATTTCTCCCTCAATATAATGGCAACAAATGGTGTATTCTACGGTTGCCAAAACCGGCAGAAGCCCGACCAGCCCCCGCGTATTGGCCAGAAGGCCCGCCACAATGGTGAGGATGACAAAGGCCACCATCACCGGCTTTGTATACCGGCCTTTTGCGACCACCAGGTTCCGCACCGCGCTGAGCACCAATGTGGTCATCCCCGCCAACGATCCAAAAAAGACGGACGCCACCGCCAGAAGCGCGCATTCCAAGAACTGGCAGAAAAAGACCGCCTGCTTGCGCTTCACCACACAGCTCGCCACCATAAACAAGGCGGCGAAAAACGAAAGGATGTTTCCTATAATCATCAACCCATCGGCCTCACATTCGTTTGGCGCCGGCTATAGGCCGGGCCAGTCAGATTCTTCAGATGGATACCCCGCAGCAGCGCCCGGTCCCCAGCGCCTTAGCAATTCTTTTCTGACTTAGATGCATCCTCTTTCCCAGCAAGCTCCTTCTGCGGGATTTGCGCCAGGTGCCGGATATCCTCCCCGATCTCATCCCACTCGTGGACAAGCTGCGGGTTCGACTCCATATCCTCCCGGATGAACATCAGGACAAACCCGATCAGCAACAACAGCGCCGCCACCCAAATGGCGGGCTCCTGGAACCGCAGGCTCATCAGTGCGCCAACCGCCGCGCCGACCGCAAACACGAAGATGACAAAATAATACTGCCGGCTCTTTTTCCAAAGCGAGGGCTCCTTTGTCACACGGAATTTACAGAGCATCGCCGTAGCACTGCGCATATTCCCGATGCACATGGTTGTTGCAAAGGGAAGCCCCTTGAATTTCCGGAAGCTATTGACCTGCATAGCGCAGGCAAACGACAGGCAGGCATTGGCCAGCATATTGACCGACTGCGGCATCAGCCCGACGGCCGTCAGCAGGAGCACCTCCACAAGCAGGACGATCTGCCTCCAATGGATTTTCCGGTAATCCCGGCAGCGCTGATGGACCCATTCGGTCACATAAACGCCGGAAATGAAAGCAGCCAACGGAATCACATAATGCAGCGCCGCCGGCCAATTTCCCATCGCCAGATTTTGCCCCAGCAGGACCAGATTGCCTGTCTGTGCATTGGCAAACACCTTGCCCCTGCAATTGTAGGAGTAGGCGTCCTGAAAGCCCCCGGCCAATGTCAGGAAGACCGCCAGCGCCATGGATTCCGACATTTGCGTCTTTGTTTTCCAGCTTTTCATCATTTTCCCACCTCATTTTATTTCCAGCCACAAGAAAGCCCTGGCCTATCCAAGAAAGGCCAGGGCCCTTTTATTCGCTGCCCGCGGACGGGATTTTTGCGGCCTCCGCCATCATCGCAGAGGCGACGCCGCCCGCCGCCCGAATGCCGGAGGCGCCGTTCTCCACCACCACCGCAAAGGCGTACGGCGTCTGTTCATTGCTCGAGAACCCGACCATCCAGGCGTTCGGCTCCTTGCCACCGCCCACCTCGGCGGTGCCGGTTTTTGCACAAACAGCCATGTTCGGGAATAGATTGTCCCCGTATTCGCTTGTGACGTTGTACCGCATGGCCTCCTTCAGCTTTGCCGCTGTGTCCGCCTGCACAAGCTGGCGGTCGTTTTGCGTGTGCCCCGCCTTGGTCACTAAGCCAAAATGCGTGGTGATGCTTTCGATCATATACGGCTTGACCGGCGTCCCTCCGTTGGCGATCGCCCCCATTAGGAGCATCATATGGTAGGGGTTGGTCAGATCCGTATACTGTCCCACGCCGCTCCATGCAAGTTCGTTTTCCTCGGCATCGGACACATCGTACTGGCTTTTGCTGGTTGGAATCCCATCCAGGTCGAAACTGCGGTTAAAGCCCATTGCTTCCGCCGCGGCCGTCATCTTTTCCTTGCCCAGCTCCATCGCCAGCTCCGCAAAGACAATGTTGCAGGATTTCGCCAAGCCGTCTTTGAAACCAATATTCCCATGCCGGCTCAGGCAAGTGATCTTGTTGCCGTTCACCGTGATCTCCCCCTGGCAGTTGAAGGTGCGGGTATCCAGATCGGGGATATTTTCGATGGCCGCCGCACTGGTGACGATCTTGAAAATAGAGCCGGGCGTATAAGATGCAGAGAGCGCCCGGTTGAGGTAAACACCTTCGTACTTCCCGGAGGTGTCGGTATTGAGATCTGCCGGTACGTTGCCCGGGTCAAAGGTCGGCGAGCTCACCATGCAGAGCAGTTCGCCCGTCTTGTAGTTGTATAGAACTGCCGCACCCTTTTGATTTCCAAACGCCTGCAACGTAACCTTGCTCAGGTTGCTGTCCAGGGTCAACTGGATGTCGCTGCCCGTCGTTTCCCCTGTGGGCGTTGCCAGGCCGGTAACGATGTTATAGCCCGCCAACTCCGCACGGTAACTATACTGCACGCCGGTGGAAATATACCCCATTGTATCGCCTACCGCGTGGAGTGTCGCCCGGCGCACCAGTTCGTCGTCGTTATACAGGCGTTCGCCGTCCTTGCTCTGCGCCAAAACTGTCCCGTTCCGGTCGAGCACTTCCCCCGCATAGGAGAGCTGCCCGCCGCTGGACAGATGCTTGTTATACGGCTGGAAGGCCCAGTTCCCACCCTCCATCACGAGGGATGCCAGAAAGATGACCAGCCCCACGAGAAATCCACCGGTCAGAAGGAATAAGATCAGGGAGCGGGTTCCCGTTGTCTTCATCATACCACCGCCTTTCTCTCCATCATGGGCCCACTATTTCCGCTTTCGTACCGCATAGGTGCGTTCGTCGCTGGCCTTGATAAAGGCCAACAGGCCCCAAACCGCTACCATGCTGGACCCGCCCTGGCTGACAAAGGGAAGCGTCACGCCCGTCAGCGGCAGCACGTCCGTTGCGCCGAACACGTTCAGGCAGGTCTGGAACAGCATCATCCCCGCTGCTGCACAGGCGGAGATCGAATAGAAGGTCGAGCGGCTGCGCGTCACGTCGGAGCGGGCGTAAAACACCAGCAGTGCAATTGCCAGCACGATGGTGAGGCCCAAAATCAGGCCCAGTTCCTCGCACACCATGCCGAACACCAAGTCACTGGTGGAGGCAAACACGCTCTTTAGATAGCCGTTGCCCAATCCGACGCCGAAAAAGCCGCCGCTGGCCGTGTAGGTGAGGACGCGCGTCTGTTGATAGCCCGCCTCGTTTGCAAATTCCCACACGTGCCGCCACGCGGCAAACCGCTGCGCCACATATGGCCGGAACCGCAAAATCAGGAACACGCCGAACACCGCGGCGGAGCAAATCAATGCGATGGTGCGCACACTGCCGGAGCGCATGAATGCGATAATCAGGAACGTCACAAAAAAGATGCAGGCCGTGCCGAAGTCGCGCATCAAAAACAGAGCGCCGAGGCATACGCCTCCAAAGAGGATGAACCCGGAAAGGTTCCGCGCCGTTTGCAGCCGGTCCAGTGTAGACGCCCCGACAAACACAAAGGCGATCTTAATAAACTCCGATGGCTGCACGCTGACCGGCCCAAGCGAGATCCAATTTCGCGCGCCGTTATTCTCAGAAGCAAACACCAAATTGATCGCGAACAACACAATCGCGCCGATGGCAATGGCAAGCCGCCAGCGCATCACGCGCTCCAAGTCGTTCATGAACCAGATCATGACGCAGAACAGCACAATGCCCAACAAAAGGGCGCCAAGCTGGATATAGGTTGCCTCCACGCCGGTTCCGCAAAGCAACATAATGCCGATACCGGAGAGCAAAAAACCCACGGTTTCCAACTCAAAGCTGACCCGGTTGAGGCCCTTCATGGAATAGAGATAAAATCCCCACTCCATCACAACCAGAGCGCCCAATGGAATCAGCGGCATATAGCTGAATTGCCCGCCCGCGAAGCACACTTCGATACAGAGCATGATCTGGATCAGCATCACCACAAACAGCAACCCAAGCGGGGAGGCTGCATGCACCCGGCGGCGTTTCGGAGGCTTGAGGTTTTTCGCTTCACTGGTCCGCTTGAGCATCAGGGATGTGGAACCCAACGTAATGACATCGCCGGGCAAAATCTGCGCGCGGTCTTCCACCTTCTTGCCGTTGACGCGCGTCCCCGCCTTGGAATTGGTGTCAACCACAATCCAACCGCTTTCCCGGCGCATTAAAACGGCATGGTCACGGCTGACGGTGCTGTCGTGCAGCACAATGTCGCAGCTTCGGCTGCGCCCAAGGGAATTCTCCCAATACAAAACGGGGATGATCTCCTTGGTCACCATATCCTGCAAAATCACCACCGGGTCTTCCCGCCGCCGCCCCGCTTTCAGGGAATGAAAGCACCGGCAGACCACCACAATGGAGAGCAGCGGCACCGCAATCCGCAGCAAATACAGCGCCACAGAGAAGATATTCTGTATGACAGGATTGTCCAGCATGGGCCGGCCTCCTTTTCTTTAAATTTGCGTACAGTTTATTATACTAGCAAAAAATTGCAAAGTAAACCGCGGCGGCCGAATCGTAAGGGTTTTGTAATCTACCGCTTCAAACAAAAGAGGGACTGCGAACATCTTCGCAATCCCCCGTATCCATTTATCTCGCCACGCGGTAACTCACCGGGAACAATCCCAGCTCTTCCATAAAGCGCGGCAATCCCGCCTCGAAGTTCACACCAAAGCGGCGGTCCGTGCCCGCCTCGCGCGTCCGGCGGATACTCCCGCAGGTAAAGTCCACCGCGAGCTGCATGGCATCCCGGAGGCTCATTTCATTGAGCAGGCCGGCCAATAGGACGCTCCCAAAAATGTCGCCCGTGCCGTGGTAAGCCCCCTCAATGCGCGGCGAAAACGCATAAGTGATCCGGCCCGTATCCCGGTCGAGCCCGGCGGCCCCCAGAAGGCCCGGGCTGAACCAGACCCCGGTCAAAACGACCAACCTCGGCCCCATATTGCTCAGGCGGTGTAGTACCCCTTCTATGTAAGCGCGGTCATAGGGACCGTCATAAAATTCCTCCCCAAGGAGGAATGCCGCCTCAGTCAAATTTGGGACGATGAGATCCGCCTTTTTGCAAAGCGTTTTCATCCCGTGCGCCATCTCCGGCGTGCAGGTGGCGTACAGCTTGCCGTTGTCCGCCAACACAGGGTCGACCATCACCAGCGTATCGCTCGTTCGAAAGTCATCCACAATGTCTGAAACAATGCCGATCTGCTCCGCAGAGCCGAGAAAGCCCGTGTAGAGCGCATCAAACGAAAGGTTCAGGCTTTTCCAATGCGCTGCATAGTCCCGCATATCTTCGGTCAGATCGCGATAGGTACATTTTCCCAATCCTCCTGTATGTGTGGAGAGCACCGCTGTCGGCATCACGCTCGTCTCAATGCCCGCTGCGGAGAGGATTGGAAGCACGACCGTTAAAGAGCACTTCCCAAATCCGGAAATATCGTGAATGGCTGCAATTCTTTTCTGTCTCATTACAAAACACCGGGGCACCGCCCCCCTCGCGCCCATTGCGCAAGGTCCTATCTTTCTATATTTTACGGCGGGATTCCCTGAAAATTCCCCATTCTTTTCAGGCACATTCCTCCGGCCGTAGGCTTCTAAGCATAGCCGAAAAGGGAAGCAGCGTCAAGGCGAAAAATGTAAAGAGATCGAAACTTTTTTGGGAAATATTTGAAAGGGTTTTCGCTGGCGCAGGGCTTATTCCACTTTTTCTGCGATCTCGCCCGCGCGCTTGTAGATGCTGTTAGCAGGCACAAATCCCCGTACCATGGAAAGCGGATACACATTGGTGTGGCGTCCAATCACTGTGCCAGGATTCAACACGGAATTGCACCCCACTTCCACGCAGTCACCGAGCATCGCGCCGAACTTTTTGCGTCCGGTCTCTAGGCGCTCATCGCCCACGCGCACCGTCACGAGCGTCTTATCCGACTTGACATTCGAGGTGATCGAGCCCGCGCCCATATGGGATTTATAGCCCAGGATGGAGTCTCCCACATAATTGTAGTGCGGAACCTGCACATTGTCGAACAGGATCACATTTTTGAGCTCGGTCGAGTTGCCCACCACACAGTGGGCGCCCACCAAGGCGTTGCCTCGGATAAATGCCCCCTGGCGGACCTCGGTTTCAGGGCCGATGATGGCTGGTCCGTGGATATAAGCGGACGGGAATACCGTGGCGCTTTTCGCAATCCAGACATCCTCCCCGCGCTTTTCATATTCTTCTGGAGAAAGCGTTTCCCCCAGCTTGCAGATAAACGCCCCGATACCGGCAAGTGCCTCCCAAGGATATGTGTATTGCTCCAAATATTCCGCTGCCGCCGTGTGGGAGAGGTCATACAGGTTGCGAATAAACAAATTTTCCAACATGGTAAGATGCTCCTTCATTGGGAAAGCATTTGAAGAAGCTTCCCTCTCCAAATGCTTTCTATTTTTTCCTTATTATAGGATGTTCCCCCGCACAGGTCAACGGAAAATTTGGATTCTTTTCCAAATTTATCATTCAAATAATAGATATCAATCCGTTAGCCTTTTTTCCAGACCATTTCTTTCAAAAGGAGCAGGTCTCCTGTACTGAGGACGCCGTCGTTGTTTAGATCCCCGGCCTTTTCCTGTGCATCGCTGAGGTAACATCCCACTGTAAGATATTCATAGAGGAACTGCGTGTCCGCTGCACTGGGGTTCCCGCGCCCCGTCACATCACCCGGGATACAGGCGACCGCGCGGTCGCTCACCTGCCCGTCGATCAGCACCTCCATGAGATCCCCGGTTGCCACACGGCCGGAAGTTTTGATGCGCCCGTCCGTCCCGGTGACGCGCACGACGCCGGTGTGTTCCGTGTAGGAATCCTCCAGCTCCGAAACGGAGATCGGCCCGTCAAACAGATAGAGGAGCGTCTGACCGGCTTCCGGTTCAGAGGGTTCGCTCCCGGCGGGTGGTTCCGAGCTCTCCCCGCCCTCCGGGAACTGCGGCAGTTCCTCCCGCGGCGATAAAACGTAATCTGCGCTATCAAACTGATAGACACGGACCGGCGTGGCGTCGCTGATCTCTTCTAGCAAAGGCGCATGGACCAGCAGAATCCGTCCGCCGGATTCCACCTGGCAGGTTCGGTCATAGTCGCAGACCGCATTGCGGATGATCCGCGCCTGTGTCTGTTCATCTTCCATGTGGTAACGGATGATCTGGATGGCTGGCGCATCGACGCCGCTTCCTTCCTCCAGCACATCGGTAATATCCATGAAAAAGTAGAGATTTTGGTCCACACAAAACGCCTTGCGGAACCCCGGGCGCAGGGAAGCGCTCAAACGGACCTCCCACCCCGAAGAGGTTCTCCACAATTTGACCACGTACATCCGTTTCGTCCCTTCCGTGCTGATGGCCACATAGCTTCCGTCGTCGCACGGGAAAAGCGCCCGATTATCTTCCAACAGATAGGGGCTTTCGATTTGGGAGAGATCCGGCGGGTCGGTTTCCTCCCCTCCGGAAACCGCCGCACAATACCATGTAGCGATTACAAAGAGCACCGCCACCCAAAGAAAAATCCCGATCCCAAACCGGCGTGAGCGTTGGATCGACATGTGCAGCACCTCCTTTTCCTTCTATCTTATATAGTAAGGGATGGCAAAAAAAATATGGGAATTTTGTGAAGGATTTCGACGCGCCTTTCGAAAAAAGGCATAGAAAAAGCGAAAACCGGGTTAAACCCGGTTCTCGCTTTTTGGGGAGGAGTTGTATTGAAAAGGCGTGACAAACTTTGTCACGGGACTTATAAGCAATATAGAATATCGTTTGTTTCCTTTTTCTGGTTCCCATTATAATATGTGGGAAATGCCCCTGTCAACGAAAGATCGCCTCCTTGATTTAGAATCTCTGTTTTGGACAAAACGAAGATTTTTATCATACAATTTTAGTGAATATATCCACAGATGTTTCGAAGCATTTCGTAAATATTCTGAGTTTATATGAGCATATTCTGAATTTTCTTTGATTCGACGATTTTTCGAGCTTATCGCAATTATGTCCACAAATCGAATAAGACGCTTGAATCTCTCTGTTGGGTCATGCAAAGATGGAAAAAACTGGATTTTCCGGAGGGCTTGGATAGCGGCATCGCCTATGGGCAGTATCGATTTTGGCCATTTTTCCGGTGCTCCTCCCACAAAACTTATTTCCTTCTTCCGTGTAAGCGCCTGCATATTTCTGCGCATATTCGAAGCATGCCGTCCACCTTTAGATTCCTCCGCAAATCCCTCTGCCATTCAATCGTGGATAGGAAAATTCCAGGTTCTATGGTACAATAGAAATAATGGATATTCCCGAACTAGTCACACAGGCCGCGGTGCTAGAAACTCCGCGCCGTTTTACGATAAAGGAGTTTTTCAAACAGGAATGGATACGATGAAAAAGAACGAGCTTGTCGAAATCACGATCACCGGTTATACCGCCGAGGGAAGTGGCGTGGGGCGCTGGAATGGCATGGCGGTGTTTATCCCTATGGCGGCCGTTGGCGATGTTCTAGAGGTGCGCATTCTTAAAGTGGCCAAAACCCATGCCTTTGGAAAAATCGAACGGATTCTTTCCCCATCGCCCGCAAGGATCGAACCCGACTGTCCCCAATTTGCCCAATGCGGCGGATGTGTTTTTCGCCACATCCGTTACGAGGAGGAATTGCGCGCCAAGGAACAGCGTGTACGGGACGCCGTGGAACGCATCGGGGGCTTTACAAACCTTCCCTTCCGCCCCATCTTAGGGGCCCTACAGCCGGATGGCTATCGCAACAAAGCGCAACTTCCCATCGGCCGGGCGAAAGACGGCAGCTTGACGATGGGATTCTATGCGCATCATAGCCACAGGATTGTCAATTGTCCGAGCTGCAAGCTACAGCCGCCTTCTTTCCAAGCTGCAATGGAAGCCTTCCGCGCCTGGGTTCCGCTGAGCGGCGATGAACCCTATGAGGAAGCGACCAGCAAGGGGCGTTTGCGCCACCTTTATCTCCGGCAGGCGGAAGCCACCGGAGAGGCAATGGCTTGCGTGGTGGTCAACGGGAATGGCGTACACAAAGAAGACGAGCTGGTCCGGCTTCTGCGGGAAAACGTACCAGGGCTTAAAAGCGTGATGGTCAACAGCAACCGCGAGCGGACAAACGTCGTTCTGGGGAAAAAGAACCGCGTTGTTTGGGGACAGGATCACATTACAGACCGGCTGTGCGGGCTGGATTTCCATATTTCCCCCCTATCCTTCTATCAGGTCAACCGCACACAGGCGGAGCGTCTGTATCAACAGGCGGCGGACTACGCAGGTTTGACTGGGAAGGAAACGGTATTGGACCTATACTGCGGCACAGGGACCATCGGCCTATCCATGGCAAAGAAGGCCAAGCGTGTGATCGGCGTGGAGGTGGTTGCACCCGCCATTGAGGATGCACATAAAAACGCAGAGCGCAATGGGATCGTCAACGCAGAGTTTCTATGTGCGGATGCGGCTGAGGCTGCTGCCAAACTCGAAGCGCGCGGCGAACGCCCGGACGTGATCATTATAGATCCGCCTCGCAAGGGCTGCGCCCCAGAACTGCTGCACACGGTGGTGCAAATGAACCCGGAACGCATGGTATATGTTTCCTGTGATCCGGCAACCCTCGCACGCGACATGCGCATTTTGGCCGACTTGGGCTATGTCCCGCAGGAGCTCACGCCTGTGGATATGTTCCCACGTACCGCCCATGTTGAAAGTGTCGTGTTGATGTCAAAAGTCAAGGAGAGCAAATTATAATAAAGGATTCGCCTAATGATAGTGGGGCAACCTTTTTAGTAACATATGTTTTGCCTCTTTTAACAGATGATGTAGAGTCTGTTAGAGGGCTGATTGTGTTTTTAACGATGCTTATAATGGTTGTTCTTTTATTAACAAGATCTAATACTTTTTACCAAAACCCAGTACTTTCTGCAATGAAGTATAGAACGTTTTCGTTTAAGTTTCTAAAGTTTAAACGTGATTTCTTGGCTCAAGCGACAAATCCTGAATCAATAGATTTTATATTTAAAAATACATATATAAAGGTAAATAGGAAATTTTCTGAAAAAATAGGTTGGAATTTATTCTTAGATTTAGATGAGCAAGATTTGTATAATTTTGAAGGATTACGTGTACCTATTAATAATTCAATAGTTGAAATGGATATGCTTGTGTTGTCTCTTGTTAAAGTTTTATTAGATTCTTTAAACGAAAAGGAAATATATAAACAGCTAGCTGGAAATTATGAAAAAATGGTGGGTAGCATATCGAAATTGGAAGCATGGATGAGCGAATTGGGATTACAAGATTATCAAGCTCAGATTAAATTTTTGAGAAATCTTCAAGAGTTGCGTTCAAGTGGAACTGGGCATCGTAAAGGAAAAGGGTATCAGAAAATTTCAAAGGTATTTGATGTGCAAAAAGGTAACTATCGAGAAGCATTTATTAATATTCTTGAACAAGCGACTTGTTTTTTGAATTACATTGAGCAGAATATTGATGCTTTGAGTGGAGCAACGAAAGCGTAGAAAATACAATATTTAATAGGTGAAAAAATGAGACATTCAAAAAAATTGAGAGATACTAGAATTTGGGAAATTTATTCTCAAAAGGTACTGGATGAAGATCAAGGTTATTCACGGCTTGGATGGGTTGAAGAAGTTTTTGAAGTATCCACAAATTATCTTTCACTAGTACGAGATACGTTTCCTAACTATACTTTACATAATGAACGCCATGTCTTAAATGTAATTGATATTATGGGCGGACTCTTAGGTGACCAAATTAGTAATCTGACTTGTGCTGAAGCAGAATTATTAATCTTGGTAGCATGTTTTCATGATATCGGAATGGTATATGATAAAGACGAGCAAAAGTATCATTTTTCTAATACTAATAAGTTTGATCATTTTTTGCAACAACGATATCCGGAACAGTATGGAAGCACATATGATGAATTATCAGATGATATAAGGCGCGATTATTTACGGATGCTTCATCCATTTAGAATTGCAGAAGTATTACATAAGAATGACTGGAAAGTATATTTTACAGGAGCAAAAAAGCGATTAGCTCTTGAGCATATTATTGTAGTTGGGCAGGCGCATGGAGAGGATTGGGGAAAAACTTCTGCGTGGGCCAGTCTGACATGCCAAGAAGATGATGACGTAGATTTATTGTTCTGTGCTATGTTGTTAAGAATAGCAGATATACTAGATTTCGATGATACTCGTTCTCCTCAAATTCTATATAAATATGTAACTAGTAATAAAGTAAGTACATGTGAATGGCAGAAACATATGAATTCACTTGGGTTTGCTTTTCCAGAAAAACCTTCAATGAATAGTTTGAATTACAAGGCGGTGTGTTCTGATCCAAACATAGAGTATGCGTTAAGAAAATTCTTGGATTGGATTGATGATGAACTTCTAACATGTATAAGTTTACAACGAAATTGCGGTAAGGTTTGGCAGCGAAACTTTATGTTTCCAAGATCAGTCAGACGAGACAAAATAATATCCGATGGATATGAGAGTGGCGATTTTCGGTTGACGATGGATCAAGAACGTATTCTCGAATTATTAATAGGGGAAAATCTTTATGAGAAGCAAACTGTATTTATTAGGGAATTATTACAAAATGCAGTTGATGCAACTTTGCTACGTAGTGAAATCGACTCTAGTTTTGATCCTGAAAGCGATGATGCTCGTATTGACATTTGGGAATGGTATGATGAAAGTGGAAAGCTGTGGTATCGTATTGATGATCGTGGTACTGGAATGACTCAGGGAATGATCGAACGCTATTTTTTGAAAATAGGTAATTCCTATTATAATTCTAAAGAATTAAAGCAAGATTTGCTTGAACATAAGCAAAGCAAAACATATTATAGCATTAGTCGATTTGGATTGGGGTTTCTGTCCTGCTTTTTATGTGGTAGTCAGGCTGAAATTGCTACTTGCTATATTGATGAAAATAAAAATAAGCGTGAATTAAATATGGTGGAAAAGGATTATATTGATGGATTTGCAGTCAATTTATCTGTTACAGGTCTTGACGGATGTTACATAATTAAGAATCAAGCAAAAGGACATGTTGTAGATAATCCATTACCTAAGCCTGGGACATTTTCAACGAAAATTTTAGAAACGAATGGTTATCGAAAAAAAGCAGGAACTTCGATTGCAATACAAATAAACCCGGATAGATTAGGAAATGAAGATTTGCTAAAAGAAACTGAGAGATACATTTGTGGAACGAAGATGCCAATATACTACAACGGGACACGTATAGGCATGACGTATCGTGAGTTTATGGAACAAATTCATATGGTTAAAGGGAATACAGTATATGAATTGTCGCAACTGGAAAAAGAAAAATTTGATAAAGCTTTTCCTTTTTGCAGAGGAAAGTATCCTACACTTGAAATTAATGTCATCCCACTGGATTCAAAAGAGTATTCAGTTTTACCCAATCTTTCTGGAGCGTTGGTAACTACAAATCTTAGAGGTTTAGGACCAGCGAAGCATTGTTGGAAAGTGCGAGGAGAAACATATTTTCTTGAAGATTATAATTTTACTTTCAGTAATCAGGTACGGGTGCACCTGAGAATTAGAAATGCTAGGGGACGTGTAAAGAAAAAATGGTCTGATATGGTGCGACAATATGGTTCAGAAACAATGCAAGCTTTGCAGGAGTGCTTTTGCAAATACAATTCTTGTCCTTCAACTCCAGAAAAATTAGGAGAAGCGTGGGGAGCACTTAAAAATGAAAGTTTGACAGATATATGGCAGGTATGGGTGGATGCACAGCAAGAATCTGAATGTGAGATATCTTATCAAACATTGCCAATAATTCAAGTGTTCGCAGGAAAAGGGCGCGAGGAAACTTTTAGATGGATGTACCGAGGAATAAAAGTAGCAGATAGCATAATTAGAAGGGGATTGCCCAAAAATGGAACAATTTTTCTCTTGGGTGAGAGATGGCGCCCGCGTGTTGATATAGGGCGCAGCACAATTAGGGAACTGCCAATAGATGCAGTTTTAGCGATTGAAACCATAATTTATAACGAAAAACTGAGGAAACCCTACCAAAAAAAAGCAGAGAAAAATGTAATAAGCTGCATGATAAACTGGTATAAGATTTCTTTGGCGGAATGGCGAAATGTACGTGAATTGGAAATAGCACAATGGATGGAACAAACAGGAAATGATTATGCCGAAAAGTGTAAAAGCGAGCTCAGCACACCTATGTATACATATCGTCAGCAAATGAATCTTTCAGGTGAAGATAAAGAAACCGGATTTGGTTTGAATAAGTATTGGCAAGCATTTTTCCAAGACTATTATAAAATGACCGTCGATTATCAAAATGGTCAAATTATTCGGTTTAGTGAGAAAACTGAATGTGATATAGACAGTTTTATATTTGACATGTTTCCACCTATGATGTTTTGTTATGCTGAAAACGTACAAGATAAGCAATATCTGTGCTCTAAGACGGCTATAAGCCGTAGGGCAATTACCGCTAATCATTGGTTTGCAAAATGGTTAATTACCAATGGAACAAAGCTAAAAAAGCATTATCCACAACAATTCAGCCAAATTATAGATTTACTATTAACTGGTACAATGAACAACATTATATTAGGTGTCAATGGCATTCGCACACAATTATTATCATTTGTAGCATACGGAAATACTATTAGGCACATTGATTTTAATGGATGGGAAGAGTTGGATGAAAGTGATTTTTGGAATGATAGTGAGTGGTTGAAAACTGTTTTACCCAAAGAGTAATATTTACTGACATGTTTCCCTATACGGATGAAATAGCAAAATGACGGTCGATAAGTTCCCGCATACCGAGAGGGGAATTAGACGTACTTCATGTCCTCTCGTGCCATGTAGAGACGGTAGTGCTTTTGTCCAAACTCAATACCAAGCAGCATATCGAGGTAGAGTTGAATCTAGACGAGCTGGATTTGACTGCTGCGGAG
>ERZ1643249.2791-NODE-2791-length-15988-cov-18.647147_pt1 | contig 15988 bp, 16 predicted proteins | sample MGYA00579263_ERZ1643249 | MGnify/ENA primary metagenome ERZ1643249 (study PRJEB29033, sample SAMEA4952264) | chicken gut metagenome | biome: Broiler Chicken; feature: Gastrointestinal Tract; material: Caecum | place: Ireland | collected 2018 | study: Broiler...
TGGATCACCATCGTGATCATTGCCAGAGAGTTTATCATCAGCGGATTCCGCCTTGTAGCGGCAGATAATGGCATTGTGATCGCAGCCAGCTACTGGGGTAAATTTAAAACCGTGTCACAGATGATCCTGATCATTCTGATGATCATGGATATTCAGAATACAATTTTCCAGACTCTGATCACTGTGTTTATTGTGATCGCCGTGGCTCTGACTGTTATTTCTCTGATAGACTATATTGTAAAGAATAAAAAAGTGCTGAGCATGCAGGACTGAGAAAGAAGGAAAACAGATGACAGCAGAATTGATCTGTGTGGGAACAGAACTGCTTTTAGGAAATATTGTGAATACTAACGGCGCCTATATTGCCCAGAAATGTGCAGATCTGGGCCTGTCTATGTATTACCAAAGCGTAGTGGGAGACAATATGCGCCGGCTGTGCAAATGTTTCCGGGCGGCCATGAAACGGTCGGACGTGGTGATCCTCTGCGGCGGTCTGGGTCCCACCCAGGACGACCTTACCAAAGAGGCGGTAGCCAAAGTCCTGAAGCGGGAACTGGTAGAGGATAAAAAAAGCCGGAAGCATATTGAAAAGTTTATGAAACAGTACCTGAGGAACACCCCGGGAAAGACCATTACCCAGAATAACTGGAAACAGGCTCTGATACCTGAGGGGGCCATTGCCGTAGAAAATGATAATGGAACGGCTCCGGGTATCATTGTGGAAGAAGGAGAGAAAGTAGCGATCCTTCTTCCGGGCCCTCCGGGAGAACTGATCCCTATGTTTGAAAGCAAAATTTATCCTTATCTTCATAAAAGACAGCCGGAGATCATTTCCTCCAGAACCCTGAAAATCTGCGGCATAGGAGAGAGCCAGGCGGAAACCGATATCCGGGATCTGATCCAGAAGCAGAAAAATCCTACGGTGGCCACTTATGCAAAACCGGGGGAAGTCCATATCCGTCTTACAGCCAGGGCTGTCGATGAGGAAGAAGCACAAAAGCTGATAGAGCCTGTGGCCATTGAACTGAAGCATCGGTTTGGAGAAGCCCTTTATACAGAAAGGGAAGAAATGACTCTGGAAGGAGCAATAGTGGAGCTTCTGAAGGAGCGGGGACTTACGGTGACTACAGTGGAATCCTGTACGGGAGGCGCCCTCTCCGCCAGGATCGTAGATGTGCCGGGAGCCTCAGAGGTGTTGAAACAGGGCTTTGTCACCTATTCCAATAAAGCAAAGAGAAAACTGGTCAAGGTAAAGAAGAGCACCTTAAAAGAGCAGGGTGCTGTCAGCCGGAAATGCGCAAAAGAAATGGCGGAAGGAGGAGCTGCAGCGGCAGGTGCAGACGGGGCTCTGTCTGTTACCGGATTTGCAGGTCCCCAGGGCGGAACAGACCGGTATCCGGTAGGAACGGTCTTTATCGGCTGCTGTTTTAAAGGAAAAACAAGGGTAAAAGAATGTCATTTTAACGGCGACCGAAGCAGCGTCAGAGAGCAGGCGGTAGTCAATGCCCTTGTGCTGCTCCGGCAATGTATTCTGGAGGAAAGCCCCGCCGATATCAGGAAAACATCTTCATCATCTGAATGATCTTATCCATACGGGCGGTTTCTTCCGGGGATTTTCCGGCTTTCAGGACCTGGATGATAGCGTCCATCTCTTCCCTGGAAAAGCGGGTACCCTTTGCCCGGCTCTGGGAGGCTGCTGCCATAAGAAGGGGAAGAAGTTCCTGAGGATTTTTTCCCGCGCCCTGCTGGGCAAAAGAATTTAACATAGCCAGTTTGGCCGGATCCAGTCCGGCCAGGCTGGGGTCTTTAGTCCAGGAAGTATTTTCCTGGTCTTTTTTTTGTTTACCGGATCCATTTGAACGGTTATCCATGGATATCTGCCTCCTTTTCCACCGGTTCCTGGGGGACGGGTTTCTGACTGAACTCAAACATCTGAAGCATAGTCAGAGTCTGGATCATGTTGTCAAGCTGCTCTTTGGTCCGGCCGTGGCAGACGCTGCTGCAGGCGGAGAGCATTTCCAGAGGATTATTTTTTTCTCTGGACTGGGCGCAGATCTGAGCGGAGCCGGCCGCAGGTCTGAAGAACCGGAGTGTATTTTTTAACTCCAGAAATTTTGCAAAGACAGAGATAAAAGACTGTCCCTGAGGAGGCAGGTAGGGCAGAGCCGCCTTCAGCATTTCTATAGAATCTTCACTTACCATTTCGTCAAGAAGAGATTGATTATTCATAGACTTCTCTTTTTTGCATTTTGCTCCATTATATGCGGAAAAAGAAAAGTGTATGACCCAATATCCATCAGCTATCGGGTGCTTCCCCAAAGCCACTGGATATCTGGGAACAGTAAATGTAAAATAAAGCCTAAAATAATGGCTGCTATTAAAATAAGGCCAGCATAACAAAAGATTTTTGCAATTGACCGTTTTCCCATTTGGAAATGGTTTGTCTTGAAACCTGAAGCTCCATTCCTAATTCTTCTTGGGATAATCCTCTCTTTTTTCTGATAGAAATAAGTTTTTCATTAAACTTCATTTATTAAAAATCCTCCTTATATTTGTTTGCCTTGGCAAGCAACTGTATGAAGTATATATTTTTCGGATTTTATTAGCAAGCAAGAAGTGTTGGCAATTTGTCAACCTACTATAACATCTCGAAATTTACGGGTGTTTTAGCCGTATTTTATGTCACATGACCTTTTCACTATAGAAATCATAAGATATAAGGAAAGGAGTTTTGTGTTATGAAAAGAGACAGAACAAAACTGGTGGAGGAAGGAAACACCATTTATGAGATAGATCTGGACTGTATGGAAAGAAAGGAGATGGAACGGGAGAAAGCAGGGAAAAGACAGAAGGAGAACCAGTGCAGGGACTCCCGGGGAAAACGTTAGAAGGCGCCTTTTGACAGGCTGCCTGCTGTTGTAACTATGAAAAACTCTCCGGCTTTTGGCTTTTTGGAGCCTGGCCGGGGAGTTTTTGTCTTGAAATACCAATCTGGCTGTGCTATCATAAAAAACAATGACTGCTTATGAACAGAATATCGGCAGCATCTGGGAGGGAAAAACCGTGAAGAAATACGGAGTAAATGAATTAAGAAGAATGTTTTTAGAGTTTTTTGAGAGCAAGGGACATCTGGTGATGAAAAGCTTTTCCCTGGTTCCTCACAATGATAAAAGTCTCCTTTTGATCAATTCCGGTATGGCGCCTTTAAAGCCATACTTTACCGGGGCTGAGATCCCGCCGAGACGGAGAGTGACTACCTGTCAGAAATGTATCCGTACAGGAGATATTGAAAATGTAGGAAAGACTGCCCGCCACGGCACTTTCTTTGAAATGCTGGGAAACTTTTCTTTTGGCGATTATTTTAAACATGAAGCCATTGCCTGGTCCTGGGAATTCCTCACTGAGGTAGTAGGACTGGATCCGGACAGACTGTATCCGTCAGTATATCTGGATGATGACGAGGCTTTTGAGATCTGGAATAAGGAGATCGGTATTCCCGCTGACAGGATCTACCGTTTCGGAAAAGAAGATAATTTCTGGGAACACGGCGCAGGTCCCTGTGGTCCATGTTCAGAGATCTACTATGACAGAGGAGAAAAATACGGCTGCGGCAAACCGGACTGTACGGTAGGCTGCGACTGCGACCGGTACATGGAGATCTGGAACAACGTATTCAGCCAGTTTAATAATGACGGAGAAGGTCATTATACAGAACTGATCCAGAAAAATATTGATACAGGTATGGGACTGGAGCGTCTGGCTTCTGTAGTTCAGGATGTAGATTCTATCTTTGATGTAGATACACTCTGCGCTTTGAGAAATAAAGTGTGTGAGCTGGCTCATACCGAGTATAAGAAAGATGAAGAAAAGGACGTTTCTATCCGTCTGATCACAGACCATATCCGTTCCGCTACCTTTATGATCTCTGACGGTATCATGCCTACCAATGAAGGAAGAGGCTATGTGCTCCGCCGTCTGATCCGCCGGGCTGCCCGTCATGGACGTCTTCTGGGCATTCAGGGCAAGTTCCTGGCAGAACTGAGCGCTACGGTGATCGAAGGATCCAAAGACGGATATCCGGAACTGGAAGAGAAGAAAAGCTTTATCTTCCAGGTTCTTACCAAGGAAGAAGAACAGTTTAATAAAACCATCGACCAGGGTCTCCATATCCTCGGAGAGATGGAAGAGGCCATGGAAAAAGAAGGAAAGAAAGAGCTGTCAGGAGATGACGCCTTTAAACTTTATGATACCTATGGATTCCCTCTGGATCTGACAAAGGAGATCCTGGAGGAGAAGGGATATACAGTAGACGAAGAAGGCTTTAAGAAATCTATGGACGTTCAGAGAGAAACAGCCAGAAAAGCCAGAGAAGTGACCAACTATATGGGGGCTGACGCTACAGTATATGACCAGATCGATCCATCCATTACCACAGAGTTTGTAGGATACGACCACCTGGTATGGGATTCCAAGGTAACGGTTATGACTACCCAGGAAGAAGTGACGGAAGCGCTCACAGAAGACCAGAGAGGAACCATATTTGTAGAACAGACGCCTTTCTACGCTACCATGGGCGGCCAGGAAGGAGATAAAGGCGTTATTACTATCGGGGATTCCGAATTCAAAGTGGAAGATACCATTCACCTGAGAGGCGGAAAGGTAGGCCATGTAGGTGTTCTTACGAAAGGTATGATCAAAGTGGGAGACGTGGTGACACTACATGTGGACGAGGCAGGAAGAGCAGACTGCTGTAAGAACCACAGCGCCACCCATCTGCTTCAGAAAGCCTTAAAGACAGTCCTGGGCTCTCATGTAGAGCAGAAGGGATCTCTGGTAACACCGGACAGACTCCGTTTTGACTTTGCTCATTTCCAGGCTATGACACCGGAAGAACTGGCACAGACAGAAGCCCTGGTAAATAAGGAAATCCAGGCCAATCTGCCTGTACGGACAGATATCATGACCATTGACGAGGCAAAGAAAACCGGGGCTATGGCTCTGTTTGGAGAAAAATACGGAGAAAAGGTCCGTGTAGTATCTATGGGAGATTTTTCCAAGGAACTGTGCGGAGGTACTCATGTGCCGAACACCGGAGTGATCACTACCTTTAAGATCGTGTCAGAAAGCGGAATCGCCGCAGGTGTACGCCGTATCGAGGCCCTTACCGGAGACAGTGTATTCGCTTACTATAAAGAAATCGAAAAACGTCAGGGAGAGATCGCAGCTATGCTGAAGACCACCCCGGCTGAGATCGAAGAGAAAATCGCTCACCTTCAGGCAGAAGTAAAAGCTCTCCACAGTGAAAACGAATCTCTGAAGGCCAAGATGGCTCAGGATGCTGTAGGAGATGTAATGAGCCAGGTACAGGAAATCAAAGGTGTGAAACTCCTGGCAACAGCTCTTGAAGACGTGGATATGAACGGACTGAGAGATCTGGGCGATCAGTTAAAGGAAAAACTGGGTGAAGGCGTTGTTGTTCTTGCCAGTGTCAACGGCGGAAAAGTAAATCTTCTCGCCATGGTTACAGACCAGGCTCAGAAAGCCGGCGCTCATGCTGGAAATCTGATCAAAGGAATCGCGGCCATCGTAGGCGGAGGCGGCGGCGGACGCCCGAATATGGCTCAGGCCGGAGGCAAGAATCCGGAAAAAGTACCGGAAGCATTAAAGGCAGCAGGGGATATTTTGGCGGACCAGATAAAATAATGCAGGTTTTTAAGAAAAATTAATCCAAACCAGTTGACGTATGACAAAAATCTGCTATAATGGTTTGTGTGCAAAAAAATACCCAGACAGTTGTATTATGCACAATTTACAGCTGGAGGGAGGTTAGGTGTGAGACTATGTCAAACGTAATCGTAAAAGAGAACGAGACTTTGGATAGCGCTTTACGTCGTTTCAAGCGTAGCTGTGCTAAGGCCGGCATTCAGCAGGAAATCCGTAAAAGAGAGCATTACGAAAAACCTAGTGTTCGTCGTAAGAAAAAATCTGAAGCAGCTAGAAAACGTAAATATAATTAATGTGCAGTAAAAGCCTCTGGAGCGTACCAGAGGCTTTTTTACGAGACTTCTTTTCAAAGCCCTGGATTTTCCAGGAGATAAACAAAATAAGGATAGATTTATGAAAAAGTTTATAGATATCGTATCCAGCAGGATCTTTCTTACGGCAGTAGCAGTGCTTCTCCAGCTGGTATGGATATTTGCGGTACTTTGGGGAATGGGAGCTTTTTCCGGCCATCTGATGAATCTTATCAGTATACTCAGCCTGATTCTGGTGCTTTGGATCGTTAATAAAAAGATCAATCCGTCCTATAAGCTGGCCTGGACGATTCTGATTTTGGCAGTACCTGTTTTCGGAGTGATTATTTACCTGCTTTTCGGTCAGTCCAGAGTTGCCAGAAAGATGACTCAGGATTCGCAGACAGTATTGAAAAAAATTGCCAATTATTTTAAAGAAGATAAAAAGACCAGGGAAGATCTGGAAAACACGGATTTAGGCGCTGCTATCCAGTCCGCTTATATCCGGGATTTTGCGGGATTTCCTGTCCATGAAAATACCTCTACTAAGTATTATGCTGTAGGCGATGATATGTTTATAGACATGCTGGAGGATCTGAAAAAGGCGGAACATTACATTTTTCTGGAATATTTTATTATCCGGGAAGGCAGGATGTGGGGAGAAATTCTGGAAGTTTTGGAGAAAAAAGTAAAACAGGGGGTAGATGTCCGTCTTATCTATGATGATATGGGATGTGTAAATACTCTGCCTCATAAATATTATAAGAAACTCCAGGAAAAGGGAATCAAATGCGCGGCTTTTAATCCAGTAAGACCAATCTTAAATATTGTATTGAACAACCGGGATCATCGAAAGATTCTGGTAATTGACGGACACACAGGATACACCGGAGGGCTGAATCTGGCAGATGAGTATATTAATGAGCTGGAAAGGTTCGGACACTGGAAGGACACAGGGGTGAGGATCTATGGTCAGGGAGTCTGGAATCTGACGGTAATGTTTCTGCAGATGTGGTCTGTGATCACCAGGACCCAGGTCCAGTTTCCGGCTTACGGCCCTTACGTTTATCATACCGAAGAATTTGAAAACGATGGATTTGTCCAGCCATACGGAGATTCTCCTCTGGATGGAGAGGTGGTAGGAGAGAATGTCTATCTGAATATGATCAATCAGGCAAAGAAATATATTTATATATCCACCCCCTATCTGATCATAGACAACGAGATGATGACAGCTCTTTGCCTGGCTTCTAAAAAGGGAGTAGATGTGCGGATCATCACCCCGGGAATTCCGGATAAAAAAATGGTCTTTCTGCTTACCCAGTCTTATTACGAACAGCTGATCAGCGCAGGCGTAAGGATCTATGAGTATACACCAGGTTTTATTCATGCAAAAAATTTTGTCTGTGATGATGAGTTCGCTGTAGTAGGAACTATTAATCTGGACTACCGGAGTCTTTATCTTCATTTTGAATGCGGAGTCTGGATGTATCAGTGCCAGGCTGTGGGACAGGTGAAGGAAGATATGATGAAAACATTTGAGATCAGCGAGGAAATTCCCCTGGACTGGTGTCTGAAACAGAATGTGGTACGCAGAGCGGGACAGAGTATACTCCGGCTTTTTGCGCCGATGCTTTAAAAAATTGCATATTTTTTCTCAAGTCTGCTTACAATAGTTTAAGAGGATTTTTGGAGCGGGTATATGACAGGCAGAGCAGCGGGATTTATCATGGCAGGGATTCTTTTGATCTCTGCCATATTTGCAGGAAGAACAGTGACCGTAAAGGCAGAGGAGGGGGAATTGCTCACCTCTCCTCATGGGGTTCTTATGGAGGCATCCACAGGACAGATCATCTATGAGAAAGATATGGATACCAGGGTAAAGCCGGCCAGTATTACAAAGATTATGACATTGCTTCTGATCTTTGATGAGCTGGCAAAAGGAAACTTACATATGGAGGATCAGGTAGTCACCAGTGCCTATGCCAAATCAATGGGAGGTTCTCAGGTATTTCTGGAAGAAGGCGAAAAGCAGAGTGTGGAGACTATGATCAAATGCATCGTCATAGCTTCAGGGAATGATGCCAGTGTGGCTATGGCAGAGCATATAGCAGGCAGTGAGGGCGAGTTTGTCAAGAGGATGAATGAGAGAGCGACAGGACTTGGGATGGAGAATACTCATTTTGAGGACTGCTGCGGGCTGACAGAATCAGATAATCACTATACCAGCGCCCATGATGTAGCGATCATGTCCAGAGAACTGGTGACAAAATATCCTAAAGTCCTGGAATATTCCTCTGTGTGGATGGAAAATATTACCCATGAGACCGCAAAGGGAACTTCAGAGTTTGGGTTGACCAATACCAATAAACTGATCCGCAGCTATGATGGCTGTGTGGGGCTGAAAACGGGGAGTACCAGTGTGGCTAAATACTGTGTCAGCGCTGTGGCTCAGAGAAATGGGATTACATTGATCAGTGTTGTTATGACAGCCCCGGATTATAAAGTGCGTTTCTCTGATGCCGCTGCTATGCTGAATCTGGGATTCGGATGTTGTAAATTGTATGTAGACAGTAGCCCTGAGAAGCTGCCCAAGATTTCTTTAAAGGGAGGAGTGGCAGATCAGACTGCCTGTGAGTATGCAGAAGAATTTCGATATCTGGATACTACAGGTGCATCTCTGGAAAATATCGAAAAGAAAATTGTTCTGCCGGATTCTGTCCAGGCACCTGTAGTCAAAGGAGACAAGGCGGGAACAGCAGAATACTATCTGGATGGAAAGAAAATCGGGAGTGTTGACCTCCTTTTCAGCCAGGACTGCCAAGAGGCAGGATATATTGACTGTCTGAAAAAAATATGGGATATTTTTTTATAAAATAGTTATTGCAACTGTATGCCTTTTATACTATAATGACCGGGTTGTCAAAAGCAGGCAGGAGAGATATCTGTTTTGTGACGGCAAATCCAAATGATTTATAAGGCAGGAGTTGAAATGGCTGAAAGAGATGTACAGACAGATATGACGGCTGGAAGCCCGTCAAAAATTATTTTGAATTTTACTATACCTATTTTTATCGGAAACATTTTTCAACAATTTTATAACATGGCGGATACGGTTATTGTGGGAAAATTTGTAGGGACCGGAGCTTTGGCTGCTGTAGGAAGCGTAGGTACTATTGTTTTTCTGATCATAGGTTTTCTTCAGGGACTGACGGCGGGATTCTCTGTCCTTACGGCTCAAAGGTACGGGGCAGGAGATATGAATAATATGAGAAAATCCGTAGGAACAGCCTGTTTCTTATCGGTGATCATTACTGTAGTAATGACTGCAGGAAGTATGGCATCAATGAAATCCCTTCTTTTATTTATGAATACCCCGGAGGATATATTTGCAGATGCTTATGCCTATATTATGATCATCTGCGGAGGAATCGGAGCCACTGTACTTTATAATCTTCTTTCCGGAATACTCAGAGCTTTGGGAGACAGTAAGACGCCTTTATATTTTCTGGTCTTATCTGCAGTTCTCAATATCGGCCTGGACCTGTTTTTTATTATTGTTTTTCATATGGGAGTGGCGGGAGCTGCTTACGCTACAGTAATATCTCAGGGAGTGTCTGGTGTGGGATGCCTGATTTATATTATAAAAAGGGTGCCGTTGCTGAGACTAAAAAAGGAAGAGTTCCGGCCGGAAGGATATCTGATAAGGATGGAAGTCGCAGTGGGCATTCCTATGGCTCTTCAGTATTCTATTACAGCAGTGGGAACTATGATGGTACAGTCGTCCCTAAATCTGCTTGGATCATTATCTGTGGCAGCCTTTACCGCGGCGAATAAGATAGAATCAGTAGTGACCCAGGCATATGTGGCACTGGGCACTACCATGGCAACCTACTGTGCCCAGAATATCGGGGCAGGAGATATCCGAAGAATACGCAGGGGATTCAAAAGCGCCACAGTTATGGGCAGCATCTATGGCGTTGCCTTGGCGATTCCTATGATGACGGTAGGAAAATACCTGGTATACTTTTTTGTTTCTCAGGATGTAGATGCTATCATTGGTCAGGTAGATATTTATCTGAAATGTGTGGGATTATTTTTGATCCCGCTGACTGTGGTGAATGTTTACCGCAATGGGATCCAGGGAATGGGATATGGACTTTTGCCTATGATGGCAGGAGTGGCAGAACTTTTAGGGAGAGGAACGGTAGCTTTGTGGGCAGCGGAAAAAAGGAGCTATATGGGAGCCTGCATGGCCAGTCCGGCAGCATGGATCCTGGCAGGAGGGCTTTTGCTGCTGATGTATTTCTGGATTATAAAGAAACAGAGCCGGTATTTGGAAAGATAAATGGAAAAGAGGGAGAGGACAGAAGGTTTGAAGCCTTTTGTTCTCTCTTTTCTTTTTTATGGAAATGGAGTAAGATATAAGAAAATTTGCGAGGTAAAAAAGTGAAGAAATTTATTACAGCCAAGTATCAGATAGAATCAGATAAAATAGAGAGGGCTTTTACGATAGGCATGGTCAGTGATCTGCATAACGTAGTATTTGGAGAAAAAAATCAGAGACTCCTGGAAAAAATCAGGGAGATAAAGCCGGATCTTTTGGTGATCCCGGGAGATCTGGTCCTGGGAAAGCCGGATGCCTCTCTGAAAGAACCGGAGGACTTTCTTAGGAAAGCAGTAAAAGTTGCGCCTGTTTTCTATGCGCCTGGAAATCATGAACAGAGGATGAAACTATATCCCAAAGTTTATGGAAGAGAATATCTGGAATATGAAAAGAGAGTGCAGCAGATGGGAGTAAAAATCCTTGAAAATCGGACGGAAAGGGTTTTGATAAAGGGACAGACTGTCGTAGTCTCAGGACTGGCGATCCCTTATGAATATTATTTAAAAAGGGAGAAAAAACTGGAGAAAAAAGATCTGGTGCGGCTGTTGGGCGAAGCGGATAAAGAGTACTTTCAGATACTTTTGGCCCACACTCCCAAGTATGCCGGAACTTATTTGGAATGGGGAGGAGATCTGATCTTTTCCGGGCATTATCACGGGGGGATGGCTCGTCTTCCTGTTCTGGGAGGGGTTATCAGCCCTGATTGGAGGCTGTTTCCAAGATATTGCAGAGGAAAATTCAGCCGAGACGGGAGCAGCCTTATTGTTGGCGCTGGTCTGGGAGAGCATACCATCCCCATCCGGTTTTTAAATCCAAGGGAACTGGTAGTAGTACGCTGTGTGCCCAAAAACAGATTGGAGAAAGGAACGATAAAATGAGCAGAGAAGGTTTAAAAGCAGTAGGAGATAATATTGAGAAGGTAATCGTAGGAAAACGAGACGTGATCGACCTGATCCTTGCCGCAATAGTGGCCCAGGGACATGTGCTTTTGGAAGATGTGCCAGGCACCGGAAAAACAAAACTGGCAAAGGCTCTGGCAAAATCTATAAAAGGAAAATTCTCCAGAATCCAGTTTACCCCGGATCTGCTTCCCTCCGATGTGACGGGTCTGAACTATTATAATCAGAAAGAGGGGGAGTTCCGCTTTAAGCCGGGTCCTGTGTTCTGCCATGTGCTTCTGGCGGATGAGATCAACCGTGCAGCGCCGCGGACTCAGTCCAGTCTTCTGGAATGTATGGAAGAAAAGCAGGTGACTACAGAAGGCGAGACCAGAAAACTGGAGTCCCCTTTTTTGGTGGTCGCTACCCAGAATCCTATCGAGAATGCAGGAACTTTTCCTCTTCCGGAAGCCCAGATGGACAGGTTCCTTATGCGTCTGTCTCTGGGGATGCCTGAACGGGAGGAAGAACTTCAGATCCTGGAGCGCTTTGAAAAGGAAGATCCTCTGGATACTCTTGGAGCAGTAACTACTGTAGAAGAATTAAGAAGGGATCAGGAGGAGTATAAAAAGGTTTATGTACACCCGGAGCTGAAGGAATATCTGATAGACATCTGTGAGAGAACCAGAAATACAGGGGAGATCTTGAGCGGTGTCAGTCCCAGAGGAACGATTGCTCTTTATCAGGCAGTGCGCGCTTATGCTTATATACAAAACAGAGATTTTGCAGTACCTGAGGATATTAAAAAGCTGGCCGTGCCGGTGCTTTCCCACCGTCTGATCCTGGGCGGGGGATTTGCAAAAGGGGATGAACTGATCGCCAGGATTCTGAATGAAATCCCGGTGCCTACAGAGGAATGGGGAAGATAAGATGATTCTTTTACTTATACTGGCAGGAGGCATTCTGGCACAGATCCTGGCAGAAAAATATTATCAAAAGAACTGGGCGAGAGGACTGAAAGTGGAGGTTCGGTTTCAGGAGGAACCTGTACGTCAGGGAGGAGAAGGATTTCTTACGGAAATTATAGAGAATGAGAAGGGGCTGTTCCTTCCGGTTCTTCAGGCGGGATTTGCGGTAAGCAGAAATCTTTCCTTCGGGCAGGAAGAAAATACCAGTGTGTCTGACCAGAGCTATAAAAGAGATATTTTTTCTGTAATGGGAAGACAGAGGATCATCCGGAAGATTCCTTTTCGGACACTGGAAAGAGGATACTATGAAATTCAGAAAATTGACCTGGTGACCAGAGGAATTCTTTTGGCGGATGAACACTATGAAACACTTCTCTGCAATACATATCTTTATGTGTATCCAAAAAAAATTTCAGGAGAAAAATGGGAAACTCTTTTCCGCCGGATATCGGGAGTATATGAATCCAGGAAGCGGCTTTTGGAGGATCCTTTTCAATTTCGAGGGATCCGGGAGTATACACCGGAAGATCCCATGAATAAGATTAACTGGAAAGCCAGTGCAAGAACCGGCAGTCTTATGGTAAATCAGTTAAACTCAGCAGTATCCGGCAATGTCTGTATTCTTTTAGATGTAGAAGATGAGACAGTATGGAAGTATGAAGAAATTCATGAGGAAGGTATACGTCTGGCTGCCGCTGCGGCAGAATATTTCTTATCCCGTGGAATTGAAACAGGATTGATCACGAATGGGAGAGACTGTAAAGAAAAATCCGAACTGTTTCTGCCGGGCCAGTCAGGAAGGAGTCAGGAAGCAAAATTCCTCCAGTGTCTTTCCAGAATTGATCTGAGGCAGAAAAGCGGAAAGTTTTCCGATTGTCTGGAAAGAAAAAAAGAGTTTCTGACTGCTAAGGAAAGTCTCTGTATTTTGATTACTAAAAACCAGTACGGGGAGCTGGAAAACATAATGAAAGAACTCGGCAGAAAAAATCATGGAAGCATTTATCTGGCTACTTTGTATCCGGAGATGAGCCTGAAAATAAAAAGTAATCAAAATATGGCAGTTTTTAACTGGGAGGTGAGGAGATGAAAGAAGACAGGGTTTTAAAAATATATGGTTTTCTTCACCTGTGGCTGTTTACTGTAGGAATCCTTCTTGTTTTACTGGACGTGGGAGGGCTTTTGGACAGGGAGTCGGCAGGAAAATTGCTTTTTCTGTTTCTTCCTCTTCTGGTTTTTCGGGAAGTGTCTGTAAGAGGAAAGAAAATCTGGAGCTATCTGGGCGTGGCTGTGTTATTCGGCTGTGCATTCTGGTTTCTGGGAAGAAACAGAGGAGAAAGTATGTGTCTTCTTCTGGGAATCTGCTTTTTTATCTTTTTATTTTTTTATGAAAGAGTCAGCGGGAATCGGGAAGGCTTTTTTCGGCCTTCTTATGGCTGTATCGCAGCTTTTGTCCTGGAATATGTTTTTTGCTTAGTATGCGGATCAGAAAAAGTGAGCGGTATTTTTCTGATTCTTACAGGATGCTACTGGCTGCTGGCTTTGTGGGGGAAAAACCGGGAGCGTTTTCTGAAATACTGTGAAGACTATGAAAATTTGTATCGATTTCCGAGGCAAAGGATTGCATATGGAAACCGGTTGATGCTGATATTTCTCACAGGGCTTACGGTAGGCTGTATGTTCTTCCTTCCTTTCCTTGGAATCGACAGATGCGTTTGGGCGGTATTGAATCTTTTGAGAAGGATTTTAGCAATGCTTTTGTCGGGCAGCAGAGAAGCTGAAGCTCCAGAGCGATTATTCCCGGAAGATATGGGATTTCAGCCGATGATGCTGGAGCCTGCTCAGAAAGCATCTCCGTTACTGGAAGCGATTTGGAAAATCCTGGAGAGAATATGCACAGTGGCGGTTGCGGCGGCGGCTATAGCAGGCTGCTGTGCTTTTCTTTATTGGATTTATAAAAAATACAACAATCAAACTGCAGAGAATGGAGATATTCTGGAAAAGCTGGATAAATCCGGAAAAGAAAAGAGAGAATCTTTAAAACTTCAAAATAGATTTAGAAGATCGTTTTTTTCGGGATGGAGCCCTAATTCCAGAATCAGAAAATATTACAGACAAAAAATCTGCAGAAACGGGAAGCCTGCAGAGACCAATACTCCCTGGGAAATGGAGGAACAGGCAGGGATGACGGCAGGAAAAGACAGAGAAGAGTTTCATAAGCTGTATGAACAGGCAAGATATGGAAATGTGCCCTGCACCCAGGAAGATGCCAGGCGCATGAAGGGATTGGAGAGGGTAGACTTTTTATGAAAAATAGTGTAGAATGGCACATAGCGAAAAAAAGAGGTAATATATATGGAAACAGGAATCCCGGTGAAGCTGGAGGTCTTTGAGGGGCCTCTGGATCTGCTTCTCCATCTGATCGAAAAAAACAAAGTGAATATTTATGATATCCCTATAGCGGAGATCACAGACCAGTATATGGAATACATTCATCAGATGCAGAGGGAAGATCTGAACATTATGAGCGAGTTTATGGTCATGGCGGCTACCCTGATTTCCATAAAGTGCCGGATGCTCCTGCCTAAAGAGGTCAATGAAGAAGGTGAGGAAGAGGATCCAAGAGAAGAACTGGTCCGCCAGCTTCTGGAATATAAGATGTATAAATATATGTCATATGAGCTTCGGGACCGTATGGCGGCGGCGGCCAGGAATGTATATAAAGGCCCTACGATCCCTAAGGAAGTCCTTTCCTACAAAGAACCGGTAGATGCGGGAGAACTCCTGGAAGGTCTTACTCTGGCAAAGCTGAATGACATTTTTCAGAGTGTGATCCGCAGACAGGAGGATAAGGTGGACCCTATCCGGAGCAAATTCGGGAAGATTGAAAAGGAAGAGGTGAGTATGCCTGACAAGATGGAAGAGGTTGAGGCCTACGCCAGAAATCATAAAAGTTTTGGCTTTCGGGATCTTCTTTCAAAGCAGCCCAGCAAAGTTCAGGTGATCGTTACTTTCCTTTCCATTCTGGAACTGATGAAAATGGGGAAAATCCATATCAGTCAGAAGGAAATTTTTGGAGAAATTTACATTGAAAGCTGTATGAAAGGATAGAATAAATGGAACTGAAGAAGATGGAGGGAGCCATAGAGGCTATACTCTTTGCCATGGGTGAGGCAGTATCCGTAAAAGATATTGCAAAAACCATCGGCCATGATACCGAGACCACCAGAAAGATCATTCGGAATATGATGCTGAAATATCAGACGGAGGATCGGGGGATTAAGATCATTGAGTTGGAAGACTCTTTCCAGATGTGTACAAAAGAGGAATATTACGATTATCTGGTGGCCATGGCTCTGCAGCCAAAGAAAGCGGTCCTTTCCGACGTCATGCTGGAAACCCTGTCGATCATTGCCTATAAGCAGCCAGTGACCAAGCTGGAGATCGAAAAAATCCGGGGAGTCAAAAGCGACCATGCGGTAAATAAGCTTATCGAGTACGGGCTGGTGCGGGAAGTAGGACGTCTGGATGCTCCGGGAAGGCCTATTTTATTTGGAACTACAGAAGAGTTTTTAAGAAACTTCGGGGTGCAGGGGCTGGACGACCTGCCGGAGATCGACCCGGTACAAATAGAAGATTTTAAGGCGGAAGCAGAAGAAGAGATCCAACTCCAGCTTGACGTATAGGAAGATACTGCAGACAGGCAGAGAACTGTTTGTGGTATCTTTTTTTGTGCCTGTTCAT
>ERZ1643249.2792-NODE-2792-length-15987-cov-17.880931_pt1 | contig 15987 bp, 16 predicted proteins | sample MGYA00579263_ERZ1643249 | MGnify/ENA primary metagenome ERZ1643249 (study PRJEB29033, sample SAMEA4952264) | chicken gut metagenome | biome: Broiler Chicken; feature: Gastrointestinal Tract; material: Caecum | place: Ireland | collected 2018 | study: Broiler...
TCCATAACCATTCTGTCAGTATCGATAAGAGTGTGAAACGTCTTAATAAATATAAGATTTTAAAGAAGAGCCAAGCATATTTTGAAAAGTATTATAACCATGCCAACTATTTAGAACGGTTCTTATTGTTGTTAACGAATTGGATTACTTATGGTATTTTGGCAGTAATTTATAAAGTGCAAGATTTAATTGGAAAGAGAGGAAAATAGTATGGTTGTACCGATTATATTTGAAACATGTACGATTAAAGATGATGCTCCGTTATTTTCATGGATTTTTTATATGTTTATTTCTAAAATGAATCATCATTGTATGGCGATTATAGGCCAAGAGAATTTTTTTAAAAATTTAGATAATAAAAGAAATAATTACATAGATTTGGAAAATCGAATAGATTTTTCATTTCCGAATAATCGTTCTATTTTAGAATATCAAAAATATATGATTACAAATGATGAATTGAATCGAGTTATTAAAGATTATTCTAATAGTTACGAATCTGAAAAAGCACTTATAACCGACTTTAATTCAGAACTTTATACAATTATTGCAAAGCGTATTCAATCTATCGAATCTGATTTTAATCAAAAAGTTTCTACTATCATTGTTTGGGTAAATAATGCTACGATTAATCAATACGCTTCAGAACATAATATTCACGTGATTAATATGGAACTATCTACAATTAGAAAAATGGATTATCAAATTAATCTTATGTACTTTTGTCCAGATAAATATTCTACAGATTATTGCCAGAGTATGTATCATGAATATTTAAAGTGTAAAGATATTCCTGTTTTAAGTAGGCGACAAATTTTATCATTATTTATTGCTACTAATTATTTGAACAAAGCATTTCACTATGATTCATTTGCTCCATATGAACTTGGAGTTTCACCTGGTTTAAAAAAAGATTTTTTCTTTGACTTATATTCGAATGAACCCATTCAAATAACTTTAAAAAAAGCTAAAAAAATGTTCCCTGAATCTTCTGTTTCAATACGCTTTCATCCTGGTTTTCATTGGGATTTATCTAATTATAACTTTCATATTGATCATTCGATTAATTCTATTGAGTGGATTTTAAAATGTAAACGTATTGTTACTTCTGTATCAAATGTTGGTTTTGAGGCAATGCTTTTAGGCAAAAATGTGTACGTATTATCTGATTATATGCCATATTCGTTTATGGTGTTAAATCATTTGGATTACGTAGAAGACAGTTCTACTGATATTCGTTTTCTTAATTTTATGATTTTTGTGTTTTTTGTTCCTCTTTCTTTAGCTACTGATGTTGGATATATTGAGTGGCGACATACAAATCCTCCCATTAATGAAATTTATAAAAAACATATTCAAACAATTAAAAAGGAATTGAAAATTACAGGAGATTTTTCGTTGGAAAACATATTAAAAACTGTTCATCATATGAGTTTAAAAGAAATTTCTGCGTTAGTTCAAGACAATGATTTTGTTCGATATCAAAATTTACAAAATCGTTATAAAAGTTTGGAAGAGAAAATTTTAATTTTGCAAAAGACAAATCAAAACTTAAATCATGAGCTTGATAATATCTTAAATAGTAAAAGTTGGAAGGTTACAAAACCATTACGATTTGTATCAAAAAAAATTCAAAAGAAAAATTAGTTTGAATTATACGTTGATTTAGCTAAAGAATGAGTTAATTCTATTTGAGATTTTTTATAATGATTGATATAATGTTGGTAGTATAGGAGGTTTTGATATGAAAGGAATTATTTTGGCCGGTGGATCTGGTACAAGACTTTATCCAATCACGGAAGGAATTAGTAAACAATTGATGCCAATTTATGACAAACCAATGATATTTTACCCATTATCTACTTTGATGATGGCTAAAATTCAAGATATTTTAATTATTACTACTCCACAAGATCAAGAAGGTTTTATTCGTTTATTAGGGGACGGTAGTAAATTTGGAATCAATTTAAGTTATGTTACGCAACCAAGTCCAGATGGTCTTGCTCAAGCATTTTTACTAGGAGAGGATTTTATTGGACAAGAACCGTGTGTAATGGTTTTAGGAGATAATATCTACTTTGGGAACGATTTTAGTAAATTGCTTGCCAATGCGAAATACAATGCTTATCAGGGTTCTGCAACAAATTTTGGATATGCTGTAAAAGATCCACAACGTTTTGGAATTATGGAATTAGATAAAAACCAAAATATTATTAGTGTCGAAGAAAAACCAGAACATCCAAAAAGTAAATATGCCATTACGGGACTATATTTTTATCCAGACGATATTGTATCTAAGGCGAAACTTGTCAAGCCAAGTCCAAGAGGAGAACTTGAAATTACGACTTTAAACGATATGTATTTACAAGAAGGACGTTTAAAGGCTCAAATCTTAGGGGATGGGTTTACTTGGTTTGATACGGGAACACCAGATAGTCAGTTAGAAGCTGCCAACATGATTAAGACAATTCAGTCTAACAAAGGAACGGTGATTTGTGCTCCAGAGTTAATCGGTTATCAAAATGGGTGGCTTTCTCGTGAAGATTTACTTGCACGTGGCGAGCTTCTTCGCAAAAACGAATATGGCAAATGTTTGATTAAAACTGCCAAAGAATAATCGAATTCTTTTCGCTTATTTTTAAATATGCTATAATAATTAAAGGCTTAATTTATTGTGATTGGAGATGAAAACATGCCAAAAAAGAAATTGTCAAAAACAAAAAAAAATTCTTCCCAAGTTGCTATTGAAGTGAATCATGTTACGAAATATTTCAAAGTTTATTATGATAAAGCCAATACTTTAAAAGAACATTTAGTTTTTTGGAAAAATTCTAAAGCTGAAAAAAGAGTAGTTTTAAAAGATATTAATTTAAAGATTAATAAAGGCGAAAGTGTTGCTCTAATTGGTGTAAATGGCAGCGGTAAAAGTACTCTTTTGAAACTGATGACCAAAATTATTTATCCTAACGAAGGTACTATTGTTACAAATGGTAAGCTTACTTCTTTGTTGGAACTTGGAGCTGGCTTTCATCCTGATTTTACAGGACGTGAAAATATTTATTTTAATGCTTCGATTTTTGGACTTACTGCTCAACAAATTGATGCTCGTGTCGATGATATTATCTCTTTTTCTGAATTAGGAAAGTTTATTGATGTTCCAGTTCGTACATATTCATCTGGTATGTATATGCGACTGGCATTTTCTGTTGCCATTAACGTAGATGCTGAAATTCTTTTAATTGATGAGATTTTGGCAGTTGGAGACCAACACTTTCAAGATAAGTGTCATCAAAAATTAGAAGAGTTAAAGAAGAGTGGTAAAACGATTGTCATCGTAAGCCATAATATTGGTGCAGTAAAACGATTATGTGATCGAACTGTATGGATTTATAATGGTGAGGTTTACATGGATGGTAAATCTGAAGATGTAATTGCAGAGTATTTAAAGGTGTGTGGATAATATGAAGGAATTATTTAAAAACTTATATGATTATCGTCAACTATTGAAAAGCAACGTTCGAAAAGAGATTCGAGGAAAGTATAAAGGTTCTTTTTTAGGCGTTCTTTGGTCATTTGTCAATCCATTACTGATGACTTTGGTTTATGCAATTGTATTTCCAATTATTATGAAGAATGATATTCCACATTATGTTACGTATTTGATTGTCGGTATTATTCCATGGACGTATTTTACAACTGTGATTGGGCAGGGAACAACTACAGTTTTGGTAAATGGAGGAATCATTAAGAAAGTTTATTTTCCACGTGAGATATTACCAATTTCAGTTAATTTAAGTGGCGTTATTAACTTCTTGATTTCTTGCGTTGTTATTGCCTGTTTCTTGATTTTTAGTGGAATTGGATTTAGTTTTAACATTTTGTTTTTGCCTTTGATTGTGCTTATTCAATTCATTTTGCAACAAGCAATTATTTTTATTACAAGTGCGATTGATATTTATATTAGAGATGCAGAGTATATTATTAATTTTTTTGTTAGTATGTTATTTTATGCAACACCTATTTTATATTCGCCAACTTTATTTGTAGGAACAAAATTAGAGTTTTTGATGCATATTAATCCAATGGCAGTTATTATTACTTCCTACCGTGATATTTTTTATTATCAGCAGACTCCTGATTTATTGAGTTTGTGTATTGTATTGGCAATTTCATGTGTTTTATGTTATGTTGGATGGCGAATTTTCAAACGCTTAGAACGTGGTTTTGCAGAGGAGGTATAAAATGGCAAAATGTGATATTATTATTCCTGTTTATAACGCACCTGAATATGTAAATTTTTGTGTATTTGCGTTATTTCATAATACGAATATGAAGAACGTTGGAAAGGTTTATTTATTGGATGATTGTTCTAATGAAATTACACATTCTTTACTTGATAATTTGAAATCTAAATATGGGAAGCAAGTAGTTGTCATTCATAATGAGAAAAATTTAGGATTCATAAAAAATGTGAATCACGGATTTGAACTTAGTAAAGAAAAATATGTTCTTTTATTAAATACAGATTGCTTTGTTGCTAAGCATACGGTAGAAAAATTAATGGAGCATATGGAAAAAGATTCTAAAATTGGTCTAATTTGTCCTGTATGTTCTAATGCCGCTAATTTAACTTTAGAAATGTACCCGGGTTACTCTTACATGATGATGGATCAATTATTAGAAAAACATTTTAAAGGACAAAATTATGATGCGTGTACGGTTGTTGGAAATTGTTTGATGATTTCTAGAAAATGCATCAACGAGGTCGGCGGATTAGATGAAATATACGGAATGGGATATGGAGACGAGACGGATTATCAATTCAAAGCCATGGAGAAAGGTTTTACTGCTAAAGTGGCAATTGATACTTATGTTTTCCATAAAGCAGAAATGTCTTTTAATACAACGAATCAAAAAAGAAGTGAACGTTTAGAAAAGAATCGTCAAATCTTTTTTTCTAGATGGGGTGAACAATATAATGCTTTGTTAGCAGAATATCAAAAAAATGATCCTATCGAATATATTAAATCCACTTTGAAGAAAAAAGATATTTTACCAAACTTTGACTTTGTTTTTATATTACCACAAATGGGAAAAGGTGCTGGCGGTATTATTGTTGTTTCTGAACTTGTTAATTACTTAAATGTTTTGGGTTTGACAGTTGGAATGTTGAATTTGTATCCAGGGGCTTATAATGGAATTATGACGTTTGCTTCTTTAACTCCGAAAGAAATTTCTAGTTTGAAATCAAAGTACTTGATTGCAACCATTTATGATAGTGTTTTCTTGGCTAAAAAGTTAGCATCTAAAATAAATTCTAAAATTGTCTATTTTTCACAAGGATATGAATTCTTGTTTGACTTTGGTACACGTTATGGTGAGGTTGAATCATCTTTTAAAATTGCTGATCATGTTATGACGATTTCCCATTATTTGCAAAGCAACTATAAGAATATGTTTCATATTGAACCTTTATTATCTTTAAATGGTATTGATTATGATATTATTTATCATGAACGCACTTCTAAAAAGAAGAGTTGTAGGAAAAAGATTGTTATGAATTTGCGAAGCGAAGCATTAAAGGGCGGTTTTATTTTGAATGATATTATCAAACGGATTACACTGCAATGTGATAATGTTGAAATTCATGTTATTGATAATTCTTCTAAATCTGATTTTGGTGTGAATAACAATGATAGTGTTGATTTGATTATTCATAAAGGTCCGATTGATAGAATTGCTATTTATGAATTATTAAGAGATGCGGATATTTTAGTTGATTCATCTTTTAGTGAAGGATTTGGATTGTTACCGTTAGAAGCCATGGCTGCAGGTGTTGTGCCTGTCATTTCAAATAGTTTAGGTTGTAAAGAATATGCCCAAGATGGAATTAATAGCTTTATAATTGATGCGGTGAATGATTCTTCACAATATATAGATAAAATTAATTTATTATTGAATGATTCAACTTTGTTAGAAACAATGCGTAAGAGTGCAGTAGAGACAGCCTCTCATTTTGATTTTTCGGATTCCATTCAACAGTATTATCATAATTTGAAATCTATTTTAGATGAAAAAGTTGCTCCCATTAATTATCCGCTTACAGAACGTGATCAAGAAGAACTTGAAAAGCACTTGATTACAGATGTGCAATATGAAAAAATTTTATTTACATGCAAACGAAATTATTATGATGCAAACAAACAAGAAGGTAAATCTGGTAGAGCACATAATCTGTATGTTTTAGCCAAAGAATTCGTAAAAGCAAATGTATATATTGCTAAAAAGACAGTAAAAAGTATTTTAGATAAGGATTATAAGTTATAATATGAAATTTGTTGGTGTTGTTGTTGCTTATAATCCAACAGATGTGATTTATCATTGCATTGATTCATATTTACCTTTTTTAAAAAAATTGTATGTCGTTGATAATAGTAATACAGATCATCATAAAATGTTTTCCAGATATTCTAATGTTGAATATATTTCAAATTTAGAAAATTTAGGAATTGCTAAAGCTTTAAACATTGGTGCCGAACATGCTTTAAAGGATAAAGCAGATTGGCTTTTGACAATGGATCAAGATAGTGTTTTTGAAGGTAATAATTTAAAAAAATTGATTGATTTTGTTAAGATATGTGATGTAAAAAAAGTTGGGTTAGTTTCTCCTTGGCATGTGACTAAAGAACATAAAGAAAAGAGTACAGACGATGTTGAAAAGGTTGTAGAAGTTATGACTTCTGGAAATTTTGTCAATCTAAGAGCATGGAAAAAAGTTGGTGGTTGGAAGGATTGGTTTTTTATTGATTGTGTTGATATCGAATTTTGTATGAATTTAAATATTCATCATTATGATGTGTTACGATACAATCTTTCTTTGTTACATCATAATTTGGGTAATATCGAATTACATCATCTTTTGGGCAAAGAATTTGCATGTACCAATCACAATTATATTCGCCAATATTATATGATTCGAAATATGTATTACTTAGAAGAATTATATAAAAATGAATTTCCAGAGAAAATTTATTCTATGAAACGTGGAGCATTTGGTAGATTTAAAAATATTTTAGTTTGGGAAAAGGATAAGTACCGAAAAATAAGAAATATGTATCGAGGTTATCGGGATTATAAAAAAGGAGTTAAAGGAAAGTATCCTTATTCTAATTAGGAGTTGAAATTTACATGAACAAGTATTTAAAAAAGTATCATAAGGAATTGTTGTTTTTATTACTTTTGGTTACATTTTTTTCTTTTTCTGTCATCATTACTTATGATAGTTCACATTATATGTCTTATGTCAATATTCTGAAAGGGAATTTGGCCTTTTCTACATGGGATATTGTTAGAGGCCCTATTTTCCCTTTTTTGATTTTTGGAGGGATTTTTCTATTTGGTGAAACGATTCAAGGATTGTTAATTCTTTTTTTCCTATTTTATCTTTTGTATGCTTATCTTGTATATGCTTTTGCAACAAAAATTCTTCAAAATCGCTTGGTTCGTTGGATTGTTATTTTCTTTTGCCTTTTGAATCCTATGATTTTTGGCTATTTTCATACTTTATTGACGGAATTTGTTGTAATTACTTTTGCTATGCTATCATGTTATTTAGCTTGTTTATGGTGGAATGAAAAAGATGTTAAGAAACGAAATGCATGTTCATTGTTTTTTATTTTTGGGATGGCATTTGCTTGGCTTTTAAAGCAACCTTATATTTGTTGTGCTTTTTTCCCGATGGTTATTAGTGCGATTTTTGCGATTATTAAAAATCATACTTGGAAAAATATTCGATATTATATTGGTGTTTGTGTGCTTTCTCTTTTCTTTATGATTGTTGCGATTTTTAGTTGGAATCAAATTTTGATTTATCATGATGTTGATATGAATACAGGGAGAGATTCATCAAGTATGCTTTCTTCACAACTAATGTTAGGTGTTCAATATTTTGAGTATGATTCTAATTTTGATTTTAACTCTTATGATTCGAATTCTTTTCTTTCGACGAATGAAAAAAATTATATTCGCAACAATTTAAATGAAAATCAAGATAATTTAAAAATTATTAAAATTTATAATCATAATAAACTCGTTGATTTAGATGTAATTCCTGTTGATAAAAACGGTAATCCATCTACTACCAGCGTTATTTTGCAAATTGTTAAAACCTTTTTTAAACATCCAACGATTATTATTAAAAATTATTTAAAAAATTATTGTGCTTTAAGTAGTGTTTGTTCAATTTCATCTTCCGACGGTGTTTCGTATCGTGTTACAAATCAGATGGAATTAATCGATACTTATGAACATCAACTAATCGCATATCGTACGTTTGATGATACTGTTAGTAATCGTTTTCCTTTATCAGAGGATGGCTATTCTTTTACTAATAATCTTGCTCAACAAAATCAACTAGGCATTTTTGCATTATTTTTTCAAAGTTTAGAAAAACCTACTAATATTATTTTCAAACTTACAATCTTGTTGTTACCAATTGCGCTACTGACTTTAATTATTTTTCGAATTATTAAACGTAAAAAAATGCAAAAATACTCTTTGTATGTAATGAGTTTTATCTTGTTAAGTTATTCGTTTTTAACGGTTTTAGCTAATGCTGTTAGCGGTTCAATTATTGATCGATATGCTATTAATAGTTTTATACCAGGGCTATTTGGAATCATCACATCTATTGTGTGGATTATAAAAAATGTTAAGTTAAAGAAGCATAAATAGAATATTTTGCATGTTCTATTTTAAAAAATTGTGTTAGAATATTTTTTGGAGAAGTGAAAATATGAAACAGAAGAAGGAATTACAGCATAATGATAAGATTTTAATTGTTATTCCAGCTTATAATGAGGAAGAGTCTATTTTAGATACTTATCAGTCTGTTATTGAGTACAATAAGAAACATAAGTCTATTTCTTTAGATGTTATCGTCATAAATGATGGTTCTCGTGACTCTACTAAACAGATTTTAGAAGATTATCATATTCCACATATCAATTTAGTTCATAATTTGGGAATTGGTGGAGCTGTTCAGACTGGCTATAAATATGCGCTGGAAAACAATTATGATTATGTGGTTCAATTTGACGGAGATGGACAGCATGATATTAATTATGTAGAAACAATATTAGAACCTTTACGAAGTGGAGATGCCGATCTTTGTATCGGTTCGCGCTTTTTGGATGATACGAGTGAGTTTAAATCAACAGGGGCAAGGCGTATTGGAATTAAAATTATTTCTTTTTTGATTCGGTTGTTTGCGCATATTAAGATTATGGATCCGACTAGTGGATTTCGTGCTGCTAATCGAAGTGTGATTCAGCACTTTGCTATAAGTTATCCTAGAGAATATCCAGAACCGGAATCGATTGTTAATATTACAAGATTAAATTACCGTGTTATAGAGCAACCTGTTAAAATGAGGGAAAGAACTGGTGGAGTTTCTTCTATCAGGGCTTGGAAGACTGTTTATTATATGATAAACGTTGGATTATCGATTATCGTTACTAGTTTAAAGAGAAAAGGTGATTGTTAATGTCAAATACGTTACGTTATGGAACGGCAATTGTTGTTGTGATATTTGCTATTGTAATATTTAATTTAGTGCGTAGAAATAAGCTAAGTATAAAATATGCTTTGGTTTGGCTGGGTACCGCATTTGCAATGTTAGTCGCTGTTTTAATCCCTAATTTTTTAGATTTTATGGCAAGTTTGCTTGGGTTTGAACTAGTTTCTAATATGTTATTCTTGATTGGAATGTTGGTTTTGATGTGTATTTCTTTATCATTAACCATGATTGTTTCCAAACAATCCAATATGATACGACTATTAACGCAAGAAGTTTCTATGCTAAAGAGTAAAGAAAAAGGGGAAAGCAATCATGATTAAATATGTTTTAACAATTGTTTATTTGATATGTACAACAGGCGGTATTACGTTTATGAAATTAGGAGGAGATTCTTTAAAACTCGGGTTAAAAGATGGATTTTCTCTTAGTATGGGGTGGAAAACTTTTATCGGTTTTTTACTATATCTAATTAGTTTTTTGTTATGGCAAAGGTTAATTGTTAAATACGATTTATCTATTATGGTGCCAATAGTTACTGGTATTGTACAAATTTTGGTGTTATTAATCGGACATTTTGTATTTAAAGAATCTTTAAGTATGTTGTCTACATTTGGCGCTATTTTAATTATTACAGGAATTGTTTTAATGTCTTTTGGTAGTCGTTAGAAGTGGTAGACACTTCTTTTTTTGACTAAATTTCTAATCTATTTTATAATGAATATGGGTGATTACGTTGAAGAAAGTTACAATTTTAGCATTACATCTGGGATATGGTGGGATTGAAAAATCTATCGTTGCTCTTGCTAATTTGTTAGTGGATGAGTATGAGGTTGAAATCATTTCCTCTTATCAGTTATTTGATAAACCCGCTTTTGATATTGATCCTAGAGTAGAGGTGCGCTATTTAATTACGAAATTTAAACCAAATCGGGAAGCATGGAAAACATCTTTAAAACATTTGCGGCCGATATCTTTTATAAAAGAAAGTTTTAATAGTGTTATGACGCTCGCTTTACGTAGAAGTACGATGATACGTGCAATTGAAGAAAGTCACAGTGATATTATTATTTCGACAAGAGATTTATTTAATACTTGGTTAGGTAACTATGGTAAAAAAAGTTGTTATAAAATTGGATGGGAACACAATCATTATCACGGCGATATGAATTATGCAGATAAGGTTACTAAGTCTGTACAAAAATTAGATGCTCTGGTGCTTGTTTCCGATTCTCTTCGAAAATTTTATAAAAAGCAATTGAAGGGTACAAAGTGTAAGTGTTTTTATGTTCCTAACATTTTAGATAATGTGCCAGAACATCTTTCTAAATTAAATGAAAAAAGACTTATTTCTGTTGGCCGTTTATCTCGTGAAAAAGCTTATGAAGATCTTTTGGATGTGTTTCAACTGATTCATAAGAAAGAGCCTTCTTGGAGACTGGATATTATCGGCGATGGTGCGCAGAAAAATTTGTTAGGAGATCGAATCTTTGCAGAAGGATGGACCGATTGTGTAAAACTTCATGGTTTTCAAGATAAAACTTATATCAATAATCTATTATCTAAGTCATCTATTTATTTGATGAGTAGTATTACGGAATCTTTTGGTATCGTTTTAATTGAAGCGATGAGTCATGGTCTACCTTGTGTTGCATTCGATTCTGCTGAAGGTGCAACCGAATTGATTGAAGATGGTAAAAACGGTTTTTTGATTTCGTATCGTAATAAAGAAGAATATGCTAAAAAAGTAATTGAATTGATTCAAAATAAAAAGGAACGGACGCAATTAGGAAAAAATGGTCGTGAAACGAGTTTGTGTTTTACAAGTGATAAAGTAAAACGAGATTGGATGAAAGTTTTAAAGAGGAAATAAATATGAAACAAAAAGTATTATTTATATCATCGACAGGTGGACATCTATCTGAAATGATGCAGTTAAAAAGTATGTTTAATCATTATGATTACCATATTATTACGGAAAAAACAAAATCAAATATGAAGTTAAAACAACAATACCCAGGGCGCGTGAACTATTTGATTTATGGAACGAAAGATCATATGTTGACGTATCCATTTAAACTTCTTGCAAACTGTTTTAAAAGTTTATACTTTTATTTTAAAATTCGTCCAAAATACATTATTACAACTGGTGCTCACACGGCAGGCCCGATGTGCTGCCTTGGTAAATTATTTGGCAGTAAAATTATCTATATTGAGACGTTTGCCAATATTCACACAAAGACGATTACTGGAAAATTGATTTATAAATTTGCTGATTTATTTATTGTTCAATGGCCAAGTATGAAAAAACTTTATCCAAAAGCAGTAGTGGGAGGTTGGATTTATTAATGATTTTAGTTACGTTAGGTACACAAGATAAACCATTTACTCGTCTTTTGGATGCTATTCAAAAGGCTATCGATGATGAGATTATCAAGGAAGAAGTCATCGTACAAGCTGGATACACGAAGTATGAATCCAAAGATATGAAAATTTTTGATTTGATTCCATCTGATGAGTTTGACCAATTGGTAAAAAAATGTCGTATTTTAATTACACATGGTGGAGTAGGTTCCATTATGACAGGATTAAAGGCTGGAAAGGTTGTGATTGCTGCGCCGCGACTTTCTAAGTATAAAGAACATACCAACGATCATCAAAAGGAAATTATTCGTGAATTTGCTAAAGAAGGATATTTGGTTGAATTAAAAGATTTCAATCAATTAAGTAAAACATTAGCATATGCAAAAAAGTTCAAGCCTAAAAAATTTGAGAGCAATACGAATCATTTTATTGCACTCATTGAAAATTATATAGAAGAGGACAGCATGAAAAAAGAAAAGAAAACTAAAATTTCATTAAAAGAATTATATCAAAAGTATAGAGAAGTGATTATGTATTTGATATTCGGTGTTTTGACAACTGTGGTAGCACTTGCTATTTATTATGGCCTCGTTTTTACTATCATTGATCCTAGTGATGGTGTTATGTTACAAGTTGCCAATTTTGTCTCTTGGTTTGGAGCACTTATTTTTGCATATGTTACAAACCGAAAATTTGTATTTCAAAGTCATGAACAAAATAAAATGAAAGAAGCACTTAGTTTTGCAGGAGCAAGACTTGTAACATTATTTATGGATATGGCAATTATGTTTGTAGGAGTTACAGTCATGCATGGTAACGATAAAATTATGAAGCTTATTTCTCAAGTTGTCGTTATTGTTGCAAATTATGTGTTTAGCAAAATTTTTGTATTTAAAAAAAGTAAATAGTATTAGAATGGGGGATTATTATGTTTTATGCATTTATTTGTATTTTTACACCTGCCTGTTTAGCGACGGCTATTTTAAATGGAATTAGTAATAAAGAAAGGAAAACTTCTTCATTAATTTTGTCTTATTTTGTTTTTTTAATGTTTATTACGTTAGGAACTTTAGCTACATTTAATTTGTTTTTTGATTATGGATATTCATTTGTCGATATGAATATTTTTACTAATTCTTTTTCAATTCGTTATCTTTTGGTTTCTATTGTTCAAGCGATTGTTTATCCTATTTTGTATGAAATGATTGCTAGAACATTAGACATTAAGATCGAGGTTGAAAAAAAACATGGTGATAGTAAAGGAAAGTATAAAAATGAAACAAAAAATAAAAAACGGAATTAGTTACTTTCTATGGTTTTTAATGATTGTTATTGTTGTTAGTTCTTCTTGGCTAGTCAATCAATTTGGAACATCTGATTTTGAACAATATTTATATCATTTATTTGGACCTAAATTGGGATCAAATAACGATATTTTTCTTTTGTATTTTAAACAAACATTTCCAACTATCATTGGTGTTTTTGTTGTAATTCTTGTTGTTTACTTTATTATTAGAAATTATTTCGCACCTGTACGTAGTTATTTATTGATATGTTTTAGAAATCAAAAAAGGAAAATTTTGATTCCAGACTTTTCTTTTTTATCTAAGCATATTTTACCGATTTCATTTTTAGTGTTGTTACTGGTTTGTTATTCATCTTTAAAAGAAATCGGGTTTGTCGACTATGTTTTAGATAAAAGTAATTATAGTCAAATCTACGAAGATTATTATGTGGAGCCGACGTCTTCTGTTCTTTCTTTTCCTGAAAAAAAGCGAAATTTAATTTTAATTTATGTTGAATCTCTGGAAAACTCTTATACAGTTACTATGAATGATGGTAACGAAAAAGTTAATATTATTCCAAAACTAACAGAAATAGCAGATAAAAATATTAATTTTTCTAATTCTGAAGAACTGGGTGGAGCGTATCCTGTTCCAGGTACAGGGTGGACCGTTGCTGGTATTTTTTCTAGTATGTCCGGGTTACCATTAACAGCAAATATGGATTACAATACAGAAGAAAAATATAATTCGTTTATGCCTGGTGCTACTATTTTAGGGGATATATTAAAAGAAGAAGGATATAATCAGAAATTTATATTAGGTTCTAGTATTGAATTTGCAAATAAGAATACGCTATTTGAAGAACATGGTAATTATGAAATATTGGATTATTTAAAAGCTAAAGAAGCAGGATTGATTCCGGGAGATTATCGCGTTTGGTGGGGATATGAAGATTCTAAAGTGTTCGAATATGCCAAAGATAGTTTATTAGAATTATCAAGCAAGGAGGAACCATTCAATTTAACTATTTTAACCTCGAATACGCATTTTGTTGGAGGGTATTTAGAGGAGAGTTGTTCTTCTGTGTTTGAAGATGTTTATTCAAATTCTATTTTATGTTTTGATTCATTGATTGATAATTTTATTTCTTGGATAGAGGAACAAGATTTTTATGATAACACAACAATTGTAATTACGGGTGACCATTTAACGATGGATCAGATTTGGGCTCAGACATTAGTTGGAGATTCTTATGAGCGTACTATTTTTAACACGTTTATTAATTCTACAATTTCTCCTGTTGAAACTCAAAACAGAGTATTTACGCAACTAGATTTATTTCCGACAATTTTAGCTAGTATGGGTGTTGAAATTGATGGTGAACGGTTGGGACTTGGAACTAATTTGTTTTCAGATACTCCAACATTGGCAGAAGAATTAGGATTTCAATATTTTTATGATCAATTGTCGATGAATTCTAGATATTATAACAATCACTTTGTTTATGGGATTGTCGATTAGTATGTTGTGTAATCAAAAATTTATTACGAGAAAATATCAATGGATAAAGTAATTTTGAATTCATTTCTTGTATAACTATAGTGTACGATATTGTAAAATCGTACACTATAATTACAAAATGAAGGAGGTTTTTCATGGAAGAACATAACAATATTATTATTTATCAATCAGAAGATGGTAAGACGAAAATCGATGTAAAGTTGGAGGATGAAACGGTTTGGTTATCGCAACAGCAGATGGCGGAATTATTTTCTACTTCGAGGACAAATGTTATTGAACATATTAATAATATTTATGACGAAGAAGAACTTGACAAGAATTCAACCTGTCGGAATTTCCGACAAGTTCGCAAAGAGGGAAGCAGAACTGTAAATAGAGAGATACCATATTACAATTTAGATATGATTATTTCTTTAGGATATCGGATTAAATCTAAAATTGCTACAAATTTTAGAAGATGGGCAACGGAACGATTAAAAGAATATTTAATTAAAGGATTTACTTTAGATGACGAAAGATTAAAAGGAAACGGTGGTAGTTATTGGAAAGAATTACTAGCCAGAATCAAAGATATTAGATCATCTGAAAAAGTCTTATATAGGCAAGTTCTTGATTTGTATGCAACTGCTGTTGATTACGATCCAAAAGATACTAAATCCATTGAATTTTTCAAAATTGTACAAAATAAATTACATTATGCTGTTCATGGGCATACTGCATCAGAAGTTATTTATGAGAGAGCTGATTCCAATAAACCTTTTATGGGATTAACTACTTTTCGTGGCGATTTACCAATCATGAGTGATGTTGTGATTGCAAAAAATTATTTAACAAAAGAAGAATTGCAAATTTTAAATAATTTGGTTTCTGGATATTTTGACTTTGCAGAAATACAAGCGATTCGTCATCGTCCAATGTATATGGATGACTATATTAAACACTTAGATATCATTCTTTCTACCACAGGTGAAAAAACGTTAGTAGGTGCTGGTTCTGTAAGCCATGATGACGCGATTAAAAAAGCAACTGAAGAGTATAAGAAATATCAAGTAAAAACGTTAAGCCCAGTAGAAAAAGAGTACTTAGAAGCTTTAAAAGTCTTAGGTAATCAAATAGAAAATAAAGTAAAAATCAGTAAATGATATTATCAAACATTCTAACAAAATTGTTTTTAGAATGATTTATTGTCAGTTCTAAGGAGTGAAAAGAAATTTTCACTCTTTTTGAGACTCAAAAATGAAG
>ERZ1643249.2793-NODE-2793-length-15987-cov-4.743661_pt1 | contig 15987 bp, 16 predicted proteins | sample MGYA00579263_ERZ1643249 | MGnify/ENA primary metagenome ERZ1643249 (study PRJEB29033, sample SAMEA4952264) | chicken gut metagenome | biome: Broiler Chicken; feature: Gastrointestinal Tract; material: Caecum | place: Ireland | collected 2018 | study: Broiler...
ACAAATCCCGCGGAAAAGAATTTTTCCCGCAAAAAAGCGGTGGATTTCCCTTTTACAAATCCACCGCAAAATATTGTGCCCGAAAGCCCCGGCCGGAACCCTTGCAATCCGGCCGGAAAAAGTGTATCATGGTAAAGACGGTATTCCAATTTACGGAAGCAGAATCAGGTCCAGATCCAGGCCCTTTTTCCCGGCATACTGGACGGTATATTGGGTCCCGCCGGAACAGCCCTCCCTCCAAACGCCGATAAGGCGGCTTGCGTGGTCCACCATATAGCGGTTGCGCTGGTAGTAGCAGTCGGGCCGGTAATCCGGGCAGATGAGTACCGCTTCGGTGCAGAATTTTAAGACCCGCAGGTAGCTGCGCTGCCATTCCGGGGGCCAGCCCCGGACAGAGGCCGGGTAAGGCAGAACAGCCACCAGCTTCAGCTGGCGGACGGATTCCTGAAGGGACAAAACCATATCCCCGGCCCAAAGGTCCACCCCCTGGGCCATGCCGCAGAGGAAGGTGGTATATCCGTCGTCCACGGCTTGGAGGATCCGGGCATGGAGACTGCGGCGGATCTCTAAAACCTGGGCCGCGGTTTCTGTATCAGATAGAAACAGTTTTTCCGGCCGGTGGCCGGTAAAGCAGGCGGTTTTTTCACGGGGGTCCATAGGCGCCTCCTGGTGTTTGGAATATTTGTTCCCAGTATAACACGGCTTTATGAATATAATATGAATAAAAGAGTGATGCTGCTCGGAAAGGGCGAGTTTTATGGAATTTTTTAAACGGACCTGGGCGGAGATCGACCTGGACGCCTTGGATTTTAATGTGGAGTCCATCCGGAAGCTGCTGCCGGATGGGACCCAAATGATGGCGGTGGTCAAGGCGGACGCCTACGGCCACGGAGACCGGATGGTTTCCCGGGAGCTTTCCCGGAAAGGGGTGCAGTGGTTTGGGGTTTCCAACCTGGAAGAAGGGGCGTCCCTGCGGGCGGCCGGTGTAGAGGGGGAAATTCTCATTTTCGGGTTCACGCCGCCCTCCATGGCAAAAGAACTGGCCGGTTTTGGGATTTCCCAGGCGGTTTTAAACGCGGAGTACGCCCGGGAGCTGAACGAATACGCCCAAAAGGCCGGGGTAAAGGTCAAGGGGCACATTAAGCTGGACACCGGCATGGGCCGCATTGGCTTCGCCTGCCAAAACCCGGAGGCGTGTTTGGATGAAATCTGCGCCTGCTGCCGGCTGTCCGGGTTAGAAATCACGGGGATTTTCTCCCATTTCTCCTCCTCGGACGACCCTTCCCCGGAAGGGATCGCCTATACTAAAATGCAGAAGGAACGGTTCGACGCCGTTGTGGCCGGGCTTGCCAAACGGGGCGTTTCCATCCCCTTCCGGCATTTGCAGAATTCCGCCGGGATTGTCAGCTACCCGGAATGCCGCTACGAGGCGGTGCGTGCCGGGGTCATTCTGTACGGCCAGCCCCTGCCCTTCCTGCCGGGGCACAGCTTGGCCTTAAAGCCGGTGATGAGCCTTTGTTCCACAGTAGCCATGGTGAAAACCGTCCGCCCCGGGGAATGCATCAGCTATTCCCGCACCTTTACGGCCCCCCGGGAAATGCGGGTGGCCACCATCCCCATCGGCTACGCCGACGGGTACCTCCGGGCCTTTTCCAACCGGGCGGACGTTTTAATCCGTGGAAAACGGGCGAGGGTCATCGGCAACGTCTGCATGGACCAGCTGATGGTGGACGTTACCCACATCCCGGACGTCCAGGTGGAGGACCGGGTGACCCTGGCCGGAAGGGACGGGCAGGAGGAAATCACCTTCTCGGAACTGGCGGATTTGGCCGGGACCATCCACTACGAGCTTCTCTGTCTGGTGGGGAAACGGGTGCCCCGAGTCTATATTCGGGGCGGAGAAATCGTCAAGGTTTGGGACATGAACCGGTTTGACAGGGGGTAAGATATGAACCTGTTTGAGCTTCCCGCCGGGATTCACCGGGAGGAAATCGCCGATATTCTGTGGCAAACGGAGGCCCTGCGGGTGGTACGGATTGTTTCCTGGGGCCAGGTATCCCCGGAAGGCTTCTGGTACGACCAGGAGGAGGACGAGTGGGTGTCGGTGCTGGAAGGGGCCGGCGAAGTGGAATTTTCTGACGGGACCAAAACCCGCCTGGGCCGGGGAGACGCCCTGTTTCTGCCTGCCCATGTCCGCCACCGGGTCAGCTTTACCAGCAAGGAGCCGCCCTGCGTCTGGCTCTGCGTATTCGGGAAAACCGTCCCGGAATCCGATTGAATCCCCCCTGTGGATATGCTATAATAAATCCAAAGGCAAAACATAGGGGCGGACTGCGTTTGTCCCCCCTGGAAATACAAAAAAACCAGTGAAATAAAGGAGAGGAATCCTATGAAACTAGACCGCGCGAAACTGGACGCTTATTTTGAGGCCCATCGGGAAGAAATGATCCGGGACATCTGCCGCTTGGTGAAAATCCCCAGCCAGCGTGGGGAAGCGAAGCCCGGCGCGCCCTTTGGGGAAGGCCCGGTAAAAGCCCTGGAAGAAGCTATGGCCATGGCCCGGGAAATTGGGCTTAAGGTGACCAATTACGACAACTATGTCTGCGCTGCGGATTTGAACGACGCCCCCACGGAGCTGGATGTTTTGGCCCATCTGGACGTGGTGCCGGTCAGCGACAGCTGGCGGGTGACCAAGCCCTTTGAGCCACTGGTGAAGGACGGGCGCATTTACGGCCGTGGAACCGCCGACGACAAAGGCCCGGCGGTGGCGGCCCTGTATGCCGTCAAGGCTTTGAAGGACCTGGGCATCCCCCTTTCCAAAAATGTCCGGCTGATTCTGGGCACCGACGAGGAATGCGGCAGCGGCGATTTGGATTACTATTACGCCAAGGAAAAGGAAGCCCCCATGAGCTTCTCCCCGGACGCGGATTTCCCCCTGATTAACCTGGAAAAGGGCGGCCTGCGGGGCGAGTTTTCCGCCGAATGGGAGGAAGAGAAAGCCCTTCCCCGGATTGTGTCTATGGACTGCGGCACGAAGTTAAATGTGGTGCCGGACAAGGCAAACGCCGTCGTTGAAGGCATGGAAAAAGCGGAGCTGCTGGCCCTTTGCGAGAAGGTTTCCGCTGAAACCGGGGTAGCTTACACTGTTTCTGAGACAAACGGAATGCTGCGCATCGACGCCAAGGGCGTTGGCGCCCACGCCGCCAGCCCTCAGGCCGGAAACAACGCTTTGACCGGGCTGCTGGCCCTTTTGGTATCCCTGCCTGTGGCAAAGAGCGCGGGCTTTGAACGGCTCTGTGCGGTTTATGAAACCTTCCCCCACGGCGACTGGCTGGGCAAAGCCGCAGGCGTGGCCATGAAGGACGAGCTTTCCGGCGAAACTACCCTAAGCTTTACCATTTTCCGCTACGCCTTGACCGGCCTGGAGGGGCAGTTTGACTGCCGGGCCAGCATCTTAGCAAACGACGAAAACCTGCGGGACGTCATCCGGGACAATCTGGCGGCCAAGGGCATGGAGCTGGCCCCCTGCTCCGTTTACGCTCCCCACCATGTCCCGGCGGAAAGCCCCCTTGTCAAGACCCTGCTTTCCTGCTATGAGGAGTATACCGGCGAAAAAGGGTATTGCGTTTCCATCGGCGGCGGCACTTATGTCCACCGGCTCCAAAACGGCGTGGCCTTCGGCTGCGCCAACCCCAATGTGGACAACCGGATGCATGGGGACGACGAGTTTGCGGAAATCAGCCAGCTTGTGCTGTCGGCCAAGATTTTCGCGGAAGCCATTGCCAGAATCTGCGGATAAGGTGGGATTTTGCAAATATTTGACATTCTTTTTAAAAAAACACGATGGACGCGCCCGGACGGATTTGTTATGATAATACTGAGCGCGCCCGGCTTGGGGAGGAATTGGCAGAATGCTGTGCGGTATTGTGGATATGGGCTCCAACTCTATCCGGCTGTGCGTTTACCGGTGTGAAAACGGGAAATTTTCCCAGATTATCAATAAAAAGATCATGGCGGGGCTAGCAGGCTATGTCAAAAAAGGAAAGCTTACCAGTCAGGGCATTGAAAAAGCCTGCCTGGCCCTGGAGGAGTTCCAGGAAATTTTAAAAGGGTTCCAGGTGGACCAAACGGGGATTTTCGCCACAGCGTCTTTGCGCAACATCAGCAACCAGGACGAGGTGGTCAACAGCATCCGGCGGGTCACCGGCATCCTGCCGGAAATCATCTCCGGCCAGGAGGAAGCGCGGCTGGACTTTCTGGGCGCCACCCATTTTTACCCCATGGAACGGGGCCTGATGGTGGACATCGGCGGCGGCAGCACAGAGCTTGTCTGGTTTGTGAAAAACGGCCCCAAGGAAATGATCAGCCTTCCCATGGGCTCCCTTTCCCTGTACACCCGCTTTGCGGAGGGCTTGATCCCTACGGAAAAGGAACAGGGGAAGATGCGGAAATTTGTCCGCCAGGCTTTAGAGGAAATCCAGTGGGAGGTCCGGAAAGGCGACTGCGAGCTGGCCTGCGGCATCGGCGGCACCATGCGGATGGAGCTTCAGCTTGCCCAGGAGCTTTTGGGGGCGTCCAAAACCAAACGGACCTTTACGGCGGAGGACGCGGATAAGCTGTGGGAAATCGCCGCCAGCCCGGATCCGGCCCAAAGCAAGCAGGCCTACCGGATTTTGCCGGAGCGGATGTTCAGCATGGTCCCCGGCATGATTTTGGTGCAGGAAATTGCCAAGCGGTTCGGCAGCCGCAGCTTTTATGTGAGCCAAGCAGGGGTCCGGGAAGGGTATCTCATCGACCGCTTCTTAAATACTGGGAAATTTTAGGAAAATATAGAATTTCGATAACAAAAAGGATGGACGATTATGAACGAAAACAGCATCGATTACAGGCGGTGTATGCAGAACCGGGAGCTGTCCTGGTTAAAATTCAACCAGCGGGTGCTGGAGGAGGCCAACTGCCACGATACCCCTTTGTTGGAACGGTTCCATTTCCTGTCCATCTTCACCACAAACCTGGACGAGTTTTTCATGGTGCGGGTGGGGAGCCTCATTGACTATATGCAGTTTTCCCCCGATTACTCCGACAACAAGACGGGCTGGACGGCGGCGGAGCAGCTGGAAAAAATTTACCGGGCCTGCATCCCCCTTTATTCCCTGCGGGACGACAGCTACGAACGGCTCTGCCACCGGCTTTCCCTGTCAGGCCTCACCTGCATGCGGATGTCGGAACTGAAAAAGGCGGAGCTTCAGCAGACAGAGGAATATTTCCGCCGGGAAATCTGGCCGGTTTTGTCCCCCCAGATTATTGACTCCTCCCACCCTTTCCCTCACCTAGGCAACAAGCAGCTGAACATTGTGGCGGCCTTAAAGCAGAACGGCGCGCCCATGTTCGGCATTATCCCGGTGCCTTCGGCGGCCGGGCGGCTGTTTTTCCTCAAAGGCGAGGAGCTGCGGTATCTTTTGGTGGAGGACATTATCTGTTACTACGCCGACAAGGTTTTTGAACAGTATAAGGTGCAGGAAAAGGGCATTATCTGCGTCACCCGCAACGCCGACATGGACATGGACGCGGGGCTTTTTGACGAGGACGTGGACTACCGCCAGCACATGAAAAAAATCATCAAAAAACGCATGCGCTTAGCCCCGGTGCGGCTGGAATACCAAGGGGATTTAGGGGAATCCACCCTGCGGTTTTTGCTGGAAAAGCTCCGTCTGGAGCCTGCCCAGACTTTCCGGTCCGAGGCCCCTCTGGTGCTGACCCACTGCTTTAACCTGGACACCAAGGTGACCCAGGGGATGAAGCGGGAGATGCTGCTCCAAACCTATGTGCCCCAGCAGTCCCGGATGGTCAGCGGCAGCGACAATATTTTAAGCCAGGTGACCCGCCGGGATATCCTCCTTTCCTATCCCTACGAATCCATGAAGCCCTTAATCAATATGCTGAAGGAAGCGGCGGCCGACCCGGAGGTGCTGTCCATTAAAATCACCTTGTACCGGATTGCCCGGCAGTCTATTTTGGCGGAGCATCTCATTGAGGCCGCGGAAAACGGCAAGGATGTTACGGTCTTAATGGAGCTGCGGGCCAGGTTCGACGAGGAAAACAACATCGAGTGGGCCCAGCGGCTGGAAGAATCCGGCTGCAAGGTAATTTACGGCATGGATGGGTACAAGGTTCATTCCAAAATCTGCCTGATTACCCGGCGCACCGCCAAGGGCATCCAGTACATTACCCAGATCGGTACGGGGAACTACAACGAAAAAACGGCCAAGCTCTACACGGACCTTGCCATCATCACGGCGAACCAAACCATCGGCGAGGACGCGGCGGCCTTTTTCCGGAACCTTTCCCTTTCAAACCTCCACGGGGAATACCACGACCTGTGGGTGGCCCCTGTGAATTTTAAATCCAGCATCCTGCAATATGCAGACCAGGAAATTGAAAAGGCCCAAGCGGGAAAAGAAGCCCGGATTTTAGTAAAATGCAATTCCTTTACGGATAAGGAAATTATCGAGAAATTTGTGGACGCTTCCCGAGCGGGCGTGAAAATCCGGCTGGTGATCCGGGGAATCTGCTGCATAACCCCGCGGATCCCGGGCATGACGGATAATATTGAAATCGTCAGCATTGTGGGCCGGTTTTTGGAACACTCCCGGATTTACGCCTTCGGCGTGGGGGAGGAAACCAAGGTGTTCATCGCTTCCGGCGACATGATGACCCGGAACACGGAACGCCGGGTGGAGGTGGCCTGCCCCATTTACGACAAGGAAATCCGGAAACGCCTGCTGGACATGATGGACATCCTCCTTCGGGACAACGTCAAAGGCCGGGAGCAGTTCTCCGACGGCCGGTATATCCTCCGCACTCCCTTAAACAGCCCCCCTTTGTGCGCTCAGGAATATTTCATGCAGGAGGCGCTTAATCCTCCTGCGTCCCCGGGTCCCAAGAAATCGGAAAACGCGCCGGCCCGGCGGCTGCTCAATATTTTCCGCAAGCACCGCCAGCAAGCTTCAAAATAACGGCACAGCAAAACCCGCGCCTAAAAAGGCGCGGGTTTTGCTGTGCCGTTCCCTATTCCTTAACGGGCCGCCCATTTGGCGAAAACTCTGGGAAAATAGTCCACCATTTTGCTGGCAGTCATGCAGTAGGGCGTCAAATCCGCCGCAGCCGCGTCTCCAGCCTCCCCGTGGAGGAACACCCCGGCCATGGCCGCCAGCTCCGGCGGGATTCCTTGGGCCAAGAAGGAAGCGATGATCCCTGCCAAAACATCGCCGCTGCCGGCCTTTGCCATACCGGAGTTGCCGTTTGCGTTCATCCAGAGCCGCCCGTCCGGGGCGGCAACCACCGTATTGGAATCCTTTAACACCAGCGTCACCCCGTATTGCCGGGCAAATTCGGAGGCCAGGGAAAACCGGTCCGCCTTGATTTCCGGAATGGCCTTGCCCGTCAGGCGGGAAAACTCCTTTATGTGGGGAGTCAAAATCGTGGGGGCCTTCCGGCTTTTCAGGATGTTCACATCCTGGGCGACGCAGTTTAACCCGTCGGCGTCGATGACCATGGACTTGCCGCAGGACAGGAGCTTCCGGGTCAGGGAAACGGTGTCCTCGCAGACGCTCATGCCGCAGCCCAGCAAGACCCCGTCGGCCCACTCCGTTTCTTTCAGCAGGGCTTCCCCGCAGGAAGCGGGCAGGACGCCGGATTTAGCCGGTATAACGGGCAAATAAATCACTTCCGGCATCCTAGCGGCAATCAGGGGGCAGACCGGCTCCGGCACAGCGGCTTTCAACAGCCCCACGCCGCAGTGCAGGGCCGCCAGGGAGGCCATGAGGATGGCTCCGGTCATGTGAGTGCAGCCGCCGACGGCCAGCAGTTTGCCGTAATCCCCCTTGTTGGAGTCCTCTTTCCGGCGGGGAATTCCCTTCTTGGCCTCATCCCCGTCCAAAAGAGTGATATGCCCCGGCGCTGCCGCTAAAATCTCCTGCCGGATGCCGATATCCGCGCAGAAAACCCGTCCGCACAGCCCCCGGGAGCCTTTCAGAAAATGGGCGGGCTTGTGGGCGGCGAAGGTGACGGTGATGTCCGCCGCGAAGGCGTCCTTTCCAAAAAGGCCGGTATCGCAGTTTAATCCGGAGGGGATGTCCAACGCCGCCCGAACCGCCTTAGACTGATTGGCGGCGGCTGTCCAGGCCCGGACATTTTCCGGCAAATCCCCGGAAAAGCCGGTGCCGAAGACCCCGTCCACAATCAGCCCGGCGTTTTTGCAGAGGGCATCCCGTTCCTCCGGGGCAATGGACGCCGCGTCCAGGATTTCCGCCGGCAGGCCCTGGAGCCGCCCCAGATTTTTCTCCGCCAAAGGGCTTAATTTCCTCCCCAGCAGGAATACAACTTGGACGGGAATCCCCTTTTGCGCCAGCGCCCGGGCGATAACCAGGCCGTCCCCGCCGTTATTCCCCTTGCCGCAGAGAATTAAAACGGGGCCATTAGGCAATGGAACCTCCTCCATAAGGATTCCGGCCGCCTTCCGCCCGGCCGTTTCCATGAGCCCCTCAAAGGTCTCCCCGGCGTCCACCGCCGCCTGTTCCGCCCACCGCATGGCGGAAGCCGTCAATATTTTCATGGAAATCCCTCCTGTTTACAAAAATCCGGCATATTATGAGGTTACAGGGCATCTTGCTGAAAAAAAGGTTGTAACCTCTGAGCCGTTTTCTTATAATAAGATTTGGAAAGGCGCCTATCTCAGATTACCGCGAAAGGAGATTGTTATGAAGCTGACAATCCGCCAAGACCCAGCCGTCCCGGAAACAGAAATCACCATTTTGTGTCCGGAGATGAACCCAAGACTTCAAAAATTAGCCGAACACATCCGTCAGTACGGTTTTTCGCTTACCTTGTATCAGGAAAAGCGGGAATTTCAAATCCCCCTGGAAGCCATTTATTTTTTTGATTCCACTGATGGAAAAACCTTTGCCTACCAGGAAAAGGAAGTCTATGAGTGCCGGGAATCCCTGGCCGCCCTAGAAATCAAACTGCTTCGGACTTCCTTTATCCGCATCAGTAAAAACTGCATCCTGAATCTCTGCTTTCTCAAGTATGTGGAGCCGCTCTACAACCACCGGCTTACAGCGGTGCTGACAAATGGCGAAAAGCTGGTGATTACCCGCAGTTATATTGACCCTCTCAAATCCAAACTGAAAGGAGCGTCCTTATGAAACATCTGCTTTTCACCCGGCTTCCCTCCGCTTGTATTTCCTTCACCATCATCATGCTGGCTGCCAGCCTGATAAACCTGTTTCACTCAAGCTTTTTCGTCTTTCCCATCCAGCTGTTTTGCATCATTCTCGGATGCCAGGCGATTGACTGGCTGCTGTCTTATGTGCATTTCAAAAGCTACCTTCGATACTGTCTGACGGAATCCGCTATTCTGTATGCCGGCGCCCTGACTGCCGCTTTATTACTGGACTGGATTTCCTGGAAACCGGCCAGCATCGGTTTTTTCACCTTGATTTTCCTTGCCGCCAGTGGTTTCCTGTTTTGGTATTTTAAACACCGCCAGAAACTCCTGGCCGAGGAAATCAATCATCTGCTCCAGTAATCGCCTCTATCGCCTGTTCCGCCCACCGCATGGCGGAAGCGGTCAATATCTCCCGTCAAAATTACAGGTGTAAAAACGCCCTGCAACAGCCTATAAATTTCTTATTCTGCTTCCTCTGCCTTCCAAATTCTGGGGTTCATGGTTCCGTTGCTGTATGCTTTGAAAAAAGCGGCGAACTCGTCCGGGTCAAACTCCCCGTTTTGGATCAAAATTTCCTGCTTCACATTGGAAAGCTCCGTCATAAAGCCCGTTTCCTCATACCCGTTTTCCAGGTAAAACCGTTTTCTTCGTTTCCGCTGTTCCAGGTTTTCCGCGCCTTCCGCGCACTGTTCAATGGAAACAAGGATTTTGCTTTGGGGGAATCGTCTGGCAATTTCCGCCAGGGCCGCGCTGCCATACCCTCTGGAACGGCAGGCCGGGTCCACCGCCAGGAACATTATAAAAACAATGTTTTGAACTGCGGCAACATAAGCGAATCCGCAGACCGTTTCCCCGTCGCTGAATTCCCAAAATTTCGTAGAATCCATTTTGGACAAAAGGAGCATGGTCCAGAAAGGCATCCGTTCCTTTTTGGGAAAGGAAGCCAGGTAGATTTCTTTTACCTTCCTGCTTTTCCAGGTTACATTCCGTACCTGAAGTTCCATGATATCCACCCCGCTTTTTTAAAATAATCACCGCCAAGCAATGACAAACGCCCCGGCCGTGTCCTCCGTGTGGGTCAGGGATACGGAAAAGGAAAGGCCCCGCTCCTCCACAATCCGGGCGGCATTGCCGGTAAAAACAAAATACGGCGCGCCAAGTTCATCCCGCAGCACCGACACTTCGTTTAGCGCAAACCCCCGCACGCCGGCGCCCAAGGCCTTGGAAAAGGCCTCCTTGGCCGCAAAATTGGCCGCAAAGGAGGGATAGGGGTCCTTTTTACAGGCAAATAAATCCCGTTCAGACGCCGAAAAAACCCTCGCCGCAAAACGAGGGTTTTCCATGCTTTTCCGAATCCGGTCAATTTTGACCAGGTCGATTCCCGTAAACAGCTTTGCCACCTGCCTGTCTTGGAATAAAGCTCCGCATACTGTCCAGCACCTTGTCGTTGGGGGTGAATACCAGCAAGGTCTCGCCCAGAGTGGGATGATTGAACACCGCGTAATAGTTGCCGGGGTCTTCCGGGGCGGTGCAGGCGTACACCCGGTTCGCAAAATTCCGGGAAGCCAGGGTCTGATGGTTATAAGCCCCAAACTCGTCAAACCGGCGGGCATTGGCCGTCAGCAGGCGTTTGCGGCGGCGGCGGGCGATGATCTTATCCACATCCATTTCGCCGTTGGTGATAATGTACTCATATTCCACATTCATGGAAGTGATCAGGTAGTAGGCGCCATACACCGCGCCGCACCCTATCAGGATGGCAATGGAACCGAACATGCCCAAAAACGGGGAGAGGATAAAGGACAAGAATAAAAGCCCCACCCCTAAAACCGCGTAAACCACCTTCAGCAGGACATCCTTGCCGGTGTTCTGCTTTTTCACCATGTATTCTACAAATACATCCATAATTCCGAAAACTCCTCTGTCCATTAGTTTTTTGGGAAAACCCTTTCTTTAAGGATAGCATATCCCCCGGAAAATATCAAGGGCGGCGCAAGATTTTCATAGTTATTTTACAGTCGGGAAAATTTGCCGGCAGGCGTATAAAACGGAAAACCCGGTCCAAACTCAGGGCAAGGAGGAATCAACATGAATATTACAGCAATCAAAATCCGAAAAATCCTGCGGGAAGGCCGGCTGCGGGCGGTAGTTTCCGTGACGCTGGACGACCAGCTGGCCATCCACGACATTAAGGTCATCGAAGGCCCGGACCGGCTTTTTGTGGCCATGCCCAGCCACAAGGAGGCAAACGGGGCCTTCCGGGACATTGTCCACCCCATTTCCCCGGCAGCCAGAGGCCCCTTGGAACAGGCGATTTTAGAGGCCTACCAGCGGGAACTTGCGGCCAGAGGCCCGGAAGAAACCGCCCATCCGGCCTTTGCGGCCAGCGCCTCCACCGCTATGGGCGGCGCAATCCCCAAATACTACTAACCGCCTTGGTGCAGGGGGCCATCCCTCTGCACGCTTTATTTTGCAGGCGGCGCAAAGGAAATGCCGGTTTGGTATTTTTGGTTATTCAAAGCTTCCTTCTGGGGGATGACCTGCTCTAAATCAATGTCATAGCAGTTGGCGATGGCCAGGGCGTAATAAATCACATCCCACAGCTCTTCCTCAATGGTTTCCTTGATCTGCCCTTCCTCCGAGGGCCGCAGCCCTTTGCGGATGGCCCGGGCCAATTCCCCGGACTCCTCCGCCAATTTCAGATAGTAATCCTTCACCAGCTCCGGCTTGTAATCCTTGGCCCGGATGTACTCCTGCAAATAGCCCACAGTTATGTCTCCTGTTTTCATTTTGAAACATCCCCTTCGTTTTATTTTCCTTTATTTTATCATATTTTCATGGAGCTTTCCACAACTTTTCTGCATAATTCCCGCCGCCCCGGCCATACTATCCTTGCCGAGTGGGAAACAGGCGTTTGCATCCCATCCCGGCGCGACACCCCAAACCCGATTTGCCGGGATGGGGCGTATCTCCCCGCAGCCTATCCGGTTGCGGGGATTTTTGCGCTTCCAAATGCTTGCCATGGCAACGGTTTTGTGATATACTGAAAAAAACACGCGCTTAAACACGCGCAGATTTTGATACGGTTTCCGCTCGGCGTTTCCAAATTCCGTGCGGGGATATTCCGGACAGCTTTTGCCCGCAGCATGAAAGGAAGCGATATTTGAATGTCTGACGCCCAATCCGTCCCGGCCAAAGCGCCAATGTTTACGAGACAAGCCCTGATCCGTCTAATCATTCCCTTAGTCATCGAGCAGTTTCTTCTGATGACAGTGGGTATGGCCGACACCGTTATGGTAACCTCGTCCGGGGAAGCGGCGGTCTCCGGCGTATCCCTGGTGGACAACATCAACAATCTCCTGATCCAGATTTTCGCCGCCCTCGCCACCGGCGGCACGGTGATCGTTTCTCAATATCTGGGGAATCAGGATCTCTCCAGCGCCCGCAAAGCCGCTAAACAGCTTCTCTACACTGTGGCGGCTGTTTCCTCCGCCCTAATGGCGCTGGCTCTCATCTTCCGGGAACATATTCTGTCGCTGGTTTTCGGCAACATCGAGCCAGACGTCATGCACAGCGCCCTGGACTATTTCCTGTCCACGGCCCTGGCTTACCCCTTTATGGCGGTCTATAACGCCGGGTCCGCTCTATTCCGGGCCATGGGCAACAGCAAGGTTTCCATGTTCAATTCCCTGATTGTCAATATCGTCAATATCACCGTCAACGCCATCCTGATTTACGGCTTTGGCATGGGCGCTCTGGGCGCCGGCATCGGCACGCTGGTTTCCCGCATCGTAGCGGCGGTGGTCATTCTGATCCTGCTCCAGAAAAAGACCAACGCCCTCCGGGTTCCCAAGCTGTTCCGGCCGGAGCTGCACTTTGGCATGGTCAAGCGCATTTTGGCGCTGGGTATCCCCAACGGCCTGGAAAACGGCCTGTTCCAGGTGGGCAAGCTGCTGGTTTTGAGCCTCATTACCTCCTTCGGCACCAACGCCGTGGCGGCTAACGCCATTGCAAACAGCGTGGCCGGCGTCATCAACGTGCCGGGCCAGGCCACCGGCCTTGCGCTGATTACCGTTGTTGGCCAGTGCATGGGGGCCAAGGAGCCGGAGCAGGCGGTTTCCTACACCAAAAAGCTCATGGCGGTTACATATGTTACCATGGGCGTCATGTGCCTGACCCTGTTCCTCATCGCGGGGCCTTTGGTGACTATCTTCAACTTAAGCCCCCAGTCGGCGGATATGGCGGCGGAAGTGCTGCGCTGGTGCGCCATCTTCACCATGCTGTTCTGGCCCCTGGCCTTTACCCTGCCCAACTCTTTGCGGGCTGCCGGGGACGTGGTGTTCACTATGACAGTGTCCCTTTTGTCCATGTTTATCTTCCGCATCGGCTTCAGCTATCTGCTGAGCGCGGATTGGGGTCTTGGGCTGCACCTTTTGGGCGTGTGGATCGCCATGTTTATCGACTGGATCGTCCGGGACGCCGCCTTTGTCATTCGGTTTTTACAGGGCAAGTGGAAGAGCTTGCAGGTTATCTAAAAATATTAGAGGGGCTGGGAAATCCGGCCCCTTAGTTTGCTGAAAACTGTTTTGAAAAAAACGATACAAAAAGAGAAAATAAAAGTTTTACTCGATTTTTTTCAAAAAATCGTGGGGTTGAGGGGCAAAGCCCCCACCGCTTTCCGCAGAAAGCGGAATCTTATCCCTTCGCGGCTCGGCCGCGAACAAAAAGAAAAAAGGGCCTCCGCAGAGGCCCCGGCGATGTCCCGCCGCCAGGATTTTGCTTGCAAAATCCTGGTTTGAAGCCTACTAAAATTTTTCCACGGCTCATTTGCGCCAGCAAACCATAGGGCTTTTTATTAAGGAGCGTTGAAAAAGGGAATATAGCTTGCTGACGCAAATGAACCGTGGAGAGCAACTTGGAAAACTCTAACCCGTCATTTTGCAAGCAAAATGGCGGCGCGGGGTCATCCGCGGCGAGCCTGCGGGCTCGCTTTTCTTTTTATGGTTCGCGGCCGGGCCGCGAAGGGATAGGATTTCGCGCTCTGCGGAGCGCGAGGAAGGGCTTTGCCCTTTCCAATCCCACAACCTTTTGAAAAAGGTTGACGAAAACTTTCCATTTCGCTTTTTATACAGTTTTACTTTTATAAAAGGCTTTTGGATACTCCAAAGGGCCGGGAAACCCGGCCCCTGCATTTTCACTGACTGATTTCATTAAAACCGGCAGGTTGTTACTGGAACAGCATGGAAAAAATCATGCGGATGGCTGTGGAAAAGTCCATTTTGGGCACTGCGCTTTCCGCTGTAATGGAAATAGCGGCCAGCTGGCTGCCGTCCAGGGCGAAGGTGATTTCCCCCAGCTTCTGGCCTTCTTCCACCGGGGCTTCCACCTCTTCCGGCAGGGAAATCGTGCGGGTCACATCCCCGGATTTCCCTTTGGCCACCAGCAGGGAGGGGGCTTCCCCTAAAACCGGCGAAACAGTTCCCGCCACCCCGTTTTTCACCCGGACTTCCGGAAGCTCCCCGGCTTCCACCTGGGGGGTATAGCTTTCAAAGGCGGAAAAGCCGTAATCCAGCAGGGTGCGGCAGGCGGAAAACCGTTCGTCGGAGGTGGGGCTTCCCATGGACACGGCAATAAGGCTTAGGCCATCTCGGGAAGCCGTGGCGGAAAGGCAGCTCCCCGCCCCGTCGGTGGTGCCGGTTTTTAAGCCCGTACAGCCGTCGTAAAACCGCACCAGTTTGTTGGTGTTAGTCAAAGCCGTCTCGCCGCCCCGGAGAGAATCCATCCAGATGCTGGTAAAGCGGGTGATGTCCTCATGCGTTAATAGTTCCCGGGACATCAAAGCGATGTCGTAGGCGCTGGAGTAATGCCCTTCCTCGTCCAGGCCCGTGGGGTTTTGGAATGCCGTGTCCTCCATGCCCAGCTCCTTGGCCCGCTGGTTCATCCGGGCCACAAAGGCTTCCTCGCTGCCGGCAACATGCTCCGCCAAAGCCATGGAGGCGTCGTTGGCGGAATTGACGGCGGCAGCCCTCAAAAGTTCCTCCACCGTCATTTCCTCCCCCGGTTCCAGCCAGATCTGGGACCCGCCCATCTCCGCGGCGTGCTCGGAGCAGACCACGCTGTCCGTATACCGGATGGAGCCGTCCTCCAGCGCCTCCATTACCAGCAGCATGGTCATGATTTTCGTGATGGAAGCGGGGGGCATCTGCTCGTGAGCGTTCTTTTCAAAGAGGAGCTGGCCGCCGCCGGCGTCCATCAGCACGGCCGATTTGGCCGGGACATCCCGGGCCTGGGCCTCGGTGACCACCGCCTCTTCCGTCTGGGTGGGGACCGCTTCTTCCAAAAGCCCGTCGGCGAAAACCGCCTGGGGAAGGGATACGGCCAGCAATGCGGCAGCCCCCAGGGCCGCCCGCCGGTTGCGCCAGTGTTTCATACAGCACCATCCTTTGCCTTTTGTTTGGTAAAGGATATGCCCGTCTCCGCGAAAAAATAACAAAAGCCTCCGGAAGCTCCGGAGGCTGTGCGCCAAAAGAAGAAGGATGCCATGCAAATGGCATCAGGGGTGCGTCCGCCGCAATTATTCGACCACGTACTGCTTGATTTCAGCCAGGAAATCGGAGGCGTCGTCGGTGTGGGCTTCCAGCTTGATGGGCTTGGAAAGGTCCAGGCTGAAGATGCCCATAATGGATTTAGCGTCGATCGCGTAGCGGCCGGAAATCAGATCCACATCAAAGTCATACTTGCAGACGGTGTTGACAAAC
>ERZ1643249.2794-NODE-2794-length-15986-cov-4.407947_pt1 | contig 15986 bp, 17 predicted proteins | sample MGYA00579263_ERZ1643249 | MGnify/ENA primary metagenome ERZ1643249 (study PRJEB29033, sample SAMEA4952264) | chicken gut metagenome | biome: Broiler Chicken; feature: Gastrointestinal Tract; material: Caecum | place: Ireland | collected 2018 | study: Broiler...
TAAAAGATGCTACCGGGACTGACTTGATCGTCTGTACGAAGGGTTCCAGAAGTTCGTCGATCCGCCGGGACGCCGCGGCAGCCGCGGCCAGCAGCACGCCGCTGATCATCCCCAGCAGGAACCCTGACAGGATCCTCAGGAAGGAACAGGCAAGAGACTGCCAGAAAGGCGCAGTCTGCACCAGCTCGAAAAGTCTCCTGATTACAGCAACAGGAGATACAAGCAGTACCTCCTGTCCGATCCACATGCTCGCGGCCTGCCAGACGATCAGCCAGACCGCGGCAGCCCAGAGCTTGATGTTTGATTTTTTTCTGTTACTGGATATAGTAGAAGTCATCACCCGGCAGTTCTCCTCCTATTGATTCCGGATTTGCGTCCTTCAGGACCGCAAGATAACCGGAAAGCTGTTCCTTCATATCCTCTCCTGTTATGCAGACGATGTTGCACTCCGGTATCGCCTTGACCGCCACATCCTCGGTAACAATGTCATAGTTTCCTACCAGCTTTGCTGCTTCTTCCACATTATCATTGACATACTTCACAGAATCCGCATACCGGTCCATGAAGTCCTCCACAGCCTCCGGATTCTCCTCTGCGAACTCCTTTCTCACAACGACCACGCCTGTCAGCAGGCTGCTCTTCGTCTCCTCATTTTCCATCACTTTGTCCCACTCTTCTGTCAGGTCAAGAGCCACCTTAAGATTCGGATTCTTCGCCTGGGCAGTCGTCACAAAGGGCTGCGGGAGCATTGCGATTCCCTCCGGATCCTGGGCAAGCGCGCTGACACACTCAGAATGCTCGCTTTTCCACTCGATCGTCACGTCTGTTCCGGGTGTAAGTCCGTTCTTTTCAAGAATAAAGTTGAGTGCATATTCCGGTGTGGATCCTTTTCCGCTGGCGTAGATTGTCCTGCCTGCAAGATCTGAGACAGAATGTATGGAATCCCCGTTCTCCACGATATAGAGCACGCCCAGCGTGTTCACTGCCAGCACCTGGATCTGCCCCTCGGTCTTATTATAAAGGACCGACGCCAGATTTGCCGGGACCGCAGCGATGTCCGTTTCTCCCTGAATCAGTTTCGGCGTCACTTCATCCGCGGAAGCCGCGATCTCAAAACTATAGTTCTCTGTATCCACATTTCCAGAGTCCGCGTCATCCATAAGTTTTACCATTCCCATGGCTGTAGGTCCTTTCAGCGCCATTACATTGACATCCACAGGTTCTGCCTGGGTCTGCGTCCCGCTGTTCTCCTGCTTGTCTGTCTGATCCGCAGTACCGTTTCCTGTGCTGCCGCATCCTGCGAGAAGCGCTGCTGTAAGCATGAACGCTGTGATAAGTGATATGATCTTTTTCATGTTATCTCCTCCTGTCATAGAACAGGCAGCCCCTGAAGATCGTACAGAACTGCCTGTACTGATATGGCTTCGCCATCCACAGGTATTTTAGCAGAGAGAGACAGACATGTCAAAAATCACCGTTTTTCTTCTCCCTGATGATATAGTCTATCTTATCGAGCAGCTTCTGCTCGCAGTGGATCCTTGCCAACAGCTCTCCTCTCTTCTTCCTGAGCATCCGCACCTGGCGTTCCGCCCCGTCTTTTGTCCCGTCAAGTGCAAGATACTGCCGGATCTCCTCACAGGTAAAGCCGGCCTTTGTAAAAATGCAGATCATCCCCAGATCCCTGACTTCTGCCTCACTGAAGTCTGTCGTGCCGTCTCCCTGCCCTGTCCCGGTGATCAGCCCTTCGGCTTCATACTGCCTCAGCTTCTCAGCCGGAATACAGAATCTTTCTCCTATCTCCTTAATCGTCATGTTTTCTTTCCTTCCCTGCCGTTCCCGGCAATCCAGTTCTGCTTTCCTGTTTCCTTCTCATACATCTGCGGATAAAAAAAGAAGTACAGGCAGAGAAGCATCCGCTTCCCTTCTGTACTTTCATTCTAGGTTTTCCTTCTTCTGCTGTCCAATGCTTATCTTTTATGCGCCCTCATACTCTTCGAGCATATATCTGAATTCTTCCAGGAAACGTCCAGCCGCCCTTGAAAAGGGCTGAAACTTCTTCCACACGAGCACGGATGAGAGTTCCAGCGCCGGTGAAAGGGGACGAAATACAAGATTTTCTTTCTGGAAGCTGTCCATGGCGCCCTCAACGGTCATAAAGCAGATCTCCCCCGGATCCACCATGATCTGGGCATTGGTAATAATATTACATGTTGCAAATATATTCAGCTGTTCTGTATCCCCTCCCAGCCAGTTGGCGATCTCTTTCTGCATCGAGTTCCTGCTTGCTGTGATAATGGGGAACTTCCCTATATCCTCCCTCTCGATCACGTTCTTCTCCGCCAGAGGATGGTCCTTCTCCATGAACAGCCCCCATCGCTCCTTGACCGGGAGACGGATAAAATCATACTTCTCGATATCGATGGGTTCCAGCAGCAGGCCGAAGTCGCACAGTCCTTTGTCCAGACGCTCCTTTATAAAATCTGACGTATTAGAATAGATCTCATACTGTACCTTTGGATACTTTCCGCGAAATCTAACCATGGCATTCATGAGAAGCTCTGAAGACCGGAGCGCCCCCTCGCCGATGGATATCTTTCCTCCAACCTCTTCCGGCTCGGCGAATTCCGCCTCGATCCGGTCCACCAGTTCTGTGACTTCTTCCGCCCGGCGGCGGAGCATGATCCCTGCGTCCGTGAGCATAAGATGCCGGCCTCTCACAAAGAGCTGCACCCCAAGCTCCTCCTCAAGCTGGGAGATCTGACGGCTCAGCGTTGGCTGGGTTATGTGGAGCACCTCCGCTGCCCTGGATATATTTTCCTCCCGGGCCACTGCAAGGAAATATTTCAGTACACGAATTTCCATACGCTCTTTACTCTCTATCTCTCCGGAATCGTCCGGATAAAATCTACCAGTTCCTTCAGGCTTCCCATGTAGTCCGTCCTGATTGGAAGACCTTTCCTGTTCTCCATCGTATCTGTCACAAGATATGTTTTTACCCCAAGATCACGGACGACCAGGTCTTCCTCAACGTCATTTCCAACCATCAGGCATTCTGCCGGGTCCAGTGACAGCTCGTCAAGAACTGTCCGGAAATACTCTATGTTCGGCTTGCAGCAGGAGTAATCCTCATACGTGGTGATCAGTCCGAAATCGTCCGCGTCAAGTCCTGCCCAGCGGATCCGGTTCATGGTCGCACAGCGCGGGAACACCGGGTTCGTGGCAAGAAATGTGCCGAGCCCCCTATTCTTTGCTTCTTTGACCGCCGCATCGGCAAAAGGCGACGGGCTGGTCGCCTGAACCGCCTGGTTGAAGTCCGTATCATAGAATCTTACCGCCAGCGCCTCTGACTCTTCAATCGAAGTCGGAAGGCTCTCTTCCATAAAGCTCCAGAACGCCTCCCGATTCGTCCTGCTGCCGTCGTTCTTTACCATCACCTCATAGCCCTTCCACACTGAGCTGATGAATGATTTCGGCTCCACCTTGATCCCGGCTGAGATATAGGCCTTTGCCAGAAGCGGCATGTAGAATCTGACAAATTCATCCTGGACCATGGGAAGCAGCGTCCCATCCAGATCAAACAAAATATTTTTTATGCTCATCTTCTTATCACCCTGCTGTCTGTAGATTGTCTTTGATTTTCAACAAGTATGATTATAGCATACGTCCATGGCCGGGTAAAATATATTTTATATGCCGCTCCACTCTGAACAGATCTCCGGTCACCTTCGGTTCGTGCGCCGTATTCCCCGACTTCCGGTCTGCACATCTGTAATTCGGATAATGATAAACAGCGCCGCTGCCATCGTAAGAATCCCCTTCATTCCTTCCGGCCGGTCGCCGGTGTCAGGCGCCGCTCCCATACTTTCGTGTTCTGACTGCGCCAGTTTGTTTTCGAGATCCGCCTTTGTTCCTTCGCTTTCAGGGATTTCCATTAATTCACCGTCTCCGTGATCCCCCGCTGTCTCTCCACTGCCGGCGTCTGGATTGGCCGGCTCTGACTCTCCTCCTTCAGGCAACTCCTCCTCTGCCTCTTCGCTGCCGGCTTCCGGATTGTCCGGCTCTGGCTCTCCTCCTTCAGGCAGCTCCTCCTCTGCCTCTCCGCTGCCGGCGTCTGGATTGGCCGGTTCTCCTCCTTCAGGCAGCTCCACCTCCGGCTCCTGCTCTGTAGAATCTTCTTTGTCGATTACAGTCTCCACCTCTCTGTATGTGATGGTGACAACACTGGTTTCCCCCTGTTTCAATGTGATTCTCTCTCCTTCGGATTCACTTTCCAGATACTGATCCGAGGGATATCCCTCGTCCAGCGCAAGAAGCGGACGTACAAAGACTGTATCTCCATGCTTTCCCGCTTCCGTTTCCACATAAAACGGATCCTGCTCTCCTTCCAGGATATGCCTTACTGTGTACTCTGCATCACCGATCGGATGCCATCCCGCATACAGGGTCATATCATTCTTCACCGGATACTGGAAATCCCAGGACTGACGGTCGTCCCGTCCTCCCGGCGCAGTGAACCAGCCCAGGAAAATATATCCATCCCTTTGTGGAGCTTCCGGTATTTCTGCTTTCCCGCCGTCCTGCACGGTCTGTTCCAGCAGTACTGCCGCCCCATCCACGGGATCAAACTTAACGGACCATTCTTTCGGATGCCATCCCGCATATACATTTACCTCCTCCGCAGGCATCCGCATCGAGGTGAGCGGCTCTGAAGAATCGGTCAGGGCGGGGCTTAAATACCATCCTGCGAAGCGGTCCCCTTCGTGTTCCGCATCCTTTGCCGGATCATAATCCAGACTGATCCAGTCCCGATATGCCACTTCATCTGTTCTGTATACTACGTTCTCCCCGTCGCTTCTCCCATCGATATAGTTCAGTGTAAATGTATCGCGCTTCAGATACACATACAGATGGGATCCCACATTCCGGAAAACGCATTTTCCGTCCGCCTGAATGTGAGACGCACTGATCGGAGTCTTCTCTTTCTGCTCACATTCTTCAGCGGAATTACCGGTAGTATACCATCCGCCCTCGCACGTCAGTCCCTTTGGATGCAGGACAGTGATCACCGCGCCATGTACTGACGGATCCTTATCTACCTGGGCGCTTTCCACCCGGACTTTTCGGAATGTCCCGTCCGCAGTTTCTTTCAGATAGGTTACATAGACAGGATATGAATCATGTTCCATCCACGGATAGGCGTCAAACGTATGATTTCCCGCCGCAAGATCCTGAAAATAAAATGTATCCAGATGTCTGCTGACCGCGCTGAACTCATCCCGTACACCCAGGAACTGCACATCCTGAAACTGAGTCTTCCCCATATAGTACTCTTCCATCTCCTCCATCGTCGGGAAATCAGCCGGAAGAGGCGCTCCGTATTTTCCCTGCGCCGTATACCAGATGTCGTCATTTGGCAGGAGCGAATCGCTCGTCCCCGACTCGTGCTCTGCCTCTTCATGGAGATTGACTGTCCATATCTCCCTGTCGTAGTAAAGGTTCAGCACTGCCCTTCCGTCCGCTGTCACCTCGACATCTTCACACCGTGCGTAATCAAATCCATAATAATCTTTATAGTACTCTGAATCCGGAAACCAGTCTGCCATCATCCCTGCCCTGTCTATATCCTCCCGGGAAGCGGTAACCGTGCTGCCGGTCTGAGCGGTCCTGACTTCCGTCCCGCCGAGCAGCGTATACCCGTCGTCTTCCGCGTTCTCCATCCAGCGCAGCACGGTATACCGGCTCTCCCCCGGCTCCCACACTGCGTTGACCACGTACTCGCCCTCGGGCATAACATCCGGGAGTTCCCTGTCCCATCCTTTAAAAATATAGCCCTGCCGGACGGGTTCTTCTATTTGATCGATCTCACTGCCGATATCCTGTCCCGCCCATCCACTGATGGGAGAAATGTATGTACCTTCCGTCCGGAATGTGATGCGGTCATAAAAGAGTCTGGTATAGTAGACTTTCTTTTCCGCCCTGCCGTCCGCTGTGACGAGCAGCGTCATATCCTGCCCCTCTTCTTTTCCGAAATTCTCAAACTCCTTATGCTCTGCATTTACCGTCTCCCCCGCCGGCGCCCGGAACGTCTCCCTCGCCAGAACGATCTCATTTTCCTCGTCTCTCCCGATATAGACTACTGTATAATCCGCCATCGTTCTGCCGTCATCGTAATAGACCAGAATCCGGGTATCTCCATCCAGTACTCCTTCCACCACAGCCTGTCCGGGATCTGACAGTACAAAAGGTTCCGCTGACGGGCTTTCCACCCGGTAGCTGCTCCCTATAGCCAGTTCTGCCTGATACGGCGCTGCCACCATCTTCCGATCTGTTCTGTCAGCGTAATAGTAAATCGTCAGAACCGCTGTCTCTGTCCCTCCGGCCGCTGCATCTGCATTTAATACTGCGGGCAGGCATGAACTTACAAGTATCACCAGTGAGGCAGCAAAGCCTGTCCATCTTCTTTTCATATACTACTATCCTCCTTTAACAATTTCTTCCGCATTATAGCATTGATGGCCGACAGAAAATATGTGTAATATTTTCCATGCACTGCAGGCAGGGCAGTCTGCTCCCTGAGACAGATGAAAAAATGCCCTCTTCCAGGCCGCAGGTTTCTTCCCCTGCCTGCCCGAAAGAGAGCATCTCAGTTTATATATCATTGCGGCAGCCTCTTTCATCTGCGCTGCCGCTCTTACAGCTTTGAGATTACTTCCCATGCCTCGCTGTCGAATTCTCTGTCCTTATAGTAATACTTCTTATCCTCTTCCGTGATCTTCTTAATGACCCTGCACGGATTGCCGACCGCCACCGACCAGTCCGGGATATCCCTTGTCACAACGCTTCCCGCGCCGATCACCGTGTTGCTCCCGATGTGCACTCCGGGCATGATCACTGTATTCCCTCCGATCCAAACGTTGTCGCCTATGGTAACACTGATCCCGTACTCATACATCGAATTTCTCGCCACCGGATGAAGAGGATGTCCCGCTGTATAGATCGCGACATTTGGCGCCATCTGGCAGTTGTCTCCGATCTTCACTTTCGCCACATCAATGATGGTACAGTTATAATTGGCAAAAAAATTCTTTCCAACTTCAATGTGCGAACCATAATCGCAGTAGAACGGAGGATTGATAAATGCATCCTCAGATTTTCCCAGCAGTTCCTTCACGATCTTTCCGATCTCGTCAAAATCCGACCGGTCCACAGTGTTCAGCCGCTGAAGGATCCTGCGGCAGACCTTCTGTTCTTCCATCACGGCATCATCAGAAATATACGCCATCTCCCTGTCTCTTCTTTCAATATTGTTCATTCTTTTCTCCTCCTTTTCTCTTGCTTACAGTCCTACATTTCCACTGTTTATCCCTGCTTCGCACGTCTCCAGCGGAAGCCATTCGAGCACCTCCCGGATCGAGCGGTTCCAGAAGTCCCACTCATGCCCGCCGTCTCCTTCCACATAAGTAACGTCCACGCCCTGTTCCTTCAGGAAATCACGAAACTCGCGGTTCGGACCAAGAAGAGAGTCCTGTCTCCCGCAGGTCAGATAGATCTTCGGGATGTCTTTTCCTTCCTCCTTCAGTCTCCTCACAAGCCATTTCGGGTTCTTGTCGCTCTCCGCAGCCTGCTCCAGATTCCCGAACACACTCTGCGCATAGGTTCTGGAATCGATGAAAGATGCTGTGTCATCCGTTCTCTCTGCAATATCGTCTATGAGCATTGCCCCGGACAACGATGCAATGCAGCCGAATGTCCCGCTGTATTTCAGTCCGTTCCGAAGCGCCCCGTATCCTCCCATGGACAATCCGCCGATATAGGTATCCTCCCGCTTTCTGGAGAGAGGGAACATCCTTCTTGTCATCTCCACGAGTTCTCTCCCTATGTACTCTCCATAGAAATTGTGCCCTTCCTTCTGGTCCACATAGAACATATTGTCCCCCGACGGCATCACTACCGCCAGGCTCCGCTCTTCTGCCCACCTCTGGATGTTCGTCCCTGATACCCAGTCCGTATAATTGCCGAAAATACCATGCAGAAGATACAGCGTTTTAAAAGGCTTCTCTTCCCGCACCGTACTTCCGGGGACTCCCATCTTATCTACCGGCAGGATCACCTGCACCGGCACGGTCCTCATCAATGCCTCCGATAAAAAATTCACCTGGATCAGCGCCATACTCTTGTCCTCCTGTTTTTCATACCATAAAGCAGAATTCAGCTCTGCCTCCTGTATTCCCGGAGGCTCTGATCCTCTGCCAATATCATTTTATCTCCCCAGTCATATGATTACAAGAGACTTTCGCTGTATCGGGCGCCTCTGCCGCCCCACGGCGTCCGCTCCCTGCCTCACAAGGGCGCAGCTCCTATCTGGTAAGATCCCTTACCCATCTGTGCTTCCTGTAATGCCTGTACACAGCCGGCAGCTTGATCAGCTCATCCAGGTTCAGCAGAAAGTATACAGTCAGGACCGGCAGCCGAAGGACAAACGCCGCTGTCAGTCCCACCGGGATGATCACCGCCCACATGACGACCGTATCACAGAAAAAGCCGAACTTCGTATCCCCTCCTGCGCAGAAGATCCCTGCGACCACTGTCGAATTGAGCGACTTTCCGACCTTGCCAAGCACATAATGACATGATAGTATTTTGAAAAAGAGAATTCTATCATGATTTTCTCTATATATTATAAAAATCGTATCAATTATCATATTTTTATCCCAGATCACGGCGTTCCCGGATCCGGACGCCGTCCCGGTCTGTCCTGCGCGCTGCGGATCTTTATAGAGAATCTTTATAGAATTTCACGAAAGGGGCAGCACCATGGCTAAGACAAAGCATGATCTCATGAAGGACGCCTCAGAGATCGTCCACTATGACTCAGCGGGGATCCCGCTCTATGTAAAATCTGACTCCCTCTCCGAGTATCCCGGAATGCGCGCCCTCTGCCACTGGCATGATGACCTGGAGTTTATCCGCATCAGAGAGGGTGAGATGTACTACAAAATCGGCAGCCGGACTGTTCTTCTGAAGGAGGGAGACTGCCTGATCGTCAACTCACGCCAGATGCACTACGGGTACTCCCGCAGCAGAGAGGAATGCCGTTTCCTGTGCATCCTTGTCCATCCCGGGTTCTTTTCCGCCAGCCAGGCTCTTTACGACCGTTACATCCGCCCTTTTATTGAAAATGAACAGGCCGGCTTTCTCTATTTTCCTGCTTCGGCAGACACCGGTATGGAGGACAGCGCGGAAATATCCGGCGAAATTTCCTCTCTGCTGGAACAGGCGGTCCGGCTCCGCGAGAGACAAAGCCCCGGCTATGAACTCGAGATCATCGGGCTCATGCATCTCCTTCTTGGGCGCCTCATCTCCCGCGGACTTCTCTGTCCTTCCGCAGACCCGGCGTCCCCACTCTCCCGGCCGGATCCGGACGGCGCTGCCCAGCGCGCCATGGTCTCCTATATCTTCCAGAATTATTCAGGCAGGATCACCCTGGACGATATCGCCGCCGCGGGGAATGTCAGCCGGAGCAAATGCTGCCGCATCTTCCGCGACCGGCTCCAGCAGACTCCCATTGATTTTCTCAATCAGTACCGGCTCCAGGTCAGCCGGCGTCTGCTGCTGGAGGACGGACTCAGTGTGACAGAGGCGGCGACAGCCTGCGGATTCGGGCATCTCAGCTATTTTTCCAAGCTGTTCCGTGAAAGCTTTGGATGTACGCCGAAAGAATGCAGAAAAAGCGCTCAGATCCAGTCGGAATAAAACAGAGCAGAATTTAGAAATTTTTCTAAACGCTTATTGACTTTCTGTTATCCCTGTGCTGTCTCTGGTCACAAACGGGATTGTCTACCTCACTGCCATGGGCGCGGACATTGACGTATTCGTGATCTGCTTTGTCCTTATAGGAATCGTTTTTATCGTGTTTGGCAATTATATGCCCAAACTTCAGCAGAACTATACCGTGGGCATAAAGATGCCCTGGGCGCTGAACAGCACAGAGAACTGGAACCGCACACACCGGCTGGGCGGCAGGCTTTTTATCGTCGGCGGTATCCTGATGATCCTCGGCGGATTCAGCGGCGGCGTTCTCGGAGAGGAAGGCTCCCTCATTCTTGTGTTCGGGATCATTCTATTATGCGCTGTGATTCCGTGTATCTATTCCTTCTGGCTGTTCCGCAGAGGGATCTGAAGCCTTCAAAATGAGAACTGCATACCAGAACAGCGCACCATGGATCAGCGGCTCACTGCCATAGAAAAACGGCCCTGGCATCAGGACCGTTTTTCTAGTCTATTTTCCTTTTTTCATCTCATTTTTCTCATAATCCTTCAAGGACGCGAGTGCTTTCGGCGCCAGCGGGATCAGTGCGATCATATTGAACACTGTCATCAGTCCCACGCCCAGATCTCCCAGATCCCAGACAAACTGATATGCGGCAAGTCCTCCGACAAAAAGCATAACGAGAGCCAGCACTTTATACAGCGTCTGGGATGTCCAGTTATCCCCGAAGAGGTATGCCACATTCGGTCTTGCGTAGAACAGGATACCCAGGAATGTAGAGAAACTGAACAGAAAGAGGATCACTGCAATGAATATCACGCCGAACTCCCCGAGATGGTACTGCATGGCGGTCTGGAGAAGATCCATTCCTTCCAGCCCCTTTGTCATGCTCTCCGGCGTCAGCAGCATGATCATGGCAGAACAGCTACAGATCACAAGCGTGTCGATAAAGACGCCCAGCGCCTGGAGCAGTCCTTCCTTTGCAGGATGGCTGATGTCCGCTGCCGCCGCGGCGCAGGGTGCGGAACCTGAACCTGCCTCATTGGAAAAGAGGCCTCTCTTCGCACCGTTCATGATCACTGCTCCGATGCCGCCTCCCACGACCTGACGGAAACCGAACGCCTCCGAAAAGATCCGCTCAAAGACCGCCGGAAGCTGTCCTGCATTCTTCACAATGATAAAGATCGTGATAAAAAAGTAACACGCCGCCATGATCGGCACCATAATATCCAGCACTTTCACCGTGGCATTCTTTCTGAGAACGATGACTGCAGCGATCACTACCAGCACGACCGTTGAATAGATCGGCGGCACATGAAATGCGTTCTCAAAGGATGAGGAGATCGAATTTCCGATTACCTGGCTGATCCCGCACCAGCAGATCAGTCCGGACAGTGCAAAAAGCACCGCTATAACAGAGTGCTTCCGCAGACTGTTCTTTTTGATGAACAGATGGTGGATATAGTATGCCGGACCTCCCCGGAAACCGCCGTAGAGCGGATCTTTCTCCTTATAGATCTGCGCCAGCGTGGCTTCGATGAAAGCTGTGGAGGAACCGACCAGTGCGATCACCCACATCCAGAACACGGCTCCCGCGCCGCCGGCGGAGATCGCGGCAACCACGCCCACCAGATTGCCCATGCCCACGCGGCAGGCGGTTGAGACAATCAGCGCCTGCACCCCGGAGATTCCCTCCCGCTCTGTCTTCTTATTATTTTCCAGTGTCACCTTGATCATCTCCGGGAACATCCGGAACGGAAGGAACCTCGTCCGTATCGTAAAGTAGATCCCCGCCGGGACCAGGATCAGCACCAGGAGGGAAAGCCCGAGGCTGCTCCCGCCGGGCAGCGGGATGCTGATGATATCTCCCCAGAGTATATTATAGACAGCTCGAAAGATCGCCATATATTTATCCTCTCATTTCTTTTGATGACCGGCAGTCCCCCTTCTGTACAGCAGCGCGTCTGTCTGCGCTCTCTGACCTTTGGAACAATACCGCTGTCTGTCCAGTATATAACAAAATCAGGAGGATGTAAAACAATTTATTGCATTACAGCATTTATCTGTTACAGCATTTATCTGTTACAGCATTTATCCATCAAAGTATCTGCGAGATTACTTTCCACGAATCCCCTGACTCCGCTCCAGCCGTACTCCTGATATTCTCTGAACATTTCTTCCACAGAAAAACGGCAGTATGCCTGCAGGTCCTCCCCTCCGCTGCTCTTCAGGACCGCAAAATCTCCCTGCAGCCTGTCCGTTCCAAGATGATAATACTTTACATTCGTATCGCGGACAAACTCTGCATCTCCCTTGCGCACCGCGGTAAATCCTTTCGGGAAAAAGCGGTATCTGACTTCTTCTTTGCCTTCCCTGACACTTTTGCGGAATCTGTTTTCATTTCGTCTGAAATAAGTGTCAAGCTGCGAACAAAACGCCCTGTAGTTCAAATCATTTTCCATACACTGTCCTTTCCTGCCGGGCGTCTGCGTAAAGGAACCGATCAGCGCAGCAGAAAACCAATTCCCGGCATCCCATATTATTTTATTGCATGTATCAATCCGGAAGCTTTCCCGAAACGGGACCGATTCAAGATATCGATAGAGAAGAGACATATCCAAAACAGATATGCGGTCATGAAATACAGAATTCCATGAGACAAACAGTTCCTTCCTCTGCAGAACTATTTTCTGTGTTCTTTAACTTTAGCTTTTTTCAGAGGATCCGTCAACGAAAAGGGCATAGAAAAACTGCACAAAATCTGCAGTGAAATTTTGTGCAGTCCGTTTTTTTCTATTTTGCCGGCTTTGTATCAAATCTTGTCACGATCATATGTACAATATATGGAATCAGGATCACCGGTATCGCCAGATATGCGATCCCGCTGTAAGCCTTCTGGATCAGGGTCAGCAGCCCGAACTGTGCGATCCCGAAATCCACAAGACAGCATAAGAGCGCCGCAGCGATCTCTTTCTTTGTAACTTTAAAGCCCGCCGTGCTCTCTCCGGCTGTCTTCCGGCCTGCATCCGTCTCTTTCTTCTGTTCCACGGATGTCTCTCTTCCTGACTCCTTGCAGATGCGCTTTACCATGGCGGCCACCATATTGACCGCTGTCGAGACCGCGCCAAGAATGATCAGGATTGAGATCAGCGGCGTCATAAAGGAAGCGCCCACACCGTTCTGCACCATGAACAGTGTCGGAATACTCTGCTGAGCTGCATCCGGGCTTGTATAGATCGTCATCAGTCCCAGCACGACCATGACCATCATAAGAGAATTGACTGCGAATCCGACTCCCATGCTCTTCACCGCATCACCAGGTTTTTCAAAAGACCTGGCGTGCTGGACAAACACTGCAATGTTGGACAGCTGAAATGTTCCGTACAGAAACGCGGAGTACAGCGCATCACCGAACGGGAGTTTCGCCGCTGTCATACTATCCACTGCATCTGCGATCCCGGAAAAGTTCGAGACAATGTTCGGGATATAGACGATCAGCAGTCCTGCAATGATACAGATGGACAGAACAGACGCCACCTTCCGCACCAGGTCGGTCCCGAAGATCGCCACGACAAAAATGAACACGCCGATCAGGAAGGTGCACAGCAGGTACGGAAGCCCTGTCAGTTCACTCAGCGTGGCCCCGCCTGTGGCGAAAGCGACGGCAGGCGCCACACACATCACGCAGATATACAGCACCTCGAAGAGGTTTGAAAAGACCGGTGCGAACCTTCCGTAAAATGCATTATTATAGGAACGGTAATCATACACTTCATGCTTTCTCGCGAAACGCAGACTGTATGCAAAGAAAACAGTATTGTACAGCATCGCCAGCACCGGCATGATCAGACACCATATGCCGTATCTCACAAAATAACTGTAAATCTGTGCTCCGGAGGCAAAGCCGCCCCCAAAATGAGTCGTAAACCACACAAATGCCACACCGAGTATGACGGCGCCGGTCTTATTTTTCTTCATCGTCTTTTCTCACTCTCTCCTTCAGCCTGTTCATTGCGTCTTCCAGCATCTCTCTTGTCACCTTGTATGGATAGTGCGCCACATCCGACATATCCGGAATGCGGTCCATGCACTCCTCCCACTGCTCCTCCGTGATCTCGATATCACTTAAGGAGACCGGAAGCGCAATGGCTTTATTCAGCTCATAGATCTTCTCAAACTCCTCATACTGCTGATCCACAAGAAGCGCCAGGAGGACGCCGAATCCAACCACCTCGCCGTGCAGATGCCTTTCCTCGATCACCGGATAAGAGGTCATGGCATAGAAGACGGCATGGGCCAGTCCGCTGTTGTAGTCCGGAGTAAAATCCTTTGTCAGAAAGATCGACGCGATCCCTGTTGTGACGACGATGGCAAGGACGACCTGTTCCACGTCATAGGTGCAGAGCCCCTTCTTATGATCTTCATATGCTTTCGGTCCATACTCGATCAGCGGATCCCTGCACATGCGGCTGACAGCCACGCCCAGAGCGGTAAAGTGCTCCAGCCGTTCATCCCTGGACGAGATCGTCGCCTCATAATATTTTGCATAAGTATCCCCGATTCCTGCCCACATATACTGGCTCGGCGCCTTCGCAATGATCTCTGTATCAATGAACGAATGCATGACCGGGCGCACAAAGAAATGGGGCTTCAGGAATGTTCCGTCCTCATTGTACATAATCGAGACAGAGGTACATGCAGAACAGTTGGAGGCGATCGTCGGAAAGGCAAAGACCGGCTTGTCATCCGTAATACAGAGACACTTCACCGTATCCAGCGCTTTGCCTCCTCCTACGCCGAACACCATGTCCGCCTCCTGATAAAGCGGCATTCGGCGCAGTTTCTCAACTGTCGCGTAAGTACAGTTTTCTCCGTAAATCTCCTTTCCGATGATTTCAATGCCGGTCTGCTTTACATAAGATTCAATCTTGTCATAGGCGGCTGCAAGGGCTTTCCTTCCGCCGATCACAAGGACCTTCCTCCCATAAGATTCACACACCGGGCCGATCTTGTCATAGATCTTATCCCCGATAGAATAATTCGGCAGGTGTACTTCGTAGTTCTCAAGTTTCATATTCTGTATCTCCTTTCATCTGCACGTCATTTCTCACCGATCGTTCCAAAAAGCAGCTTTCATAATCACAGCCGGCCGCCAGATCCCGCACAGGACCGGACTTTGCTCATCCCAAACGTAAAAAAGCTCCTGTCCCACGCAATTAAACTATTGCAGGGACAAGAGCTGTTATCCATACTCCTGCGGTGCCACCCGGCTTGATGCTGTACTGCATCCTCTCATGCATACCGACATATGCGTTCTTTGATAACGGAGTTCATTCTCCGGCTCGCCTACTGTACTTTCAACTCGCCCTCAAAAGCCCATTCGCTCCAGTCCTCTCATACCGCGTTTCCACCGCCCGCAGCTCTCTGTAACGGATCGCTGAAGTTACTTGCTCTTTCTCACTGGTTTGGTAACACTTTATCACTCGAAAGCGGAAATGTCAACATTTTCCTATTCGCGGTTAGGTGTGAACAGTTACCGCCGGCACATTTTCTCTTCCCGCCGACTTTTACTCTGACGCTCCATGGAGCAGACGTGTTTCGTCCAGATCATACTCCTGCAGGACCTCCTTCCGTATCCGGCTGTCATCATATGTTTTATAATAGTAAGTTCCTGTCTGCGCATTCACACAGCAGGAATAGGTTGTAAGATCATATTTCCCTTCCCCCGTGATCACAGTTCCTCTCACCATTGTCACGCCGTCCAGAATATGGAAAAACTGTGACACACTCGACGCCTCATCCGCCGGAGCCGCCGAGTTCCATTTCAGGAAAGCCGCTCTCACAAACCGTGAAACAGACGATGCGTCTCCCGGCAGTCCGACCGCTCCCATCCCCTGAGAGCGGGGTTTCAGATCCAGTCTGTCCGAAAAACGGTTCTCCGGACTCTCCGCCGTCAGATTAAGATAATTATCCATATTCATTCTGTGGTATTCAAAGGGAGGATTATTCGTCAGTACTCCGAACGGGTTCTCAAAAATTTTAAGTCCTTCTCTGACCGCTTCCAGCACAACGCACCTCTCCCGATCAGCCATCATCCAGTGAAGCGGCGCCGGCTGCATCTGCTTAGAAAATGCCAGATCCACGATCCGCATCTTTTCCAGAGATTCCTCTGCTTCCGCAACAGACGCATACTTTCCCAGCAGCCACGGGATCACCT
>ERZ1643249.2797-NODE-2797-length-15974-cov-13.242124_pt1 | contig 15974 bp, 26 predicted proteins | sample MGYA00579263_ERZ1643249 | MGnify/ENA primary metagenome ERZ1643249 (study PRJEB29033, sample SAMEA4952264) | chicken gut metagenome | biome: Broiler Chicken; feature: Gastrointestinal Tract; material: Caecum | place: Ireland | collected 2018 | study: Broiler...
ATGGTACAATAATACTGTCGAAGGACGAAGTAATTTATTAGGAGGGATTTAATATGAAAACTAAGTATTACACACGTAAAAGTGATGTTACAAAATTATTAAGAAAGTTAGGAAGTAGCGAGAGCTATGCTGGAGATGATTTTTATTTTGAGGGTTGTAATTATTCAGGAGAAGTAGAAAAATGCAATAATGGAATATTTACATTGTATATTGTGAAGTATGAAAGAGTATAGGAGGATTTATTATGGACTGGTTAAAAAATGTAAGTAAATTTAAAATTAATGAATTATTTGAGAGATTTGATATGATTTCAATTTCATACGTTAGATATAATGACCTAGATATTAAAATTATAGTTATAACTAAACTAGGAAATGCAATTACATTAAAATGTTATTTAGAAACAGATATAGATACAGGCGAAAATATTTATAGAGTATATGACAGAAAATATTTATAGAGTATATGACAGAAAGGAGAAAAAATGGCAGAACGATATAGATTAATAAAACAAGATACATTTAAAAAATTAGAATTAGGAAAAATTTATTGGATTGAAGATTATGGAAATCATAAATCAATTGTTAATACAAATATAGAAAAATATAAAATACCTATGTATGCTTTAGATACGTGGCAATTTGAAAATATGTTTGAAAAGGTAGGTGATAATATTGATTAGAAAATTATTACAATTAATAGGTGCGTTATCAATTTTCTGGTATCCATTCTTAGCAGCTTGGATACTAGGAATATTATCATAAAAGGAGGATTAATTATGGTTAGAGAACCTATGAAAAATTGTTTTGCTTATAATAAAAAAGCAAATACGTGCGATATGTTAAACGATTTATATTGCACGACTGAAACATGTAAATTTTATAAAACGAAAAAGGAGTTAAATGAGGAAATATGGAAGAAGTATTACAAGAAAGATTAAATAAGTATTTTGACACAGATAAAATACAAATAGCGGTTGAGTATGCTAAAATAAGAACATACAATATTAAGATATACATAAATAATGATGTGCTAGGATTTAGCTACCAATACGAAGGGCATTTGACAGAGGACGCTAATTTGATGTATATTAAATACCAAATAGAAATGAATATTTTAGAGTATTATAGAAACAAGGAGGATAAATAATTATGGAATTAAAAAAAGGAGATAAAATACGACTTATAAGTGCAAAAGATGAGGAGGAATATTATAAAAAATTTATTGGAAAAATATTTACAGTTCGTAGAATAACTGGAGATTATGTTGTAACAAATGAAGATGGTATAAACCCATACATATATAATATAGAAAAAGTAAATAATTTAAAAGATTATGACTTAAAAAAGGCTCCATTAGGGACTAAAATAACATTTAAAAACGGAGATACAATAATAAAAAATGATAAAAAAACATACTCAAACAGCTATTTTACTACTTATGATAATCAAATATATAAGGAAATAATAGCAAAAATTGAAGAGCCTGAATATAAAACAGTATATGAAAATGTATTTGATGTATTAGATGAGAAGGAAAGAAAATATTTAAAAGATGTAATTAGACCATTTAGAAATAGAGTAAAACATATTACTAAAAGAAATGTATTTGAAGGGCAAGAAGTTATAACAATATGTATAGATGATTATTATGCAGTTAATTTGCCACTATTTGAAAAAGGAACTATGTATATAGGTATGGAGACTGATAAGAATTATACTTTGGAGGATTTAAATGTATAAATAAGGAGGATTAAATGGAAGAGAATAAAGTTACAATTTCATTAGAAGAATATATAAAATTATATGAAGGTCAAAAAGAGAGAAATTCGGAAATGCAAGTATTATTAGAATTAATATTTCAAGATACAGAATTAACAAATAATCAAAATGAATTAAAATTCGATTATTATAATAGTAAATTAATGAGATATTTAAAAGAAAAATATCCAGATAAATATAAAAAACAAATTGAATTATTAAAAGAAGAGGAGGAATAAAGCAATGCTTATAATGACAATGAAACGTTTACAAATGAATTTAAAATTTTTAGGTTATTATTCTGGAGAAATAGACGGAATAAAAGGAAGTAAAACACTAGAGGCAATAAAAACATTCCAGAGCGACCACAATTTGACCGTTGATGGAATAGCAGGACAAAAGACAATAGACTGTATAAGAGCAATAATAGTGGATATTCAAACAAAATTAGGAGTAGCAGTTGACGGAGTAGCTGGAGATGAGACAATAACAGCATACAATAATGAAGTAGGAACTAATTATTACAACTGGGATAATATACAATATTTTAAAAAAGACGAGTTTACTTGTAAATGTGGTTGCGGGCTTAATAATATGAATTTAAAAGTAGTTAAAATAGCAGATGATGTAAGAAAACACTTTGGAAAGCCAGCAATAGTTACATCTGGAAGTCGTTGTGAGAAGCATAACAAAGAAGTTGGTGGCGTATCAAATAGTAGGCACTTACAAGGTAAAGCGATAGATATGTATGTGCAAGGCATAGACGGAGGAGAGTTACTTAACTATTTACAAACTTTAGTAAAATCTGGAGAATTACGATATACTTATAGAATAAATAGCGGTAATGCTTGTCATTTTGATATTTTGTAGGAGGTGCTAATTAATGAGTGTAAAAGGTAAAGTTAAAAGATTAAATAAAGAGATAGCAGATTTAAAGCAAGAAATAATAAGATTAAAATTATATAAATATTTGACAATAAAAGATGAAGAAAATATGTATAAAGATAATTTTATTAAATTAATTCTAAATGAAAGAAAACCGATAAAGCATAATCATTGTAGATTTACAATTTCAATAGGGCAATTAGATACAATGAAAAATGCTAGATTAGAAGTTACAAAAACTTATAATTATGGTAATGGAGAGATAAATTTTGATTTATCTATTTAGGGGAGGTATTATGGATTTAGTTAAAATTTATAAAAGTACAAATAATAAAAAATGTAGTATTTGTAATAAAGACATTATAATTAAAGATGTAATAGATAACAATGTAGTTTATACAAAGACAAAAAGAAAAAATAATGTATTTTGTCATAAAAAATGTTTAATGAAAGGGAAGAAAAGAAAATGATAGATATAAGAATAAAAGTAAATGATGATAAAAAAGTAATGAAAATAGAAATGGAAACAAAAAAGTTTTTAGCAACTAAAAATGAAGAAAGATTTCATAAAATTTTAGTTGAAAGTATAAATCAATATAAGAAATGTGTGGAAAGTTCTCCAAATGAACTTTTAGCTGAAATACAAAAAAGATTACAAAATATGTTAGATAAAATGGAGGACTAAAAATGTCTTTAGAGCTTAGACAAGGCGAATATGGAAACTATTGGGGCAACACTTTTAATAGCTCCAATAGTTTAAATAATGAGCAAATGCAAGTAAATGCAACTTATTTATATACAGCACTAACAGAAAAAGGCTGGACATTAAATGCAATTGCAGGAATATTAGGAAATATGCAAGCTGAAAGCGCAATAAATCCACGGCAGGTGGCAAAGTGATGATGTAGGAAACTTAAACGGTGGTTATAGCCTAGTACAGTGGACGCCAGCAAGTAAGTACATAGACTGGCTACCTTCTGGAGCTGACGCAAGTGCTATGGATAATGCAATTAGTAGAATTTTGTGGGAAGTAGAAAATAATCAACAATGGATAGCAACATCAAGTTATAATTATAGCTTTGAGGAATTTACAAAAAGCACAGATACTCCATACAATTTGGCAATGGCATTTCTCGCAAACTATGAAAGACCGAAAGACCCGAACCAGCCAATTAGAGGAGAATACGCAAACAATTGGTATCAGTATCTAAGTGGGATTACTCCTCCAGAGCCACCAACGCCAATTCCAGCAGTTACAAAAAAAGGATTTAATTTTATATTCTTTAAAAAAGCTAGACAAAAAAGAAACAAAGTAGTATAATATAAATGCAACTATTAATACTAGTCCTAATATGTTATAGTAATTAGTAAGCAAGCTGAAATATGCTTGCTTATTTTTTATGCTAAAAATATTGACAAAAAGTCAAAATTATACTAATATAAAATAAACTAAAGTGAAAGGAGCAAAAAATGGAAGAACTATTGCAAAATTTACAATTTTCTAATGTAATATGGCAAATAGTTACACCACTTATATTTAGCTGTTTTGATATTATTACGGGCTATGTGCAAGCAATAATTAATAAGTGTCCGGATAGTACTAAAATGCGTAACGGCTTATGGCATAAATTTTTAATACTAATAGTTCTTATAGGCAGTTTTATAATAGAGTATGCTTTCAATTTACATAATATAAGTACAATAATTTGTGTATATATTTGCTTAATGGAAGTAACTTCCATATTAGAAAATTTGAAGAAGGCGGGAATTGATTTAAAATTCCTAGACAAATTTATTGGAACAAATGGAGAGGAGGTAAAAAAATAATGAAAATGTCTAAAGATGATTTACTAAAAAAAATTGATACTTTGGAAATTCCAGATGATACAAAAGTTGTAATAATGGAAGATGTAACAGACAGCTTTGAAGAAGCAAAGCAAGAAGATGATTACAAGGCAAAATATGAAGATATTTTAACAAAGTATAAATCTAGATTCTTAGATAGTGGAGCAGCTGAATCAAAGCCAGCTGAAACAGAAGAAAAAACAGACGAAATGGAAGAAAAAGAAGTAATTGACGTAAAAGAAATTTAAGGAGGATAAAAAATTATGTTTAATAAAAGTGTTTTACAAGCTAAAGATAATAGCGAGCTTTTAAGTTACATTATAAATGTAACACCAGAGCTAAGAGACAACATAGATTTGCCAGTACAAGGCGAGTCAATTATGCCAATTGGACAAATAATTATAAATAACGCAAGGTATAGAAATGCATTTTTAAATACTATTAATTTAATAGGATTAACAGTTATAAAAAGAAATGGCTGGGATAATCCTTGGAACTTTACAAAAAGAGGTATGCTTAATTTTGGTCAACAAATAAGAGAAATAGTTTTAGACTTATGCAAACCTTATGATTACAATGCAAATTTTGCAGATAAAGAAGGATTTTTAAAAACAGAAGTTCCAAATGTATTCCAATATTTGCACGAAATTAATTTCCAAAAATTCTATAAAACAACTGTATCAGACGCACAAATTGCAATGGCTTTTAATACAGCAGACGGACTTTTTGAATTAATTAATATTGCAATTGAAATGCTATACGAAAGTTTAAAATATGATACATATATAACAGATAAATATATGCTATGTAGACGTATTTTAGACGGTACAGTAACACCAACTAAAATTGCAAATTATGATACATTAACAGCAAGACAAAGAGTAAGCGCGATAAAATCTGTAAGTAATAAATTTACATTTAGAAGTCCAAATTATAATCCAGCCGGAATAAGAAAAGCTACATCATTTGCAGACCAAATATTAATTGTAAACACAGAATTTGAAGCAGATTTCACAACAGAAGTTCTAGCAACATCTTTCTTTAGAGATGAAGCAGATATGAGAGCAAGACTTGCTTTAATTGACGGATTTGCAAATCACGACACAGAAAGATTAACAGAACTATTAGGAGATGCATATATTCCATTTACAGAAGAAGAACTAGCAGAGCTAGCAAAAGTTCCAGCAGTTTTATTATCTCGTGAGTGGTTTATGGATTATGATTATGCGTTAGATGCACAAAGTGCAGAAACAAAACAAACAGATTTTTATAATCCACAAACACTAGAAAAAACAACTTGGCTACACGCTTGGAGAGTATTTTCAACATCTCCATTTGAAAATGCTACAGTATTTACACAAAACGTAGAGCCAACAGTTACAGCAATTGCAGTATCTCCTCAAGATAGTACAGTAAGTGCTGGAGGTCAAGTTCAATTAAGTGCAAAAGTTACTACATCTGGATTTGCTAATAAAGCAGTTATCTGGAGCGTAACTAAAGGTGGGGACCAAGGTGTAACAGTAACACAAACTGGACTTGTTACAATACCTAAAGGATTTACCCCAGCAGAAGATGCAATTCAAATAACCGCTACATCTGTATTTAATAGTACAGTAACAGGAACAGCAAGTATTACAGTAGCTTAAGATTTACGGGTACTAGAAATAGTACCCTATTATTATATAATAGAAAGGAAGGTTAAATGTGAAACAGAAAACAATAAACAGCCAGCTAACTAATTATAAGACATATTTACATTATAGAAAAAATATGTTAAGACTTGCAACAAATGTGTTAAATATAAAAAACGTACCAAAATTTATTGATTTAGCGTATGTAAACAAGATACTATTACAAAACGGCTCAATTGTTTGGTTTTATGATGATGTATTAGATAAGCTAATGGCACTACCTTATGTAAACCTAGCTGGATTAGACGTATATTATAGACCTTATAGAGTGCAAGCAATTGGTGCAAATGGAGCGACTTATAACTTAAATCCTGGAGAATTTGTAATTATGTATGACAATACATTAAGAGAGCCACTTATGCCAGATATAGTAAATACAGCAGAAAGACTAGCAATGTGCCGTAGAATTTGTGATATCAACATAGTACAGCAAAAGACGCCTAGAGTTTGGCAAGTTCCTAAAGGTATGGAGAAAAGTTTTAAAGACGCAATAAATGAAATAGACGCTATGCAAGACTTAATAGTAGGATATGACGGGCTAGGATTAGAAAATGTAAATCTATGCTTACAGCCAGCTCCATTTGTAGCAGATAAAATAGAAGAATACAGAGTAAAATTATGGAGTGAATTTTTATCTGAAATTGGAATATCTAGCGTAAGTTACCAGAAAAAAGAGAGACTAATTAGTGACGAAGTTACATATTCTTTAGGCGGTACTGTATGCTTTAGACAAGATAGATTTACACCTAGACAAGATGCAATAGAAGAAATAAACGAAAAATTTAAAGATATATTAACTAAACCTCTTGAAGTAGAATTTTACGACGGTTTACCAACTACATTAAGAGAGGTAGAAAGTGAGGTTATGGGCAATGATATACAACAATTATCTGTTCTTTCCAATAATACCGAAACTAAACAAAATGCCACCGGAGCTATATAATTTGTTAAAGGCTATTGCATTTGCAAATAATATTGAAACTAATCTTTATAATTTGCCAGAAAAAACACACCAGTTTGTCTTTGATTTTGATTATCCACTTTTTGAAAAAGTAGACAAGGACAAATTCGAAACAAATATTTTAGAATATTTTATACAAAGACGAATAGGATTTGAAACATACACGGTATTTAAAATGCAACTTAGAAATAAATTAAATGTTATTATGCCTTATTATAATAAATTATTTTCTTTTTTAGATGGCTGGGATTTATTTAATGATGGCGAAACAATAACACACACATCAACTGGCACTGATAAAAAGCAAACAGATAGTACAACAGATAACACTTTAAATAGTACAACGCAAGATAGAAGCGAGCAAGATTTAAGGAATAGTAAATATCCACAAAATCAAATTGATGATTTAAAAAATGGCACATATGTAAGTGATGCTAACTTTAATCAATTTAGCAATAATGGCTCTAGTAATTCTACTGGAAATACAACATACAATGAAAATAATAATAGTACAAATACTTTAGAAGAAGAAACAAAGAGAACTCCAGCGGATAAGCTAGCAATTTATAATAGTTTTATAGAAAGTAAAAATAATATAATGCAAAAAATTTATGACGAGTTAGATGTTTTATTTTATCAACTCGTAGATATGTAGAAAGGAGATTTTATGAAACCATTAAATTATATAAAAAATTTATATCCAATTTTACAAAGTAACTCTTTTCCTTTTTTAGAAAAGACTTACGATGATATAAGTGAATATGCAATATTAGCTAGATTACAAAAAGCTATAAATGATGTTATAGATAATAATAATGCACTAAATGATAATTTTACAGAATTAAATAATAATTTTGCCAATTTGACAGAATATGTAAATAATTATTTTAAGAATTTAGATGTACAAGATGAAATCGATAAAAAATTACAAGAAATGGCAGAAGACGGAACATTAGAGAATATAATAAAACCATATATAGATACAATAATTGAAGGTTTAATGCCAGCAACTAATTTTAATAAAACACTTGGTTGCTCAACATTATTTACAGATAGTACAGACGGTGGAGCTGGTTCGCTTGAAAATATGAAAAAATATTTTAACGGAGTTATACAAATTGTTTGGCTAAAATATGATACAGCGACAGAAGCATTTATTACAACGGATACAAACTTAACTGAACAAATACAGGCTATAAATAATTATATACAAAATGGCGGAAAATTTGACGGTATTAAATTTCATCAAACTCAAACCGATTTAGACAGCTTAATGCAAACTGAGGGAGCAGTAAAAATTTGTAATGCTTATAAAGAAGCCGTGGATAATTTATTAAATCAGTTACCTTATAAAGAAAATATTGGAACAATTTGGCTTATGAATGAAGCTCCAGTAAATGCCTTTTCAACTAATAATGAAAATGCTATTATAGATTTAATAAATTATTATAAAGGCAAAGGTTATTTAGTTTCAACACCTTACGCGAACGCTTTTGCTATAATAAATACATCAAAAAACATATTGAATGCTAATTCATTTATTAGTTTAAATTGCTATCCATTTAATGATATTTACGGAGAAAGATCATCTATTGCAGATGTCGCTGAGCGATTTAATAAAGAATTTAGACTAATAGAGCCGTTCATACAAAATAAAGATTTATATATTACTGAGTTTGGTTGTAGTGCAAGCTGGACTTCATTTAACTATCCACCACTATATCAAGATGATAAAAATGGAAAACCAATTTCATTAATGATTGAAGGATTTATGCAATCATCTTTTGTAAATTACGCTAAAAAATTGTATTTATGGTACTATGCAGATGCTATAAATTATGCACCAACAACTTTGCTTTCAATTAAAAATTTCGGGGAGGTTAGATATAATGGATAGATATAGAGAATATTCATTCAATAATTTAAATAGTAATATAAAAACTTGTTTAATTAAAATTACCGGAACAGGTAGCGTAATAATCTATTGTACTAATACTAATTGTCAGATTAATATAACTCAAAATGGATATTATGTATTTGGTATTTTACCTACATCAATAAAAATATATAAAGATAATAGTGGAAATTATTATATAGTTAGAAATAATGACAATGAACAAAATTATAGAAATATTGATATTCAAGTTGTTTTTTTAAACAACTATGGATATTCAAAAATAAATTATCAAGAAAATTTTGATACTTCAAATTTAACTGAATTATTTCAATTAAATTTAGATACACCAATAAATAAAATTAAAAGTGATTTAGTAAATGCAGGTGAAACTTCTACTTATGTTTCTAAATTAACTAATTCACAATATACAAATTTTTCAAGCTTAATTTTACTAAGTATCAGGAACAGAAATGGAATTGCAATTAATAATATTTACTTAATGCACAAAACAAATGAAGCAACTACAACAGAAAATGTTACTTTATCGCCTTTATTTGAAGATACTAACACTTCTCAATTTAATATTACACCAACAAAAGATGGATTTACTTTTTCTTCAAATGCAAGTTACAGGTACACTATTACTGAACTATTTAATTAAATAAGAGGCTATTAAGCCTCTCTTTTTTATACTATTGAATTATCTTGCGAGTAGTCTCCTAAGGTCGCGTGATTATGCCATATTGTTACACCTCTACGACAAGCGTTGTTTATTTCTTCCATATATATGCTAGGAACTGTACCAAAGCCAATGTCACTATTTGATGAAATTTCGACATAGTTCCAATTTTTTCTACCAGTAATATTAGGCATTTTTAAGGAATTTGTCTTGTAGCCAAACATTGTAAAAAATTCATCAATTCTTTTTAGATACTCAGTTTTAGCTCTCATTTCATTAAATTTAAAACCAATTTGATTAGATGCAAAGTTTACATCTGCTGTATTAGTTCCGGTAGGAATATTAGAAATTAAACTACCAGCATAAAAATTGCCAAATGTTCCAAGAACTGTATTTGCAATACTCATACCTACATTTGCTGTTCCAGCAACTGCTGTATCTACTGTCCCTTGTGCTTGTTTTGTTGCGCTTGAGTCTACACTTCCTCCTGAATTTAAAAGCCAATTTGCTCCAGCATAGCCAGCGATTGCTCCAGGGACACCACCTACTACAGCTCCAAGAGCTGTTACTCCTAAACTCATAATAGGACTAATAACATTGTTTACTGCTTGCTCTGTTAGCCAGTTTACATAAGCGTCCCCTGACCAACTAAATGTTGGATATTTTCCAAGCGCTATACTCTCTTCATTATTTAAAGTTTTTTTCTTGTAATTAGTAGGTATTAATCTTCCCGAGCAACCAATTTGTAAAGCAAGATTTAATAAAAATGTCGCCTGTTCATTATAAAAATTTTCATATTTATATATATTTGTCTCTCCGTTCATATTTGTAACTTCTAAATAATTATAGGGATAAACGAAACATTTATTATTTTTAGGGGAAAAATCGCTAAAACTAGTTCTTTTATTTATATTAAAATTTATTTCAGCTGGTTTATAGTTATATTGTAATTTATAATAATAATAATCATCTTTATTTATTAGCTCTAAATCCCTAGCTTTTATTAAAGCACTAGGTAAAGCAAAAATACATTGTATTGCATCAGTTCTTTTTGCTAATACGCAACCACCAATAAAACGAACAATTCTTTTCATAGTTTCTGCATTGCTTGCCTCGCTTCCCTCTGTTAAATTATATGGAAATAAAAATATTGGACTTCCAAAAACCATACCATTATAAGCCGTTATATAATTGTAGTCTTGTTCGTTTGCCGGGTCGTAATTGCTCATAATAGCAATATAAAGATACTGATTAAGTGCGCTATCTTGCGTTGTTTGCTCACATACTACTTCATCAACTGCTATATTTTCTGGAATTGTATTAGCTCCAATTGTATCATCATTTGTATGTTCTCTATTTACAAAAGTAACTTCTGGCGTCCAATAAGAAAACCACGTAGACCAAGCGTCTATTGTAAATGTAAGCTCGCAAGTATTATCATTTATATATGCTACATTATTTATCCAAGCAAAAAACCATTTATTACTAAAAAATTTATTTTGAAAAGCTAAGTAATTACTTTGTATGCACTCACTATAACTAAATGGTACTCTTATTGTATTTGTGAAGCCGTCTCCTACAAATCCAAAGTTACTAGCTCCATTTACTCTATTTGCTTTTACTAAATCTAACATTTGCTGTTCACTATAATTAAGCACGTTTTTATAGTCTCTATCTACTTTTATTTCTTTAGCCATTATAACTTCACTATTTTTAATACTCATACTCTTTACCTCTTTATAATAAAATCTATAACTTGTTTAAAATCTGTCCCGCATACATCATCACTAAAAAATATCATATTTTCGCGGAATGTCTCTCTAAAAAATCTAGCTAGATTTTTATTAGGAATATTCATATTGTATATATCACGTTGCCACCTTATATCAGGCTTAATTACATCACTAAAAACAAGAAGCTTTTTGTCAATTTGCTTTTTTCTAGGAGCTATAAACCAAACGTAATTAGAATTATCACAAAGCAAAAATCCGGTAAACATCATATTTTTATAATAAAATACTACTTCACAGACTTTTCTATATTCTTTTTGACTTTTTGGCAAATGTGGCTGTGGACTTGTTTGCCAAGCTCCACTATTCATCATATTTGCTCCGTTTCCTATTGCGTGGCTAGATTTTCCAAAGTTCTTGCAATACTCTACTGCAATTACAACTTTGTCGTCCTCTGTTGCCATTTTGTCAAATGTTTTTATTTCGCCTTGTTTCATTTGTCTTAAAACTTTGTCAATACCCCACTCGTAGAAATAAGGACAAACTTTTGATATACTATTTCCAGCAAGCCATAGCTTAGTTGTTCCTCTTTTTCTGTCTACAGTACAATAAAAATTCATTAGCTTATCTGGTTCATTAGATAAGTAATTTGTCCTCGAGACAAATTCCTCGAATATTATGTCGTCTACATCTAAGTAACTACCTCCAGCATAATTTTGCTCAATTGACAAAGCTCTTACATATCCTATTTTGTCTCCACGTTTTTCTACTTTGTTAGTATCTACATTAAATACAGATAAATATAAAGCTCCACGGTACATTGTAATGCAGTTATATGCACCATTTGTCAATTTGTCTACGTCTACATCTTGAAAGTATTGTTCTATTAAGTTATTTGTTATATTTTCTCTAAGTCTAAATAGCAATATAAAACGTCTACCAGTTTTAAGATATTTTTCAACGCCTCTTTTATGTTTAAGCTGATAACTCTTTCCGTCACTTCTAGCACCAAAGATTATATTTATATCTGCGTTTACTTTTACTATATTATCCAAATTATAATGTAAATTTTTTACATCTTTTTTAGGCATTTTTTATCCTTTCAAATATTCAAAAATTAGCAAATTAAGCTCATTTTGTAAATCGTTCGCAATTGCATTTACTTTCATTTTGTCACAATGTCCTTTTACTAAATTGCTATAATCTACATTATATTTTCTGCATAATTTACTTAGCTTTATTTTAGCAAATTTTTTTATAAAAAGCAATTGTTTTTCTTTATCCATTTTTTCCTCCTTATAATTTAAACATAGCTCTTTTACTAGAACTATCACTTATTAGCTCTACATATTCGAGACTCTTTCCTAGAGTATAATTTGCTGGCATTAAAGACGCGCCCGATTTATCTGTTACATAATATTCATTTCCTAAATAATCTGTTATGTATTGTGGCTTCATATCTTCCACATAAAAAAGCATATTTTTATTTGTATATTTATATTCAAATACTAAATCATCTTTAAAATTTTTTAGGTACTTTAAACATTTAAAGCCCGCTTTTTTAGGTACTCCAGCTACTGTAATATGTATGTCATTTTTAGGACTATTAAAAATATTCCTTTTTTTAGTTCTTATATATTTTTTATCTTTTATAATTCCATAGTATTTATGTAAATTTCTATAAGCATATTTCTTAGCACCTTGCGTAATAAAATAATCATAATGTCCGTCATAATCAAATATTCCCAATAATCTTGCTTTTCCTTTTTTGTCTTTTGGACAATATTTTTCAAATGGTATCTCTAAATATTCACTAACTTTTTTGATTTTTTCTTCTACACTTTTATTATAATCATCTATTACTTTTTTATTATATCCAGCAATCAATTTTATAGAGTCAGTATCACAATATACTGCCCACTCATCTAATTGCTTTAAATTCATAAGCAAATTACGTCTAGCATATGCTGTAACCCAAACGCCATAAGCAAAACTTAAAAATCCTTGCTTTTTCTCATCTATTAATTTATCATATATTGTATCGTCTGTTAGTTCTTCCTCGCTCCAGCCAGTAACTGCGTCAAAAATTACATTGTCTCTTATAGTATTTGTAACAGACATACCATATAGTGCATTAAATTTATTTTTTTCTTTTGCATATTCGACCTCTTTTCCAGCTAAACCTTTTAAATTTGTTTTAGCAATGTATTTTTCTAGTATAAACTCAATAAATTGCTTTGGTAAATAATTATATTTACTATAATAACTCTCTTCTATTTCATATTCTCCAATATTATAAAACTCAAAAAATACTCTAAAATCAATATCAGTTAATACTATTTCTAACTCATCTGCTTGCATTACTTTTCCATTATCGTAGCGACCACCTTTTATATATCTGCACTTACTTTTGCTTATAATATTATTATAATATTTACATTTTATATTTTTAAATTTCACTACTAATATATATGCAAAACTTTTTTCTAATTCTTCTAATCTTTTAATATAGCAAATTTTAAAAGCTGTACTTGGATATTTCTCGCTAACCATGACATAAGGATAAGAACTTGTAAAATCATAACTTGTTACATCTGCTAATATTTCATTTGCATATATCCAATTTGCGTGCGTATGTCCTCCCGCAAAACACTCTTGTAATAAATTGTAAATTTTAGGATTAGTATTAATCGCTCTTCTTACTTTACTTGTATAACTATAATCTTTTAATACTTTTTCCTTTAGCTCACGTCTTACGTGTCCAGTACTTGTCATAGGTATTTTATCAACTCGCTCATAAGTTTTTAGCTCTTCTAGTATATAATAATATATAATTAAAACATCATTTTCACAGTACATATATTCTTTTTCTGTTAGTGGCGTTACCGGTGTTCTTATTAAGTTATAATCTAAGTCGCCCTTTAATTTTTTAATTGGTAAACTAAATACTTTGCTTAAATTATCAAGAGAACAATTACTCATAAAATAAGTACATCTAAACTCTATATTATAGTCCGGCAAATAACAGCTCATTACTTTGTGCGCTTTTCTTGCTATTACATTTGTAAAATTAAAAACGCTATGTAAAAATTGGAACTCAAACGCTAAATTATGCACAAACACAATTTTTTTCCACGGACACGCTTTGCTAAGTCTAGATAAAAAGTATTTAAAACTATCCCACGTGCTACCATAATAAATATCTTCATTTATGCTAAAAGTCCAATGATACATAAACGCTTTTACTTCACAATTTATTTTTTCTTCTTCTGGAATCTTTATATATTCTTCCATATTATAAACACGTCCGTGATAGTTAAAAAAAGATGTTGTTTCGATATCAAATGCAAATACATCATTTGCTATTTTTTTACGCTTGCCTACTATTTCTGGAGAATACCAATACTCGCTAAATTTTATATATTCTAAACCTTGCATATTTATCTCCTACAAAACGTATTTATCATATATATTGCTTATTTTTCTCCTCATATCAACGTCAATTTCACGCTGTGCATATCTAGCTATTCTATCTGCAAATTGCTCTTCGCTGTCGCTTGCTTCTTTTGCACTTTCTAACACGTCCCAAAAAGCACTAGCTCCCATATCTTTTATAAGTTCATCTGTGTCATTATCTGTAAACATATTGTATAAAGTTTCTGCCTCATCATAAGATATGTTACGTCCTCTATCCTCTGTTAGCGTTTTAGAGATTTTTTGTATTACTTCTTGCCTTACTTCTTCTATTCCAGCAACTGTGCTAGTTTTAGAACTCATAAACTGTTGTAAAGCTTTATTGACTGCTCGTAATTGAGTTAAACTCATTTTTTTATTTGCAAGAACATTATGGTGCTGTGAAAAAGCTTTTACTGTTTCTGCCTCTAATTTGTCTCTTAGTTTTCTTACAGCCCATGTATTCTCGCCAACTGTTTTTTCTACATCTTTTATTTGTTTATTTGCTTGCCTCTTTAGTTTATTTATTTCTCTTAGTAAATCCTCTTTTTTTAACTCTGTTTTACTTTTTTGCATATTAGCTCATCTCCTTTAATTAAAATGGTAATACATCTGTATCATCTGCTAGTTTATCTGTATTTTCCTCAATTATAGGTTGTGCCTTGTATGTTGTGCCTTTTTTAGTATCTAATCTTTTTATAATAAATTTATTTGTATTAGGAAGATAATCTTTAATTGATTTTTTGAAATATTCACTTCCTGTATAAATAAATCCTATTTCTTTAGTATCTACATAAAAATTGTTAAATTTTTTATTGTCTGTTGTAACTTCACATAGAGCATAGCCCTTTACTGTTACAATTTTATCAACTGTATTTTTTACATTTGTTGCAATAACATCTCCATTTTCTGCCATTTTTTTAAATAATTCGCTTTCACAGCTTCCGTTTTTTTCTTTAATATCTACTTTATACATAATATACCTCTTTCCGTCTATACGACTATTTTGATTTTTTACAAGTTAAGTTTTAATGAGCTAATATGCTTCTTAACTTGTGATATTATTATACTTC
>ERZ1643249.2799-NODE-2799-length-15963-cov-4.796077_pt1 | contig 15963 bp, 13 predicted proteins | sample MGYA00579263_ERZ1643249 | MGnify/ENA primary metagenome ERZ1643249 (study PRJEB29033, sample SAMEA4952264) | chicken gut metagenome | biome: Broiler Chicken; feature: Gastrointestinal Tract; material: Caecum | place: Ireland | collected 2018 | study: Broiler...
TTGACAGGCGGCCTTTTCTGGCGGTATTATCCAACCATAAAAGGCGCGCCGCTGACGCCTGTGACCGTCTGCCTTCTGCTTTGCTGGGCAGGGTTGTGCCTGACGCCGGTGGCAATCAACATCCATGCAGATCATGTGTGGCGTGCGCTGCATCGTGAGGAGGCTGCAAAATGATACAGAGTATGAGTTTGCCCCTCTGTTCCGACGTGCTGGGGGAGTATCAGGACTGGGCAGATTTGCAGCAGGAGGTACATACCCTGGGCTGTGACGGCATTGAGGCTATATGGGGCGGAGAAGCCATTCCGGAGGATCTGCCGGCCGGGCTGGTACAGGGATACCATCTGCTTTTTTTCCAGGACTGGGTGGATCTCTGGAACGGGAACTGGCCAGCACTGCAGGAGAAGTACGGCTCATTGGAGCGAGCCGCTGCTGTATATGGCGGGCTGGATCAGGAGACACTGCTGCGGCAGTACCGGCAGGATCTGGAGCGCGCAAAGCGCCTGGGCGCCCAATATGTGGTGTTTCATGTATCGGACGTCTCCATGCAGGAGTGCTTTACCTATCGCTTTTCCCACACCGACAATCAGGTCATTGACGCCGCTCTGGAGCTCATAAACGAGCTGCTGCCGGGAAAACAGTGGCCCTTTGCAGTTCTGGTGGAAAACCAGTGGTGGCCCGGCTTTACCTTCACCGAGCCCAGCCAGACCCAGCGGTTACTGGATGGCATCCGCTATCCGGAGCAGTCCGGGGCCATTCTGCAAGACATGAGTCTGACGGTCCGGCGGGGAGAATTTCTGGTGCTCTGCGGCCCCTCCGGCTGCGGAAAGTCCACGCTGTTGCGGCAGCTGAAAACGGTGCTTGCCCCTCATGGCCGCCGGAGCGGCACCATTCTTTTTGAAGGACAGCCGCTTGACAGCATGGACCAGCGGCAGCAGACGGAGTGCATCGGCTTTGTCCAGCAGAGTCCGGACAACCAGATTGTCACCGACAAGGTCTGGCATGAGCTGGCCTTCGGGCTGGAGAGCCTTGGCTATGAGACGCCGGTGATCCGCCAGCGGGTGGCGGAGATGGCCGCCTTTTTCGGTATCGAGAACTGGTTCTACAAAAATGTGAGCGAGCTGTCCGGCGGACAGAAGCAGCTGCTCAATCTGGCCTCCGTCATGGCCATGCAGCCCTCGGTACTGATTCTGGACGAGCCCACCTCCCAGCTGGATCCCATCGCAGCGTCTGATTTTCTGGCCACCCTTGGGCGGATCAACCGGGAGCTGGGTACAACCATCATTCTGACCGAGCATCGTCTGGAAGATGCGTTTCCCCTGGCCACCAGGGTGGCCGTCATGGAGGAAGGGCGGCTTCTGTGCAGCGGCACACCTGAGGAGGTGGGCGCAGCCCTGCGGACGAGCGGGCATACCATGTTCCTGGCCATGCCTACCGCTATGCGGGTGTGGGCAGCGGTGGAACAGGAAGGGATATGCCCGGTTACAGTCCGGGAGGGACGGGACTGGCTGACGGCCTACAGCGTGGAGCATCCGCCCTGTCCGCTGCCGCCAGAGCCATCTCGGGTCTACCCGGACGGCGCTGTACTAGAGGCGTCGGAGTTGTGGTTCAAGTATGAGAAAGACAGCCCCGACGTTGTGCGGGAACTGAACCTCACCCTAAAAAGGGGCGAGTTCTATGCGCTTATGGGTGGAAACGGCGCCGGGAAATCCACATCGCTGAAGCTGCTGGCCGGACTTTTGAAACCCTACCGGGGAACGGTAACCCATCAGGGGACGATTGGCGTTTTGCCTCAGAATCCCCAGACCCTCTTCGTGAAAAAAACAGTTCAGGAAGATCTGGCGGAGATTCTGAACGGCAGCAAAGAGGAGAAGGCAAAGCGCATTGCCCGTGTGGTGGCCCTGTGCCGGCTGGAGGGGCTGCTGGAGCATCATCCCTATGACCTGTCCGGCGGAGAGCAGCAGCGGGCGGCATTGGCCAAAGTCCTGTTGCTGGATCCTGATATTCTTCTGATGGACGAACCAACCAAGGGGTTGGACGCAGAGTTCAAACAGGTTTTTGCGGAAATTTTGCAGGTGCTTTTGCGGCGGGGTGTTACAATCCTGATGGTCAGCCATGATATTGGATTCTGCGCCCGCTATGCTCACCGCTGTGCACTGTTTTTTGATGGAGGTACCGTGTCGGAAGGGACGCCCCGTGCCTTTTTTTCGGGGAACAGCTTTTATACGACCTCTGCCAACCGTATGGCACGGGATCAGGAGCCTGAGGCCATTACACCGGAGGATGTGATCGTTCTGTGCGGCGGGAAACTGCCGCCTGTACCGGAGTTGTCGGATGACATCCCGCCCCTGCCGGAGCCAGCAGAAGTAAGCGCGGCAGGAAAGCCCAAAAAACTGCCGTGGTGGCGGAAACTTCTGGCGGCAATGTCTGGTGCTGTATCGCTGCTTTTATTTCTTTCCTTTCTTGGTGTAGGGAATTTGACTGCGCTGGTCAATGCAGAGGGATTGACTGCTCTGGCTGGTGACCAGTTGGCGCTGTACTCCATATTTTGTATTTCCCTATTGGTGTTTGCCGCAGCTATCACCCGCCGCAGTCACCGGCCGGACTATTTGCGGCAGACACCAAAGGAACAGCGCAAGCTGACAAAACGCACACTGGTGGCAACGATCCTGATTGTGCTGCTTATCCCTGTAACGCTTTTTGTGGGCATTACTTATCTGGGCGGTAAGAAGTATTACTTCATTTCTCTGCTAATTTTATTGGAGACGATGCTGCCCTTTTTCCTGATCTTTGAAGGCCGGAAACCCCAGGCCCGGGAGCTGGTCATCATCGCGGTGCTGTGTGCCATTGCTGTGGCAGGGCGGGCGTTCTTTTTCATGCTGCCCCAATTCAAACCGGTGATGGCGGTAACCATCATTGCAGGGGTGGCCTTTGGAGGAGAGACCGGTTTCCTGGTGGGCGCCATGACCATATTGGCTTCCAATATGATGTTCGGGCAGGGACCGCTGACCCCATGGCAAATGTTCGCAATGGGCATCATCGGCTTTCTGGCGGGCATCCTGTTCCGCAAGGGACTGCTGATGCGCACGCGGGGATCTCTGTGTGTCTTTGGCGCCCTCTGCGCCATCCTGATTTACGGCGGCGTTATGAACGCGGCCTCCGCTCTGACAGCCAACCGGGAACTGACGGGCGGCATTCTGCTGAGCTACTATGTTACCGGTATGCCCTTTGATTGTATCCATGCTGTGGCCACTTGGCTGTTTCTCTGGTTTGCGGCAGAACCGATGCTGGAGAAGCTGGACCGCATTAAGGTCAAATATGGCCTGGTGGAGTAAATACATATTCCGGAATCGGCAGCCACACAGCTATATACTATACCCATGAAGCCCAGGGAGCATATGCTTCCTGGGCTATCCTTTTATCTGGAGGTATGGTTATGAACGTATTGCTGGTCCCACCTATGGAGCCGCCCCGGGCGGCGGAGCTGGACAACACCCTGGAGGCTATGCAGCGAGCGGTAGGCGGCCCCATCCAGGCGGTCTACCCCTTTGAGGAACCGGTTGCCCTCATCTGTCACGAAGAGGGTAAACTGGTGGGATTGCCCCTCAATCGCTGCCTGCGGCTAGAGGATACCGGAGAAATCTACGACATCATCGCAGGCACCTTCTTCCTGTGCGCCGCTCCGCCGGACAGCGAGGACTTTGAGAGCCTGACGGCGGAGCAGCTGGAACGGTACGCCAGGCGCTTCGCCCGGCTGGAGATTTACCTATGATGGAGCGGCTTATGGAGGACGGCTTCCGCTACGGGGAGCCGGTGTATACCCAATGCTCAGAGAAGATGATAGCCTTGTCAGAGGAACTGCGCAAACAGCTGGACCAGGAAACTGCCGCCCTGCTGGACAAGCTGGAGGAGGTCTTTGTAAAGCGGGAGACCGCCTCGGTGGAGGGCGCCTTCCGGGAGGGGGTCCGGGTGGCCATTCTGCTGGCTCTGGACCTTTTCCCACCTTCCGGACCGCCCGAACCTTGAACTGTATACTATAAGCTACGATGGCCTCGGGGAAAGCCCCGGGGCTTTTTTGCGTTTTAAGGAGGAATTACCATGAAAGAACTGCATACCTGCGAGCTCTGCGGCGCTTCTCTGCCAACCGGGCAGCTGTACCATTTCGATGGCCAGGAGCTGTGCGCCCAATGTCTGGACAACCACACCCTGTTCTGCAGCTATTGCGGCGAGCGGATCTGGGAGAGTGACAACGCAGGCACCACTGACACCCCACTGTGCCAGGACTGCTTTGACGACCACTATGTCCGCTGCTGCCGCTGCGGTGCTCTTGTGAGAGAGACCGGGGCCTATTACGAAGAGTCGGACGAATTTGACGAGCGGCCCTACTGCCTGGACTGCTTCCATACCCTGTCCCGGGACAAGCCCATCCACGATTATTATTACAAACCGGAGCCCATCTTCCAGGGAGAGGGGCCCCGGTTTTTCGGTGTGGAACTGGAGCTGGATCAGGGCGGCGAGGATCCGGACAGCGCCCGGGCGCTACTGGATATCGCTAACGCCGGGTATTCTCTGATGTACATCAAACACGACGGTTCCCTGGACGATGGTCTGGAGCTGGTGACCCACCCTCTGTCCCTGGACTGGCAGCTTCACGCTATGCCCTGGGAGGATGTTTGCCGGAAGGCCCTCTCCCTGGGCTACCGCAGCCACCGGGCCAGCACCTGCGGGCTCCATGTCCATGTGAGCCGGGCGGCCTTCGGGCCTACCCAGCAGGAGCAGGACCAGGCCATTGCCCGGGTGCTCTACTTCTTTGAGAAACACTGGGAGGAGCTGCTGAAGTTCAGCCGCCGCACCCAGCGGCAGCTGGAGCGGTGGGCCGCCCGGTACGGCTACAAGGAGTACCCCATGGATATTCTGGACTTTGCAAAGAAGGGCTACCACGGGGGACGGTATACCTGCGTCAATCTGCAAAACCTGGACACGGTGGAGTTCCGGATGTTCCGGGGCACTCTGAAAACCAACACCATTTTGGCTACCTTGGAATTGATTGACCGCATCTGTGATGCAGCAGTGCATCTGTCTGATGAAGAGCTGAAAGGCATGGCCTGGACTACCTTTGTATCCGGCTGTCAGCAGCCGGAGCTGGTGCAGTACCTGAAAGAACGGCGGCTCTATGTGAACGAGCCTGTGGAAAGCGAGGAGGAAAGCTGATGTGCTGTCTCTTTGGAATCATGGACAACAGCGGAAGTCTCACCGGTAAGCAAAAGACCAGGCTTATCCGGGCACTGGCGGCGGAGAGCGAGGTCCGGGGGACGGACGCCGCCGGCATCGCTTACAACAGCGGCGGCAGGCTCCAGATCTGCAAGGGTCCAGGCCCCGCCCGCAAGCACCGCTTCTTCGTGCCGGGAGACGCCAGAGTGGTAATGGGCCATACCCGCATGACGACCCAGGGGGACGCGAAATACCCTCAGAATAACCATCCCTTTGCGGGAAAGGTGGGCAGGCTGCACTTTGCCTTAGCCCACAATGGGGTGCTGTACAACGACAAGAGCCTGCGCAAGAGTAAGAAGCTGCCCCAGACCCACATTCAGACGGACAGCTATGTGGCGGTGCAGCTGCTGGAGCAACAGGGAGCCCTCACACCGGACAGCCTGAGCGAGATGGCTGAGACGGTGGAGGGCTCCTTTGTGTTTACGGTGCTGGACCATAAGGACCGGCTGTACCTGGTGAAGGGGGATAACCCGCTGACCATCTGGCATTACCCGCGGCTGGGGCTGTACATCTACGCCTCAACCCTGGCCATTCTGCATCAGGCAGTAAACCGCACCTGGCTGGCCGGGGAGCCCTTCCGGGAGGTGCCGCTCTCAGACGGGGAGATCCTGAGATGGGACAAGCATGGCCTTACTACGGCAGGGCACTTTACCATGACCTATCCCATCTATCGCCCATGGCACCCCTGTGCCCGCTCGTATCAGCCGGACCGGAGCTATCTGCGCACCCTCAAGAACATCGCCTCTGCTCTGGGCTATACGCCGGAGGACATCGACGAGCTGCTGGAGGCCGGGTATTCCACCGATGAGATCGAGGAGGAGCTGTACGGCATCCCCGGCTGGCAGGAGTATCGTTAGGGTATACCCCAGTGAGACGGTAAAAAAGAGTCCCAATAGGGTCGGTTTCGGACATTTGAGACGTCTCAGTTGTCCGGCACACCCTATTGGGACTCCGCTCATTCAAATCAGCTTTTCCAGCAGCCCTTCAAAGAGGGACAGGTAGCAGGTCTGGATCCGCCGGAAAATCTGGTCGGCGGTGTTCTCATCGTAAATATGGAAGGTCATGTTGCGGTCGTTGAGCAGGCCGATCCATCCGTCGCTGTCGGAGATCAGGCCGTCCGCAAAGGCCTGCCGCATCACCGCCTTGGGGCTGTTCAGATCCACATGGCCCTGGTCCAGCAGCCATTCCCTGGTGGTCTTCCAGGCCAACTCACAGGTGAACTCAAATCGCTGGATGATGCCATCCCGGGCCAGCTGCGGATCGGAAGCGCCCTCGTATCCTGCAAGCCCCTCCTTCAGACGAAGCAGGGCACTCTCAAAATTCGCCCGTTTGATCGTAAACTTGTCCATCAGGATCACTCCGTCCTTTTTCACGTTATCTAACAGCGCCTGGGATGTGCGGTTATCCACAAAGACCACATCGACCTTATGGAGGCTGGGAAGGTCATCCACAGCATTCAGCAGTTGAGGCTGACAGGCAGCCGGGACTCCCCAGAGGGCAAAGTCGTAGTCGCTGTCCGGGCGAAAATCACCTCTGGCCCGGGAGCCAAACAGGCACAGCCGCTGGGCATGATAGCGCTCCGATACCGCTTTCATCTCTTTTATCAGGCGATCCATCCGGCTCCCTCCTCTGCGTTTGTGCTCCTCTATCTTAGCACAGACAAGCGCACACAACAATATAAGAAAAGTATACCACAGAATAAAACAGAGATCATGTTGAAGGGAGAACGATCCCATTATGAAAATCGGATATATCAGAGTAAGTACCCAGGAACAAAATACCCTGCGCCAGGAGGTGCTGATGGAGACGCTGGGAGTGGACCAGATCTATATCGATAAGATGAGCGGCAAAAACGCTGAGCGGCCTCAGCTGAAAGAGATGATGTCCTTCGTTCGCCGGGGAGATACCGTCATCGTGGAGTCCATCAGCCGCTTCGCCCGCAACACGAAAGATCTGCTGGAGCTGGTGGAGCAGCTGGCCGTCAAGGAGGTGGTCTTTATCTCCCAGAAGGAGGCCATCGACACCGCCACGCCCACCGGAAAATTCATGCTTACCGTGTTTGGTGCGGTGGCCGAGCTGGAGCGGGCGTACCTCCTCCAGCGCCAGCGGGAGGGCATTGAGATTGCCAAGACTCAGGGGAAATACAAGGGGCGAAAGCCCATTCAGCCGGCTGATCTTGATGCTGTAGTCGATCAATGGCGCGCCGGCCACATCACAGCTGTACAGGCTATGAAGAAACTGGGGATGAGCAAGGCGACCTTTTACCGGCGCATAAAATGGATTGGCTCTAAAAAGAAATCCGGGAAAAACCCCGGATATCCCGGATATCCCGGATTTCCCGGATTTTCTGGATAGCTTACTTGATTTGGCGCTGCAAAATAACTTCCAATTCAGATTTAAGTTTCTCGGCAAGTGTTTCCCGCAGCAATGATAACGCCAGATATTCTACGATACAAGGGCGAAGATAATTTTGCATATCTTGATTGCTGACATCAGGAAGGTTATCTGGCAAACGGAAGTTTGCAATACGCATTGCCGGATTCTCTCGGTGAAGCAGATAGTCTTCACCGGGAAAACGCTTTTCTGAGAGTGTGCTCATTTCGCGCAGCGTGTTCACATACAGGGCCTTACGCGCTTGGGCATCTGCCTCTTGTTCGGCGGCTTTGCGTAGAACCCTTCTTTTCAACGCCCTCTGTTCTTTTGCAAGAAAATTTTGATGAGTCATGAGCCAGTCTCGTATCTGCAAATGGATCTTAACGCAGCCCCTTTTGTTGTATTCTTTTCTCTGCGGCCAAAACCAGGGATATGACTTCAAGATGGCTGGATCGAAAGAGATTTGTTTGTCTGCATATAAGCAAACGGCTTGGTAGGCTTTCATCACAGGTAATTCTAAAAATTCTGGATCCTGAATCTGATTCAAAGGATAGTTTGTCAGTATTAGGAAGAGTTCCCGTTGTAGGGCACAGGATATTTCATCAGTAGGGACTACACACTGCAGTGCAGTAAGAAGTTCACGATAATTATTAAGGTTTTGCTCCCCAAAATTGAGCTGTGAAAGATCAAATCCGCGGATGCACTGATCCCATTTTGTGTCTGCAAGTAGATGCCGCCCTTTGGTCAGATAGAGAAACCAGACAAGTGCAGAGATTTGGTACCCTGTGTCCTGCTGCTTATCAATATCAGATAATTGTTGAAAGAGAAGCGTGGCGATCTCACAGGTATGCGCAAAGTCCTCTTTATTTGCATGATTTGAAGATCTGAGAGACTTTTTTAACTGATTTCTTATAAAGAGCGGCAGCGGCTGGGAGAGTTCGGGTTGACTTTCATCGTGATCAAAGCAAAAGCCCTGCTGCAAAAGATGTTCTATTATAGCTTTCAGTTTGACCAGTTGGGTCAAGCGAAGATTGGGAAGGACAGCTTTTTTTAAGACTGTTTTTGCTCGACGCATCTCTTGATATCGCCGCCAGATCGTTTCGTTGATATCAGGATAATATTTGGGTGCTCTGCTTGTGATGCGAGCCCACCAATACTCGGCAGCCAGATAACCGGGGAGCCAGAGACGTACCGCGGATTCATACTGGATATCAGTAAGCGGCTCTTCCATAAACTGGTTTAATACGGTCCTGGCATCCTTGTCAAAGAGATAGTACCTTTCCTCTTTGTCGCGCCGAAATACTTCGCTGACAGTTTTGTGCTGCGCGTTACACTGCTTGACTAAATTTACAACCATTTCCAGTGCCCATTTGAGGGGGATATCAGGATATATATTCCGTATGGAATGCCATGTCCTGGTAACATAATCTATATTTCTGACTATGTCAGGATCCATTTTGACATTCATCTCGCGCAGGATCTCTTTTGTTTTGGAATAGCAATATCGCTTGGAAAAATGTTCTCTGAGTTTTGTATTGGCGTAACAGTCCATATTGTGATAGGCCAAATTATTTTCTGACGTAACAAGACGTTCTCTGTCATCAGCATAAAGGATCCCGTCTTCACTTAAGAAAGTGAGATATGCATCAATCTGCTCCTCAAATGAACTGTTTGTACAATCTCTCGACCATCGTTCAAAAGAAAGTAATTTATCACGTAACGGAGCCTTCTGCTTGATTTGTTTGGGAAAGTTACGGATCAGAGCATAGACCTTTTTGTAGCGAGAATCCGTTTGAGGAATTAGCGTATTATTCAGCATTGTCTGTGCCCTGGCCGACGGTGTTAGTCTTCTCATTGCCATAAAACCCATCCTAACCTCTGCTGCACATATAGCGACTGCCGGAATATGCAACTTAAAAAAAGAAAATATTTTTACATAAAAAATGTTTCGTTTTTATGATCTCCTGTTTGCAAATGCGCCATTAAGAGCCGATTTAATTACGATACGGGAAAATAAAAAAGAAACGCAACGATGTTCCAATAAATACCAAATGATAAGTGAGTCGCTATAAAGAGTCTAAAGAAATGAAAAATGCAATTATATAGAGAAAAATGAAACAATTTTTAGTTTTATGTGCTCATGTTTGCAAATTCGAGCTTTTGGGGGAAATTCGATACAATTGGGGTGGATCAAACAGAAAGGAGCAGATGCTATGTTCAAAGGTTTTACGACAGAGAAGCAGACTACTACATCAGCCAGTTCAGATGCGAAGGTAATGCGGCCCGGCGTCGAGTGGGGGACGATGACAGAATTTAAGCAAACAAAAAAGCGGAAAAAGAAGGCGAAGAAGAAAAGGAAGGTGAAGAAGGAAAAGAAGGCATCGAACAACGCTGAAATCAACCAGGAGCTGATCCCGGTTCTTTACCAGGCTATAGCCGGGATGGACCGCGCCAATCAGAGGCTGTGCGAGCTGCTGGAGCGGTCCAGGGAATCTACAGCGGACAACAGAGCGTGGGTCTGGAGCAAGGGCGAGATTATTTGTTTGCGCCGCAAACTTCTCCCCGATTAGGAGGTAATTTTATGAGTGGTATGGGAATATATCGTGACGGTAAACGGCTATGTAATTTTGAGGTTGCGGTCGCCCAGATCTATCGATGGGCAGATGGGCCCAACTGTGGCGCGCTGGCATTCATTGACCTTCATTTGCGCTCGGATGCAGGTTGCTATCAGGAGCGGGTTCCGGCGGAGTGCATCGGCAAGCTGGAGTTTCTGAAGCGGCATCCCGATCTCTGCCTCTACCAGCGCCGTTACCGGGATAGCCTGTCCGCCTGCCTCTCTGAACGTCTGTCAGAATATCTTCAAAGGAACACAGGGGGGCTGGCATTTTGCCAGACGGGGCTGCACCGGTTGGAAAAGGGGGCCGTATTCGTAGCCGGGAACCGGGTGATCGGAGGATGTGAGGTAGACGCAATCTTTTCACAGGATATTGCCCGCCTGCACTTGGAGCCAGCCCGGTATGAGTCAGGACGGCAGGCAGAGGAACTGCTGGAGCGCCTCCAGGCCAACGACCCATTCGTTACCACCCCTGTGTTCGCATTTGGAATTCTGACCGCACTCCAGAGCTTGGTTCTGGAGTGCGGGATCCCGCTGGCCAGTGTGCTCTACATCAGCGGACGGTCTGGGCTGGGAAAAACAGAAACTGTAAAGCGCTTTTTCGCAGTGTACGACCAGGACAATACCGGCCGTCCTGCGCTGATTACCGAAGCGGGCAGCACCATGGCTGGCTTTCGGGAAAACCTGCGGGCGGCCCGGGATCTGCCTGTCGTGCTGGACGATCTGTGCCTCTCAACGGGAAAGGATTCTCAGCGCAAGCGGTTGCAAACCGGCGCGCAAGTCATCCGGGAGGCCTCTAACAAAGGCGCCGTACGGACCAAAGCGGGCGAACACGGGATGTTTCCTTCCACTGAGGCTGGGGTAGCCATCACCGCGGAGTTTGATATGCAGACGGTTTCGGATGTGACCCGTTGTATTATTGTATCCCTGGACCATCCCATGAAAGGCGGGCGGACGGATGACCGCATCATTGCCGCAGGGGCTTTGTCAGCCTTTCTGGAATGGTTTCTTCCCCGGTATGAGCAGGAGGCACAGCTGCTGCGGGAGCGTTACCAAGCCACAACAGAAAACAAGCGGCTGGATCGGTTGGCTACCGGGCAGTTCTGCCTGCAGTGGGCCTTTGAGCGTTTCATGCGCTTTGCAGTAGAGACGGGGGCGACAGACGAAACCTGCTACAAAGAGACAATCAGGTTCTTTGACCGGACACTCAAGATATGGAACAAAAAGCAAAAGCAGATCCTTGACCGCATCGAATCCGCCATTATCAAGGAATCCATCCCATGTCTGTTATGGAAGGGAATCCAGAAAAAAATAATTCCTGTGCACCAAAAACTGAAAAAGCTGGAGGAGGGCTATGCTGTTATCCGAGGTCAGGACCTGTTTCTCCCGCCCGGCGTGGCAGAATGGTTCATCTCGGTGCAGAATGGATATCGGGGGATCAACCGGAATAGGATAGGGAGAGCGCTAAAGCTTGCCGGGGTGCTGGTCACACACGAGAGTGACAAGGCCAACACCGTGAAGCCGGCGCAAGGATTCCACAGAGTGTACCATATCCGGCTGGACCAGCTGGAAAAAGCGGCATTATTTGAGACAGGAGGGAATGGTTTTGAAAATAGTACATCTGCATCCACATTCAGAGGGTTCTGAGGACCAGCGCATCGCTGCCCTGCTGGAAGTCTACCGTGCCTGCATCGCGGCATTGCGCAGGCGGCGGGCAATTTAAAGGAGCGGCTTTTACATCACGGGATAAAAGGAGGTGTCCGCTCTGGACGCGATCTATGCCCGGCAGTCCGTGGACAAAGCGGACAGCCTCTCTATCCAGGGGCAGATTGATCTGTGCCGTCAAAAGGCGGGAGAAGAGGTCCAGATCTATCAGGATAAGGGATATTCCGGCAAGAATACCAATCGCCCGGCCTTCCAACGCATGATGGAGGATGTGGAACGGGGGCTGATCCAAAAGATCATTGTCTACCGGCTGGACCGGTTCTCCCGCTCCATTGCCGACTTCGGGCGGCTGTGGGAGCTCTTGAAGCGGCACGACGTGGAGTTTGTCTCCATCAATGAGACCTTCGATACTTCCACTCCCATGGGGCGGGCCATGCTGAACATCATCATGGTCTTTGCCCAACTGGAGCGGGAGACTACCGCCCAGCGGGTGCGGGACAACTATTATCAGCGGGCCAGGCTGGGTGCCTGGCCCGGCGGTCCCGCACCCTATGGGTTTGAGATCGGCAAGCTGCCGGGGCCGGATGGAAACCTGCTCCCCGGCCTGCTGCCCAATGAACAGGCGCCCGTGGTGGAGCGGATCTTTCAGGACTATGCCATGGAGGGAGCAAGCCTGGGCAGTGTGGCCCGGGCTCTGAATGCGGACGGTATCCCGGCTCCAAAACGGGCCGTGTGGGACAACGTATCCTTGTCCCGGATTTTACATAGTCCGGTATATGTCATGGCAGACGAGGATGTCTACCTCTACTATCAAGGGAAGGGACTCAATTTCGCCAACCGGCTGGAGGAGTTCGACGGTCTCCACGCCGGCATGGTGGTGGGCAAGCGGGACCGGAGTGCCGGCAAGTACCAGGACCTGAAAGAGCAGCACTTTTCCCTGTCCACCCATTACGGGCTGATCCCATCCGCCCTGTGGCTCCAATGCCAGTACAAGCTGGACGCCAACCGGCAGCTGGGCGGTGCAGGCCGTGGAAAGCACACCTGGCTGTCCGGACTGCTGAAATGCGGCTGCTGCGGGTACAGCGTCAAAGTAAACCGGGACAGAGATAAATATTATCTGATCTGCAGCGGGCGTTCCAACCTGGGTCTTTGTGACGCATCCATCCGGGTGGATCTTCGGGAGCTGGAGGCCTGTGTGGAAGCGGAGCTGGAAAAGCTGCTGGCGGAATGTCCGGATACGGAAGCCGGTCCGGCAGAGGACCGGGAGGCGGCCCAGGCTCTGGCACAGATCGATCAGAAAATCGAACGGCTCATATCCGCGCTGGCCGAGAGCAGCGATTTGACCATGCCCTACATCAACCGGACCATTGAAAAGCTGGAGAGGCAGCGGGGGGAATTGCTGGAACGTCAGAGCAAGCTGCATAAGGCGTCGAGGGCAAAGCCGGAGCATCTGAGATTTGGTCCTCTGACCTTCGAGCAGAAAAAACTGGTAGCAGCCCAGTTCATAGGGGAGATCCGCCTGTCCGGCGAGAAGGCGGAGGTAATCTGGAGGGTATAAGTGTCCCTGTGTAAAGCAGGACATCTTATACCCTCTGATTTTTTGTCTGCCTGGAGTGGGGGCTCCACGCATCTTACATGGTACGGGTAATACCCTCACACACCAGCTCCAGGCTTTCGATGGCTACCTCCTTGCTGGTGGAGTTGAAGTCTGGGGCGGTCTACTTGGTGGGCCAGGCCTTTTTCAGCTGCCAGGACGCGGAGTCCTTCCCCTCGTCGTCCACCAGGGTGATCACAACCGTTTTGCGGTTAATAGTGTTGTTTTGCACTTCGGTCATCCAGTTTATAAAGGCCGGGGAGTCGGTGGTACCACGCTTCAGGGTGACGTTGGAATACTTCAGAATGCCGGGGGTCTTGCGTGCCGGATTCATCTGCCGGTACTCCATGGGGTCGGCGGCAATGTCGGGGGAGGAGACTTCGGAAAATCCGGCCTCCTCTGTCTCGTCAATGGTTACCCTATAGTTGTATTTTTTGAATGGAGAGATAATATACGCCATCATTTTATTCCTCCTCATCAGTGCTGGGTGGTGATTTGGGTGCGCTGGGTGATGCGGAAGACCACAAATTCAGACGGGCGCACCGGAGCCACACCAATCTCACAGATGAGCTGCCCGTTAAGAATATCGTTCTGAGTCATGGTATCGGTGCCTACGTTGACATAGTAGGCCTGGTCCGGCATGGAACCGGCCAGGGATCCGTTGCGGCGCTGGGCCTCCAGGAACATGGTGATGGTGCCCTTTACCCTGGTCCACAGGCTCTCGTCGTTGAGCTCAGAGGCCACCCAGTTGGTATGGGCCCGGATGGACTGCTCCAGAAAGAAGAAGAGACGCCGCACGTTGACGTACTTCCATTTGCCGTCGTTGGAGCAGGTGCGGGCGCCCCATAACCGGGTGCCCTGGCCGGGAATGGAGCGGATCAGGTTAATCCCGATGGGGTTGAGCTTGCCCTGCTCGGCGGTATTGTAGTTGGCGCTTAGACCGGTACAGCCCCGCACCACCTCGTTTGCCGGGGCCTTGTGCACCCCGCGCTGGGTATCGCTGCGGGCATAGATGCCGCACACAGCGCCGGAGGGGGGCTGGAGAACAGACTGGTTACACAGGGGGTCAAACACCTTGATCCAGGGGGCATACATGGCGGCATAGGAGCTGTCATAAACGCCGCGGAAGGCTGTCAGACTGGCGATATTCACCTTGTCCTGGGGGGTGTCCAGCACTGCCAGGCGATTACCCATGGTCTCGCAGTGGGCAATAAGGGCGGCCTGCACATCCTGCTCGGTCACACCGGGAATGGCCATGATATTCACATCGAACAGCTCGGTAAAGGCGGCCAGACCGGTGGGCTGGCCGGGGATGGCGGCGCTTCCCTTATACAGACTGGCGGCTGGATTGGACAGGGTTCCGTCAGTGCCGCCGGACAGTTGGAGGGTCAGACTGTTGTCCGTTTCGCCCAGACTGGCCAGGGGGGCGCTCTGGCTGTCCTTCTGGCTCTGATCTGCCGGCTCCGCCGTTACCGTCACCAGCTGGGATAGCTGCAGCCGGGTTATCAAGTAGTCGGAAGAGTCTGGATTGAGGGTGCAGCCGGAATAGGTTTCGGTCATGCTGCCGTGACTCACCACGATGTTCAGGACGGGGAGCTCCGCGGTGCAGGCGTCATCCGCTTTGCCGGCCACCGACTGAACCTGGCTTTTGCTCTTGCTGTCGGCTGTTATTACAATGCTCAGCTGGTTGCCCCATTCACCGGGATCCTTGGCGGTAAAGGTAAAGCGGCCCTGGGTGACCGTTGCCCGGGTGCTGTCCTCGGGTACCACCCGCATTACATAGCAGGTGTTGCCTCCGTTGGTAAAGAAGTGCTCTACCGCATTGGGAAGGAACCGGTTGCTGCCGTACCGCTGAGGAGAGAGATAGGAGCCGAACCGGCGCTGGTATTCGGCAAAGCTGGTAATGAGCACAGGAGTTCCCGCAGTGGGTCCCTTTTCCGCCAGACCGATAAATCCCGCGGTACTGGTGCCGACACCCCCCATGAGCGTTGCACCCCAAGTCAGATATTCTGCCATATGTGTCCCTTCTTTCTGCGTACACACCGGAATAGAGATACTGCTATCCTGCATTTATAGTTGTTTCCATTATAATCCGGTCGAAAAATATTGACAATCATTTTCTGGAAAATTATATTTCTTAGCCGGGTGTAAGCAACGTCTGGTCAGTTAAAAGGACAAAAGGGTATCGGCGGGAAAATATGTCTTTATTCAGATCGGTGGTTGTGTATTTATATAGGGATGGTTTGTGTTGTTATATTATGGATGATGCGAGCTGCACATTGCGTAATTGGTCATTTATTGGTATAATGACATAACTTTAGGAAAATAATGACTGACTTAAAGTTAGTGCTTTGAGATTGCTTTTCATATGCTGTAAATGAACGCTGATATTTCAGTCCAATGGTATGAAGTCAAGTAGGTGATGCAAGAAAATTTCAAATGGGAATGA
>ERZ1643249.2803-NODE-2803-length-15949-cov-3.775198_pt1 | contig 15949 bp, 14 predicted proteins | sample MGYA00579263_ERZ1643249 | MGnify/ENA primary metagenome ERZ1643249 (study PRJEB29033, sample SAMEA4952264) | chicken gut metagenome | biome: Broiler Chicken; feature: Gastrointestinal Tract; material: Caecum | place: Ireland | collected 2018 | study: Broiler...
AAAGAAAAGTAAACGAGCGCGGACGCGGGGGCAAAAACGCGCGGACGCGGCAAGACGCCCGCACGAAAAAAGGCGACGCTCGCCCGCATGTCATAAACGGCGCGGGGCATTTCCACGCACGAAAAAAGCGGAGCGCGCACGAACGGAGCACGCACCGACCGCGCAACCGAAACGCGCTATGTTTCCCCCGTCAAAGAGTAAAAGGCCGAGAAAAAGCGTCCGCACCGAGTGCGGACGCTTTATGACACAACATAAATGTGACGCTATATCATCACTCACCCTTGAAAGGAAGGAGAGCCATCACGCGGGCGCGCTTTACCGCAACGGTAAGCTGGCGCTGGTGACGGGCGCAGCATCCGCTTGCACGAGCGGATACGATCTTGCCCTTTTCGGTCACATACTTGCGAATGCGGGTGACGTCCTTGTAATCGACGACGGCAATGCCCTTTTCGCAGAACTCGCAGACCTTTCTCTTCTGAGGCCGGCGGACTTTCTTCGTCTTATCGTCGCCGCCGTATTCCTTGGCGGCAGCGGTCTTTTTATTCTCCATGATCGTTCACTCCTGATATCAGAAAGGCAGCGAATCGTCGTTTACCTGCTCAAGCGCCGCGCCGCCGCCCGACCTGCGGGGAGCGGGAGCGGAGGGAGCCTGGTCTTCGCCGCGAGGGGAAAGGAATTCCACTTCGTCCGCGGTCACGTCGACGCTCGTACGCCTGTTGCCGTCCTTATCCGTGTAATCGTTGAGCTGTATCGATCCCACAACGCCCACTTTCCTGCCCTTGGCAAGGAAGTTGCTGCAATTTTCCGCGGTCTTGCGGAAAGTAGTGACTCGGAAGAAATCCGCCGTGCGCTCATCCCCCTGGGAAGAGGAGTGACGTCTGTTCACCGCAACGGTGAACCTGCACATGGGCGTGCCGCTCGCGGATACCGAATAATCGGGATCGGCGGTCAAATTACCGATGATAAATATCTTGTTCATTGCACTGTCTCCTTATTCGGCGGAAGGCTCTTCCGTTCCTGCGGGCTGCTCGCTCGCTTCGGACTCGGCGGGCTCTTCTACGGGCGCTTCGGCGGGAGCTTCCTCCTCGGCCTCCTTAGCCTGCTGAGCGGCAAGCGCGGCTGCTTCTTCGCGCGCCTTGGCCGCCGCTGCAGCCTTTTCGGCAGCCTTCGCCTTTCTCGCGTCCTCCGCGCGCGTGAGCTTGTTGTCCACCTTCTTGGTGACAAGGAATCTCATAACGGCGTCCGTGATGCGCATCTGACGTTCAAGTTCCGCGGGTACGTCCTCCGGAGCGGTGAAGCTCATAAGGACATAGTAGCCGTCGGTCATGAAGTCGATCTTGTAAGCAAGTTTGCGCATTCCCCACTTAGCCGTCTCCGCGCTGCCGCCGGCGTTCGTGACCACGCCTTCGAATCTCGATATGAGTTCGTCGCGCGCCGCGTCTTCCAGCTTGGGAGAGATGATGTAGAGAACTTCGTATTCGGTCATAATGTACCTCCTTTTGGATTTGCAGCCTGCGGCACTTCGTCCGCAAGCAAGGATAAAAGGCTTTTCCTCGGAAAAGCCTTTATATTCTATCACAATATGCATGCTTTTTGCAAGCGTTTTACGGCACTAATTTTCCGTTTTAACGCTTTTTCCCCGTCTTTGCCGAGAGGACGAACAGCGCAATGGCTCCGATAAGCGACAGTCCCGCGGCGATGTATACCCATACGGTCTGCGTCGAGAAGTTGCCCTGAATATACGTCATGAAATTGAACGTGCCGTCCGCTGCCGCCGCGCTGTATATGAAGACGAACAGCAGCGTTGCGATGAACGCTATGATAAGAAGCACGCCGACCGTCACCATAAGTCCTTTCTTGTGCGCCGCCGCGCCCACTATTCCGAACAGTGCGAGGACGACGGGAAGCGCGATTACGGCTATCGTGACTATCTTCTGCCCGATCGAACCCGCCGTAACGAGATCGAGTCCGTTTGCTAAGGAAAGAAATCCCTCGCCTACCACTCCGAGAATGAGAAGAAGAGCGTTCATCACTCCCGCCGCGATCAGGATTATGCAGGCGACTGCCGCCGCGGCTTTGCCGTACCGCTTGACCTTCACTTCGGGAGCGCAGCTCTCGTCGTCACCCGCGGGTGCGGGAATGTCGGGAGCTGCGGGCGGAGGAGGCGCGGGACGGTATGCGTCCGCTTCGGGCTGCGCGAACGGAGAGAACGCCGAGGGCGCGTCGAAGGGCGACGCTGCCGTGCCGTTATCCGTTTCGCTCTTACTCTCGACCGACTCGAATGCGGACACGCTCGCGCTTTCGGGAGCGGCTACGGGAGCGGGCGCCGTCTCGGGCGCCGTCTCGCTCGCCGCCACGTTTTCGGGTGCGGGCGCAGGCGCGCTTTCGGGCGCGCTTTCGGGTGCGGGCACAGGCGCGCTTTCGGGCGTCGGCTCGCTCGTCACCACGTTTTCGGGTGCGGGCGCAGGTGCGCTTTCGGGCGCGGTGCGCGGCTGATATGCCGCCTCGCGGGGCTCGTCTCCGCGGCGGTAGGGCGCGCGGTCATAGCCGCGCCTGTAGTCATATGCGTCTCTGTCGTAATCGACGGACGACGGATAGCCCGTATAGTCCTCGGCAAAACCGTCGTAACCGTCGCGGTAATAGCCGCGGTCGTCACGATATTCTCTGCGCATACGCGCTTTATAAAGCAGATCCTCGTACTGCTCGCGCGAAAGATATACGCCGCTCCCGCTCCGCTCAGGCAGTCTGGGCGGCTGGGACGGTCTGTACTGATCTTCTCTGCGATCCGCAGGATACCTGACGGACGACGCGGGACGCTTTGAAATACGCATCGCGCAACCGCAGCGGGGGCAGATCTGTACCTCTCTCGCCTCCGGCGGGAATATCGTCCCGCACTTCGGGCATCTCACTTTCACCATTTACCGAGCCCTCCACGTTTAGTATATTCATTATACACTTTGTTATGAAAGCTGTCAAGGGTTTTACGCGAACGCATACGCGCGCACCGCCCGAAAGGCGATATCCGACATTAAGCGCGCTAAAAAATACCCGTAATTTCCTTGACAACCGCCCTTCGGAAGTGTATAATCATTATACTGTCGCCAAAAAGGGCGATAAACACCGTCGCGGGATAGAGCAGTCGGTAGCTCGTTGGGCTCATAACCCAGAGGTCGCAGGTTCGAGTCCTGCTCCCGCAACCACTTCAAAAAGCCGCAGGCTGAACGCCTGCGGCTTTTATAGTATTTAAGGATATGCAATGAGCCGTGATGACCACCGCGGCGCGCACTTTCTCCGAACGGGCGCGGACGTGCCGCGCGGCAAACGTCAGAGCACGCTTTTTGCGTTGAGATCGAGTCCCGCTTCGTCTTTACCCGCGATAAACGAATAGTAGCCGCGAGCCGCTATCATGGCGGCGTTGTCCGTGCAGAGCACGGGAGGCGGAACGAACAGCGTAAAGCCGTTCTTTTCGCACTCGGCGGCGAGCTGCGAGCGAAGGTACGTGTTCGCCGCCACTCCTCCCGCGAGCGCAAGGTTCTTTTTGCCGCGTTCTTTGGCGCAGCGTATGAACGTATCCACGGTATAGCCCACCGCTTCCGCGGTGAACGAGGCGCATATGTCGTCTACCGGTATCTCCTCTCCGCGCTGGCGGAGGTTGTGTACGTAGTTGACGACTGCGGTTTTAAGTCCCGAGAACGAGTACGCGAGGTCGCCGCGCACGTGCAGGTTGGGGCAGAACTTAATGTTCGCCTTGCCCTGTCTGCCGTGACGGTCTATCTCCGGACCGCCGGGGTACGGCAGACCGAGTATGCGCGCCACTTTGTCGAAGGACTCGCCTATCGCGTCGTCCAGCGTCGCGCTGACGGGGACGAACGTATTATAGTCTTCCACGGACACGATACTCGTATGCGCAAGAAGAGGCGGAGCAAGCTGCGGGAACGCTATGAAGTTGGCGGCTATATGCCCCTGAATGTGATCGGTCTTTATGAGCGGTATGCCGAGAGCGTATGCCATCGCCTTTGCCGCCGCGACTCCCACGAGCAGGCATCCGATAAGCCCGGGGCCGTAAGTGACCGCGATCGCGTCCAGCTTGTCCATGCCTATCCCCGCTTCGGAGAGCGCCTTGTCCACGACGGGCATGACGGCGAGCAGGTGGTTTCGCCCCGCTATCTCGGGGACGACGCCGCCGAATCGTCTGTGCAGTTCTATCTGACTCGCTATGACGTTTGAAAGGCACTTTCTGCCGTTCAGTACGACTGCCGCGCTCGTCTCGTCGCACGAGGACTCTATACCGAGTATGTATACGTCTTTTTCAGCCATGATCTCCTCCGCCGCTTTCGGCGGCTACATACCGAGTATATACCGCTTTACGCCCGTTTGTCAAGTCATTTCCGCTTTGCCGCGCCGCCCTTGCGCGCCGCCGCGTTAAAGTATATGCGCTCAGCCGGTCGGTCTTTTACGGAACGCTACCCGCAAAAAAACGAGCCGACGCCGAGGCGCGGTCACTCCTTGCTTCCGAAAAAGATGAACGCGAACGCGTTTTTACCCGTATGCGCGGTTATCGTCGCGCCCGCCGTGCGCTCTATTATGTTTGCGTCCGGGTGAACGGACAAAAAGATATTTCGCACCTTGTCGAGGTTTTCGCGGCTGACCGTGGTATGCACTAAAAAGACGTATTTCGGATCGGGCGACTCCGCGCTCTTTGCCGCGTCGAGGGCGTATTTAGCCATTGCGACCGATGACGAGCCTATGTATTTTTTGCGCACGTCCAGCTGACCGCCGTCATGCATTTTGAGCGAAATGTGAATGCGCAGAACGCTCGCTATGAACGCCGCCACGCCGCTGCACCGCCCGCCCTTGTGAAGGAAGGTCATGTTGTCCACAATCAGAGAGAGGTTTATCGCCCCGCGTCTCGCCGTCACCTTTTCAGCTATCTCCGCCGCCGTGTACTTTCCCGTCTGCCGCAGGTCGTCCGCATAGAGCGCGAGAAGTCCTATGCCCGCGCTGAGGCTCTGCGAGTCCACTACGTACACTCCGGGGTAGTCCTTTGCCGCCATTACCGCGTTGTCGTAACAACTGCTCTTGGTCTGCGCCGCGCAAATGTACACCGCCTCGCCGCCGTCACGCGTCATGCGCTCGAACAGCGCGGCGTACCTTTCGGGCGATACCGCCGCCGTCTTGGGCGTCTTTTTGGTCTCGTCGTAATACGCGAAAATGTCCGCGGGGGTTATCTCCGAGCCGTCCGCGCCGCTCCTGTCGCCGAGTATGACCGTGAGCGGCTCCGTCACTATACCGCGCTTTTCGGCAAGATCGCCGAGATCCGCCGCACCGTCGCAACCTATCGTTATTTCATTCATATAAACTCCTTTCCGTCATCGCACAGGCGCAATTATCTCACATCCGCATAAACCGTACCTAACGCCTCGCCGCCCTTATATGAATTTTTCCTAAACCGCGGCGCGAAAAATGAGGCAAAATGCGCGGCATTACTCGGTTTGTCTTTCTCTATCGGCATTTAACGCGTTATGGCGAAAAGTCGGGATCTCAATCGCGCTTTACGTGAAACCCGCTAAAACAGCGCGCGAAAAAACGCCGCCGCATAAACAGCGGCGGCGTTCGATTCACTCCGATAAGATCCGTCTTTCGGTATGCGGACGCACGGACAAGCCGCGCCCGCATTTTATGCCGCGCCCGATCAGCCGAGACGGAAGGAGAGGAAATCGATTCTTCCCTCGCCCTCGAAGCGGAAGAACAGCGCGCTCTTTTCCGTAAGCTCGCCCGAAAGCGATGCGGCATCCGTCTCCGTCCACTCGCGCGAGTTGAGCTCTACGGGGATGACCGCGGACGGGGATGCGTCGGGAGAGAGGGATACGACTATCCGCCCGCGCGCTTTGCCGCGCACGGTGACGGTAACGGTGTGCGTCCGAGAGAGGTCGAAATACTTAAAGCCCGCCTGCGCGCCGTCGCGCATGTTGGCGATGTACTGATACGGCTCGTCGCCCTGCCCGTCAGCATACTCATAGTCGGGAGCGGACTGCGTAAAGTACGGCCGCTTGCCCTCTCTGCCTCGGAATATGCTGTAAAACTTGCCGCCCGCGGGGCAGGTCAGATTGCATGCGATGCGCGCCCCGTACTCGCCGATGCCGCCGAGAGGCGCGTCGCCGAGTCCGCAACTCGTCACTTCCGCCTGAGGTATGCTTCCGTCGGGAAGTACGGTTATGCGCTCCGCGCACGCCTGGCGCGCGTAGCAATGCCTGTTCGTCTGCCTGTGGTAGAACACGTAGTACTTGCCGCCCGCGCACACGACGGAGCCGTGAGTGTTGCCCGTAAAGTTCGCCGCGTCCTTAACGCCCTTTATTCCGCGCAGTCCGACGTCGCCTATACTGACGAGAGTGCCGCCGAACTCGAAATCCCCGTCGGGAGAGTCGCCGACGGCGTAACACAGCTCGTGTCCGAGATAGGAGGAGTATATGAAGTAATACTTTTCCCCTATCTTTCTCATGCTCGCCGCCTCGAAGAACTCGTGCCCCTCATACGGCGTTCCCGCCGAGTCGTATATGCCGCGGGCAATGGTGCGCGGAGCGCGCCTGACGGTGAGCATGTCGCGGTCAAGCAGAGTCACCATCGCGCCGCCGCGGTTTATCCTGCCGCCCAGCATGATATTGAACGGAAAGCCCTTGGGGCAGAAACCCGTGTAAAGGTACACGTCGTTGCCCTCGACGTACACTCCGGGGTCGAACTGGAACTTATCCCCCTTCGCCCTGCCGAGAGGCGTACCGTCGGGGTGATGCACGTAGCCGAGAAACTCGTATCTGCCTGCGGGGGTGTCGCACACGGCAACGCCTATCTTTCCCCAGAAGTCGAACGCGTAGTAGAGGTAGTACCGCCCGTCGGGACCTCGGCACACGTCGGGCGCGTAAAGGCACTTTTTTCCCTCGGGGTTGTCGGGGTCCTGCGATTTGCGGTATATGACTCCCTCCATGCGCCAGTCCGTCAGGTCGTTTTCGGGCGCGCTCCAACACACGTAGTCGTTCATGCAGAACGCATTGCCGCCGAACCTGTCGTGACTGCCGTATACGTACACCCTGCCGTCAAACAGGTGCGGCTCGCCGTCGGGGACGTATTCCCCCGCGGGAAGATAGGGGTTAAAGACCTGTTTTTTGCTCATTTTTCCTCCGTCGTCATATCCCGCGCATATTACGGAACGTCTGCCTGAGCGCGGGGTACAAGCCCGCATAGACCTTATACAGTTCGTCGTAACGCGCTTTCAGCTCGTCGTCGGGCAATATCTCGTCCGTCACTCTTACGCAAGCGTCACACGCCTCTTTAAGGCTATTATACTCCCCGCAACCCGTCATGGCAAGCAATGCCGCGCCGTATGCGGGACCTTTTTCGGTGGCTACCGTTTCGAGCGTCACTCCCAGCGCGCTCGCCGTTATCCTGCGCCACAGCGCACTGCGCGCACCGCCGCCGCATATCCTCGCGCGGTCGACGCGCACTCCCGCGCGGTCGAGAATGTCGCGCAAGCCGAAGGACACGCCCTCCATTACCGCGAGACCCATTTCCGCGCGCGTCGTCGACGGGCGCATGCCCACAAACACGCTGCGAGCGTCCGTATCGTTGTGCGGACTGCGCTCGCCCATCATGTAGGGCAGAAACAGCACTCCCGCACTTCCGGGAGCGGGCATGTCCGCCTGCTCCGCCGAGTAGTCCGATCGGCAGACGAGCTCCGTCCACCACCTGTTGCACTCCGCCGCCGACAGCATACAGCCCATGAGGTGATAGCCGCCGTCAGCGTGGCGGAAGGAGTGCATTTCCCCGCCGCCGCGCTTGTAATCGTCCGTACAGACGAACACCGTGCCGCTCGTTCCCAGCGAAATGTTGCAGCCGCCCGCGCCTATCGCGCCCGTTCCCGTCGCCGCCGCGGCGTTGTCCGCCGCGCCCGCCATGACGGGTATGCCCGCTTCCAGACCGAGCAGCTCCGCGCCCTCTTCGTTGAGCCGCCCCGCGATCTCATAGGAACGCAGAACCTCGGGCAGCATATCCCTGCCGACGGAGCAAATGCGGCACATCTCTTCCGACCACTCGCCTCGCCCGACGTCGTATAACAGCGTACCCGACGCGTCCGACATATCCGTCGTAAAACTGCCCGTCAGGCGGTATACGACGTAGTCTTTGGGGAGCATTATTTTGCGTATCCGCGCGAAGTTTTCCGGCTCGTTGCGCTTTATCCACATCAGCTTTGGCGCGGTGAAGCCCGCGAAAGCTATGTTGCCCGTCATGCGGACGAGAGCCTCTTCCCCCACCGTTTCGTTCAGATATTTCGTTTCCTCGTGCGAGCGGCCGTCGTTCCAGAGTATGCACGGGCGAACGGACTTGCCGTCGCCGTCCAGAACGACGGAGCCGTGCATCTGCCCGCCCACGGCAATGCCGAGAACGTCGCCCTTGCCTAAGTTCAGCTTACGCATCGCGCGGCTTATCGCGGCTATCCATTCATACGGAGACTGTTCGCACATCCCGCCCGCGGGATAAATTGCGGGATAGCTTTCATCCGCTTCTCCCGCTATATCGCCGCGGCGCGTCACCGCGAGCAGTTTTACCGCGCTCGTACCGAGGTCTATGCCGAGATATACGCCCTTCATGCCGCCCTCACGAGTACATTATGGCGTTTATCATCGCTTCCAGACCCTCTTCGTTACCCGACGACGGAAGCGCGGGTCTGCCGAGAGAGTCCGCGTATGCCGCGAGCTCCTTTAAGCTCGTCTTTCTCTCCGTTATCTTCCTGCCCATGCCCTCGCCGAAGCTCGCGTATCTGTCGCGGACGAATGCGTCCAGCCTGCCGTCCTCTATTATCGCGGCGGCTTTCATCAGTCCGAGCGCGAACGTGTCCATTCCGAGTATGTACGCCTTGAACATGTCCTCGTAGGTGTAGGAGGAGCGGCGGGTCTTTGCGTCGAAATTGAGTCCGCCCGTAAGGCCGCCCGCGCGGAGTATCTCATACATGGCGCGCGTCGCGGAAGGCACGTCGCAGGGGAAGCAGTCGGTGTCCCAGCCCAACTGAGCTATGCCCTGATTGACGTCCACCGATCCGAGCATACCGCTTATCGCGGCGGTGCGCAGTTCGTGCTCGAACGTATGCCCCGCAAGCGTCGCGTGGTTTGCCTCGATGTTGAGCTTGAAGTCCTTGTCCAGCCCGAATTCGCGCAAGAAACCTATTGCCGTCGCCGCGTCGAAGTCGTACTGATGAGTCATCGGCTCGCGGGGTTTGGGTTCTATGTAGAAGTCGCCCTTAAAGCCTATGCTCCTACCGTAATCCACCGCCATGTGCATGAGATACGCTATGTTTTCGCGCTCCCTCTTCATGTCCGTGTTGAGCAGAGTCTCGTATCCCTCTCTGCCGCCCCAGAATACATAGCCGCGCCCGCCGAGCATGACGGTGACGTCCAGCGCCTTTTTGATCTGCGCCGCCGCGAACGCGTATACGTCCGCGCTGTTCGTCGAACCCGCTCCGTTCATGTAGCGCGGATTGCCGAACAGATTAGCCGTTCCCCACAGACACTTTATCCCCGTCTCTTCCGATTTTTTGAGGATGTATGCGGATATCTCGTCCAGACGCTTGTTGGTCTCCTTGATGTCGTCCGCTTCGGGCACGAGGTCTACGTCGTGGAAGCAGAAATATTCAAGCCCCGTCTTTTGCATGAACTCGAAACCCGCGTCCGCCTTTGCGCGCGCGTGCGCCATAGTCCCCGGAGTCGATCCGAACGACTTGTCCGCCGTACCGCTTCCGAACATATCGGCGCCGCAGGCGCACAGATTGTGCCACCACGCCATGGCGAACGGCAAATGCTCTTTCATCTTTTTGCCGAGTACGACGCGCTCCGCATCGTAAAACTTGAACGCGAGCGGATTTTTGCTCTCTCTTCCCTCGTACCCGATCTTTTCGATCCCCTTGAATATCATGGTTTTTCCTCCTTGAACGTGTCGGACGTCACCCCGCCCGACGTTTATCTCCCACGAATAAATTATACGATTTTTTTTGCCGTAAGTATAGACAAAATAAGTTTAATTATGGTAAAATTGTTCCGAAATAAATAAAATATACACGAGGGAAAGATGATAGGACAGTTCGACAAGAAGCAGTTACACGATCTGCTGAAAGACTTTTACACGGCGGTGGGCATACGCATATCCGTATTCGACGACGAATTCAGGCTGGTCACCGAATACCCCGACACGCCGCCCAAGCTGTGCGCCATGATAAGATCGACGTCGGAGGGGCGCGCGGCGTGCGCGGAATGCGACCGAGCGGCGTGTATCAGCGCAAAAAAGCTGGGGCAGGCGCACACGTACGTCTGCCATGCGGGACTGACCGAAGCCATTACCCCGCTCTCACACGGCGGCGGCGTGATAGGCTATGCGATATTCGCGCACCTCATGCCCGAAGAGGACAGGAACGCGGCGATCGGCGAGATATGCAAAAGGTGCGCGCCCGTATACGGCGACGAAAAGGAGATAAGGGCGGCGGCGGAAGAGATACCGTCGCAGTCCAAGTCGCGCATACTCGCCGCAGCAAAACTGCTGAGCGCCATAGCGGCGTATCTGATAATATCCGGGCTTGCCGTGTGGAAGAACGACGACTTTTCCAGACAGCTCGATACGTTCATCGAGGATAACATTTCCGAGGACCTTTCCACGGACACGCTTTGCCGCCGCTTTTTCGTTTCGAGAACAAAACTGCACGCCATATCCGTCAAGGCGTTCGGAATGAGCATATCCCGCTATATCGCCGTCAAGCGCGTGGAAAAGGCATGCAGATATCTGCGCGAAACGGACATGACGATAACGGACGTCGCCGCGGCGGTGGGCGTCCCCGATTACAACTACTTCTGTAAATTCTTCTCCCGCCACGCGGGGATATCCCCCGGCGAGTACAGGAAAAAAGTGACCGGAACCGAAACGAAGGGAGAAAAACAAGCGACGCGTTAAAAATGCCGCGCGTTAAAGATGCCGCGCGGCGCAAAAGTAAAAGCGTTCGGATCGAGAAAAAAGCGCGGCAAAAAATTCGCCCTGCGCATTAAAAACGGTCAGACGCGCCAAAACAGGCAATGCGTTAAAGCGCCGCCGCACGATCGTGCGGCGGCGCCGATTCTGCCGTTACGTAAAGAAATAAACCGACGCTCTTCCCTTTTACGGGAAGCACCGACAACGCCCGGCGCATCAAACGTCAAACCTTGCCGCCGTCGTTGAAGTACAGGACGCCGAGAGTGCCCTTGCCGCAGTGCGACGTCACCGTCGCGCCCGCTATCGTCTCTATGATGTTTGCGGAGGGGAAAACGGCGAGCACCTCGCGCTTTACCGTCTCCACGACTTCGGGGCGGGCGGACGTATGCGTGACGAATACGTATTTAAGGTCGGGATCGGGGTAGGATCTGAGCGTGTCCGCGACGTATTTGACTATCGCCTTGTCGGTAGAGCCTCTGTACTTCTGGCACACCTCCATTTTGCCGCCCGTTACGGCTATGCACGGCTTTATTTTGAGCACGCTCGCAATGAACGCCGCCACGCCGCTGCACCTGCCGCCGCGATAGAGGAACGTCATGGTATCAACGACGAACGACGCCTGCACCGCTCCGCTCCTCGCGTCCGCTTTTGCCTTTATCTCCGCGCCGGAAAGTCCCGCTTTTGCGAGGTCGTCGGCATACAGCACGAGCAGTCCCGCGCCCGTCGAAAGGTTGCGCGAATCCACGACGTAAACGCCCTTGCACCTCTCCGCCGCGGCAACGGCGTTGCGATAGCACGAACTCATTTCGGAAGAAATGGTAAAGTGAACGAGCTCGCTGCCGTCCTCCGTCTGTGCCGAAAAGAAGTTGTAATACTCTTCGGGAGTGATCGCGCTCGTCTTGGGCGTGGTCTTTGTCCTGTCGAAAAAGTCGTAGATGTCGGACGGGGTTATATCGCCGTCCAGGCCCGTTCTGTCGCCGAGGACTATGGGAATGGGCAGGCGCGCTATACCGCGCTCCTCATACAGATTGCCGAGGTCGCTTATACTGTCCGACGACACCTTGACGTTACTCATCGTTTCCTCCTTATTTCCATGTTATACTTTCCCGCCGTCGGCAAAGAACAGCACTCCCAGCGTGCCCTTGCCGCAGTGCGACGTTATCGTCGCGCCCGCAACGGTTTCTATGATATTGACGTCCGGCCAAGCGGCGAGCACTTCGCGTTTCACCGTTTCCACAACTTCCGGTCTGGCGGACGAATGCGTGACGAACACATACTTCGGATCGGGATTCGTACAGCTCTTTGTTATGTCCGCGGTATATTTGATTATTGCCTTATCCGTCGAGCCCATATATTTCTTGCCCACGACCATTTTTCCGTCGACGACGGCTATGCACGGCTTTATGCGCAGAACGCTCGCAAAGAACGCCGCCACGCCGCTGCACCTGCCGCCCTTGTACAGGAAGGTCATGTTGTCCACGACGAACGAGGCTCTTACCGCGCCCCTTCTCGCCTCCGCTTTTTCCTTTATCTCCGCGCCGGAAAGTCCCGCTTTTGCGAGATCGTCGGCGTAAAGCACGAGCAGGCCTATGCCCGTGGACAGATTGCGCGAATCGACGACGTAAACGCCCTTGAACTCCTTTGCCGCGCTGACCGCGTTGGCATAGCACGCGCTCATGTCCGAGGAAATGGTGAAATGCACGACTTCGCTGCCGTCCGCCGTCTGCTCCGCAAAGAACCTGCGATACTCTTCGGGAGAGACCGCGCTCGTCTTGGGAGTGGCCCTAGTCTTATCGAAATACTCGTAAATGTCGGCGGGAGTTATCTCCGTCCCGTCCAAACCCGTTCTGTCGCCGAGAAGTACGGTGAGCGGAGTGACCGCGATGCCGCGCTCCGCAAAATACTCTCCGAGATCCGCCGTACTGTCGCTCGTTACTTTTACTGCCATGATTTCTCCTTTCGCGGCGATAACGCCGCGCGTACGCTAATTTCTCATAGCGGTACGGTACGGATATAATATTATGAACGAATGATTAACTTTATATAAACTTGCCGCTCTCGCTCGCTCCGCTCTTGTCCAGTCGTCCTATGATCGAGTCCCCGCCGTCCGAATACGTCTCCGTCATCCGCCCTACGGCGACGGATACGCGCTCGTTCGTCCTTGCGACGTCGCAGGAAACGCCCGTTACGGTGACATAGCCCGCCGCCGCGCCCTTTACTATGCGACAGCACATGCGCGATTCGCCCTTTTCGCACTCCGCGTCCGTCAGCGAACCGCCGTTAAGAAAGATGAGCGTGTCGCGCGCGAGACGAGGCACGTTGCCGAGATATATCAGCGCGTGGCCGTCGTCGGGATAGCGCACGAGGTACTTTTCCGCGCTTTGCGTGCGTTTGAGCACGAGACGCACGGAGGAAAAGGGTATGAATTCGTCGAGGTCGCCCCAGAAAACGCACAGCGGTCGGCGAACGGAAGGCAGGTATTCCCGCCCCCTCTTCATTATCCGAGCGAACGTCATCAGGTTGCGCAGGCTCCAATGCGGGAGCAGTCTGCCGAAAAACAGATCGACGGACTTCGAGTACGACTCTTTCACCGTACTCGTGCGCGTCGCAAGCTTGCTCAAAAGCTCCTTATCCGCGCAGTCCGTCTGCAACCTCTCCAATCGGCGGAGATGCGCTCCCCGCCTTATGAGAATATCCGCGCGCGGGTATCTGAATGCGGGCGCGTACATTACTACTCTTCCGACGTTGCCGAGAAGCGAACACGCATAAGCCGCTCCCGCGCATCCCATGGAATGCCCCATAACGTCCACGCGGTCGAACGCGGAAAGCCGCCCGATCTGCTCTTCGATGCCCGAAAAGGACGCATCTGCGTTAAAGTCCGCAAAGTGCGGACGAACGCCGTTCGGCTCGTGCCCGGGCTGCTTATACGTCACGATCTCGTCGTAATAGGGACGAAGATACGGAATAAGTACGTCCCAGTCGTCCGTGCAGGTGAGAAATCCGTGTAAAAGAAAGAGCGCTTTACTCAAATGTTCCTCCTTGCCCGCGCGGAAACGCTCGCCGCAGGCTTCGGCAAAAATAAACTTGCCCGCCCGCGCCCGTTTTATACGGCGAAAAACCGAATTTGCCGTTTATTCGGGCACGGCGCTGTCATTCCGTATCCGCCCGTGCGCTTTACGCCTCATCGATCGCGCGGGAAGTAAAAGCGCGCCGTCAGACCGTCGCTATGTTTATAAGGTCGCTGTTGCCGCTCGTACCGTTGGGCGTTCCGCCCGTGATCACTATGACGTCGCCGCGCTTTACCAGCCCCGTTTCGCGCGCGGCGCACTTAGCGAAGTGGAAGAGAACGTCCACGGAGTGGTACTCCTCGCTGAGCACGGGAGTGACTCCCCAGCTGAGCGCGAGTTTGCGATATGCGCGCGCGTCGCTCGTCATGCCTATTATGCTGAGCATGGGGCGGAAACGCGACACCATTTTAGCCGTCGTTCCCGTGCGGGTGCATACCACTATCGCCTTGGCGTTTATATCCCCCGCAAGCGTGCACGCAGAGTGCGAGAGCGCGTCGGAAGAGCTTGCTATGATGTAGTCCTCCGCGCGCAGAAACTGCATGAACTGCCTGTTGTGCTCCGCCTGCATGACTATGCGGCTCATTGCCGCCACGGTCTCGACGGGATAGTCGCCCGACGCCGTTTCGCCCGACAGCATGACCGCGCTCGTACCGTCGTACACCGCGTTTGCCACGTCGGAAATCTCCGCACGCGTGGGGCGGGGCTTGGTTATCATGGATTCGAGCATTTCCGTCGCGGTGATGACGCGCTTGCCCGCGCGGCGGCACTCGTTGATTATGTTCTTCTGTATGTCGGGCAGCTCCTCATACGGCACTTCCACGCCGAGGTCTCCCCTGCCTATCATGATGCCGTCGCTCGCCGCCATTATGTCGTGGAGGTTGTTCACGCCCGCGCGGTTCTCTATCTTTGCAATCAGGTCGATGTCGTGCGCGCCGCACTTAGCGAGAAAATCGCGCACTTCCTGAACGTCCTGCGCCTTGCTGACGAAGGAGCACGCCACAAAGTCCACGTCCTGCGAGACGGCGTATTTATGGTCGCTCTCGTCCTGCGCTGAAAGGTATTTGAGTTTAAGCTCTTTATCGGGGAAGAACATGGACTTGCGGTCGGACACCTCCCCGCCGTTTATGACGCGGCAGATAACTTCGGGCGGGCGCACTTCGGTGACCTCGAAACTCATCAGCCCGTTATTGAGCAGTATGCGGTCGCCGGGCAACATTTCCTCGCAAAGCCCTTTATAGGAAACGGACACGCGCTCGGAGTTACCCACTATGTCCTCGGTGGTAAACGCGAACACGCCGCCCTTTTTAAGCTTCGCCTTGCCGCCCTCGAACGTGCCTATGCGGAATTCGGGCCCCTTGGTGTCGAAGAGTATGGCGACGGGAACGCCGAGAGAGGAGCGCACGCGCTTTACCGCGGCTATTTTGCCCGCGTGCTCCTCGTATGAGCCGTGCGACGCGTTTATCCGCGCGACGTTCATACCCGCTTTTACCATCTCTTCTATGACCTCGTCCGTGCAGGACGCGGGGCCGAGAGTGCAGACGATCTTTGTTTTTTTGGTGGAAATTTCGTTCATCGTAATGCTTCCTTTTGAGTACTCCCCTTGTTTCCGCAATATATTATACACCTTCTTGCGGAATTTCGCAACCGAAAAAGCAAAGGGAAGGACGTTTTCCCGTCCTTCCCTTCGCGCTTATGTCGCATTTTATTGGCTGACGTCTTTCGTGCCGCTAACGACGTAATTCGTCCACTCGGCGATATTCGTCGCGTGGTCGCCGATACGTTCGAGGTACTTGCCTATCATAAGGTCGTTGAGCACGTCGTCGGTGTCGGCAGTGGTCTTTATACGTTCGCTGAGCTTTATTTGGAGGCTGTCGAACGCGGCG
>ERZ1643249.2808-NODE-2808-length-15936-cov-13.272842_pt1 | contig 15936 bp, 19 predicted proteins | sample MGYA00579263_ERZ1643249 | MGnify/ENA primary metagenome ERZ1643249 (study PRJEB29033, sample SAMEA4952264) | chicken gut metagenome | biome: Broiler Chicken; feature: Gastrointestinal Tract; material: Caecum | place: Ireland | collected 2018 | study: Broiler...
AAATAAAATGGCTATGTACTGCCTTTCAAGGCACAAAAAAAGAACTGATATTTTACTACCAGTTCAAAATATGTTATATGTTATTTATTTCTTATCTACTAACCTTAATAATAATTCATCAACAGGAGATGTATCTTCTTTTTCTCTTAATAATTTATTTCTTAATTCAACTAATCCATTCACAAGCATTCCATATTCTATATTATCAACTTTTAATTTTATTTTTTTCATTTTTATCACACTCTCATTTCATATAAATATGATACTATATTTTTTTAGCAAATGAAAATGTGTAACAACTATTTTCTTGTTTCAAGGGCGATTTTTTTTTAGGGGGTTGCAATGACGTAATCACCATTCTAATTCCCATCATAAATATCATTAAATTTGCTATATTTTTATCTATTTTGAATGATTTTAGGCTTTTTTCATCAAAAATGTGCAAGATCAAAAATCAAGAAAAGCCTTTATTTATAAGGTTTTTGCTAGGGGTTGCAATAAATCGTAATCAACCAATTTATATTCATACTAATCCTCCTTTCTGATTATTTGCTTAATTTTTAAATTTTCTATTTTTTTTACTTGTAAATGTAGACTTAATTTTATTTTTAAATCTTTTCAATTTAAAATCTACTGTATTATTTAATACTTCATTTGTTTCTTTATATAACTTCTCATAATGATCTTTCCAATATTTTAACTCATTTATCTCATCATACATTTTAGCACTTTTTTCACACTCTTTTTCATAGGTTTCTTGTAATGTAGTAACTAATCTTAATGGTAAAGATCTCATTGCTCTACTTCTTTTTATACAATTATTATATTCTTCTACTTCCATTAAAGGCTCTTCTTTAATTTCAGCATTTATAAATTCTTTACATTTTTCTTCTAATTTTTCTCTAAGCTCTATATATTTAGTAGAATTCTCTTTGGGATTTTCAAAATCTATTTCTGTATTTAAAAATTCTTCTCTTTTTACATAATTTAAATATGATAAATATGTACCTATGCGATCTTCATTTTCAGCAAAAGAATTATCATATAAAAGCAATACTGGCGTTCCAAGAGCAAGACAAGGTAATGAACAATGAAGCTTTGTAGTAATAACTAGATGAGCTCCTTGATATAATTTTAAAGCATCTTCAACTCTTTTTCTTCTTTCATCCCAAGACTCATTAGAAAAACTTCCTCGCTCTACATCTTGTACAAACTTTATAACTTTACGATTCGTTTTTTTCTTAATATATTCAATTTCATGATCTTTAAGACCAACAACTACTATATAATCTTCTTTTTTTACATTTGGAAGCTTATTTATAGTAAGAGTCATACAACCCGAAAAATAATTAGGTATATTTAAACTATCCAATACTTTTTTAGTATGAACATCTCTTGTTCCAACAGGTCCATATTTTTTTAAGCTCTCTAAAACATTATTATTTAAATAATCTGTTCCTATTGTAATACCACCTTTATATGGTATCCTTTTTAAAAACATAGAAATATATAAAGGCTCTATATATGGTGAAATGTCAAAATTAAGTACATCATGAATATACCAAGCATTCATAATAACCTTTACTTTTTCTTTTTGATTTGGCGTAAACAACTCCAGATTTTCTCTATCTACTAAATAATCAACATGTGGCAAAAATCTCTCTTGAGCATACGTTTGAACGTCGTCCCCTATATTATCAGTATCTTTATAATATAATAGTCCATATTTCATATAATCCATCCTTTTTTATCAAAATTTAACCTATTTTGTCATACATTTATTTTACTACATGTTATCATATTTAGCAACTATTTGTATTTTATAATTATTGCCATTATGCTATATCTTTGTTTTTTAGAGGCATTTTTAAATATATTTTTTCTAATATATTAAAAATCCATTTTTGAAAAGTATTTATTGTAATTTTTTCTATTAAAATGCATATAAAAAAAACTAAAATAATAAAAATCGGTATTACTATCATTTGATATATATCATTCCACCAAATATCTAAATTTAATATATCAAAATATAAAATTTTTCTTAATACAGATTGTTCGTGGATCACATACACTCCTAGTGTCAAAGGAACAATTTTACCAACCCATTTTTTTATCTTCGTACTTTTTATATTTATATTTTTAAAATATAAGAATAAAAATATAGAAGCTAAAAAAACTGTAAATGTATTATACCCAAATAAACTAGTACTAAAGTCATAAAAATTAAACTTAGCAGATAAATATTTTATAAATAGTGACACTAAAAAACTACCAATTGTAATTAATAAATAAATATATAAATTTTTATTATTATTGTAATTATCTTTCCAATATAGTTTTATATATGCACCAAATAAATATAAAACAATAAACCATATAATTCCATATCCACCTGTAGAGTCAAAACTAAAATTTCCTGGTAAAAAACTAGAAAATACTGAGAAAAATATAAAAAGTATTAATAATAGCATTTCATATTCTTTTTTTTCTAATACTCTTATAAATTTATTAATGAATGGTGAAAGTATATATAAAAGAATATATGAATTAATAAACCAATATCTTTTAGTAAAGAATGGAAAGAAAGATTCTAAACATTCAACCAAAGAAAATTGAGTTTTATTTAAAAAAAGTAAAATCAAATATATTGCAGATGAATAAAAGAATATTTTTACCCATAATTTTAAAATTTTAGAAAATTTAAACTTCAAATCTACCTGAAAATATCCTGTAATTAATACATAACAATTAACTGCAACTATACAAAATGTCTCTAATAATAGTGCTGGCGCAATCAAATTAGAATTGTTGCTTGATAAAAAGCCACCTTGTCCTAAAATATGTAAAGATAATACCATTATCATAGCAAATATTTTTAAAATATCTAATCCCACTTTTCTCTCACTCATATTATTCTCCTTATATCAACTTATAATATATATTTAAACTCCCGGTATTTGAAAGTACTGGGAGCTTATTATATATACTATTATTGTTCTATTTTTTCTCTAGTTTTAGCAGCTTTACCTACTCTATCTCTTAAGTAATATAATTTAGCACGTCTAACTTTACCAACTCTTTTTACTTCGATTTTAGCAATTCTTGGTGAATGAGTTGGGAATGTTTTTTCAACGCCAACACCATAAGATATCTTTCTTACTGTGAATGTTTCATTTAATCCACTATTTTGACGTTTTATAACAGTACCAGTAAATACCTGTATTCTTTCTTTATTTCCTTCTTTAATTTTGATGTGTACATCTACTGTATCACCAACTTTAAACGGTACTACTTCTTCTTTTTTATATTCATTTTCTATTGCATTTATTATATCCATTACTAATTTCCCTCCTTTTTTGGAATTATTTCATTATTTATTAAATCTGGTCTGTGCTGTCGTGTTATTCTAATAGACTCTTGTCTTCTATAATCAGCAATCATTTTATGATGTCCAGAAAGTAATATATCTGGAACTTTTCTTCCCTTAAATTCATATGGTTTTGTATACTGCGGATATTCTAATAATCCATTAGTATGAGACTCTTCAGATAAAGATTCTTGACTAATTACTCCTGGTATAAGACGAATTACACTATCCATTAAAACTTGGCATGCAAGTTCTCCACCAGTTAGAACATAATCTCCAATTGAAATTTCTTCTACATTATATTCATCAATTATTCTTTCATCTATTCCCTCATAATGACCACAAATAATTATATAATTACAATCATTTTGTGATAATTTTTTAGAAATATTATAATTCAATAATTTTCCTCGCGGAGACATATATATAATTTTTATTTTCTTTTTATATTTTTCTAAAGAAAAAATTGCATAATCTATCGCATCTCCCAAAGGCTGAGCAGACATTATCATTCCACTTCCTCCACCATAAGGAGGAAAATCTACTCTTTTATGTTTATCTTTAGTAAATTCTCTTATATCTAGCACATCAATTGAAACAATATTTCTTTCTATTGCTCTTTTAATTATACTAGTATTTACAAAAGCATCAAACATTTCCTTAAAAAGCGTTAATACAATAAATCTCATTATATTAATCCTTCCATTATATCTACAAAAATCTTCTTATTCTTAATATCCACTTTTTTTATGACTTGCTTTATAGCTGGTAAATATACTTTTTTATTATCTTGTGTTAGCACTTCATAAACATCATTTGCTCCAGTATTATATATATATTCTAGTTTTCCAAACAAACTATTATCTTTTATATTTATAATATCAAGTCCTAATAGATCTTTAATATAATAATTATCTTCTTCAAGTTTATCTAAATTTTTTTCATCTATGTATATATATTTACCTCTAAGCTTTTCTGCTTGTTCAATAGTATCTACACCAGATATTTTGCAAAGAAGCATTCCTTTTTGAATTCTACAGACTACTTTATAGCATTCTTGTTTCATATTTTCATCAAAAAAAATATTTTTTAATTTTTTGGCTAATTTTTCTAAATCATCTGTATATGGATATACTTTTACCTCTCCTTTTATACCATGTACATTTACTATTTGTCCTATTAAAACACTTGACATATTTTAATTATTCTCCTTTGTTTCCTCAACATCTACAGAGACTTTTTTTGATTCTTTTGCAGCATATGCATAGATAATTTCTCTTATAGAACGAATTATTCTTCCTTCTTTTCCAATTACTCTACCCATATCTTCTTTTGCTACTTTTAACTTTAAAGCTACTTTCCCTTCAGTTTGAACTTCAGAGATTTCGATCTTTTCTGGATAAGCAACAAGATTTTTAACTATGTATTCTAATAATTCTTTATACATTATTCTTGTCCTCCTATATTTCTAATCCTGCTTTTTTAATAAGTGCCATAGCAGTATCTGTTGGCTTAGCTCCTTTTTTGATCCACTGTGCTACTTTTTCAATATCAACTTTTAACTCAGCAGGTTCAGTCATCGGGTTATATGTGCCCACCTTTTCAATGAATCTTCCATCTGCTGGATATCTAGAATCAGCAACAACAATTGTATAATATGGAGCTTTTTTTGCACCATCTCTTCTTAGTCTAATTTTTACCATCAAGTTTCACCTCCTTATAGTGAAATAAAAACAATTTTACTTAAATAATTTGTTCATTCCTGGTATTTTAGGATATTTTCCATTACCACTCATCATAGATTTCATCATTTTTTGCATTTGTTCAAACTGAGTTATAAATCTATTGATATCTTGAACTTTATTTCCACTTCCCTTTGCAATTCTTTGACGACGTGAAGCATTCAAAATCTTAGGATTTCTTCTTTCTTCTTTTGTCATTGAAGTAATAATTGCATCTATACGAAGTAATTGTTTTTCATCAATTTCAATATCTTTTATTTCTTTTGGGATGCCAGGAAGCATAGCAAGAATTTGCTTAAAAGATCCCATCTTTCTTATCTTTTTCATCTGATCTAAATAATCATCTAAAGTAAATTCATTTTTCTTTATTTTTTTCTCAAGCTCTATTGCTTCTTCTTCCTCATATGCTTCTTCTGCTTTATCTATAATAGATAGTACATCTCCCATACCTAAAATACGAGATGCTATTCTATCTGGATAAAAAGGCTCCAAATCACTAAGCTTTTCTCCAACTGATGCAAATTTTATTGGCTTTTTAGTAATGCTTTTTACTGAAAGAGCAGCACCACCTCTAGAATCAGAATCTAATTTTGACATTGTTATAGAATCTATTCCAAGTTTATCATTAAAAGCTTGTGCCACATTTACAGCTTCTTGACCAATCATAGCATCAATTACAAGCATTATTTCATGTGGTCTTATTGCCTTTTTTAATTCAACAAGTTCATTCATTAATGCTTCATCTATTTGTAGTCTACCTGCTGTATCTATTAATACTACATTACATAACTTAGAATTTGCCATCTTTATACCATTTTTTGCAATTGATATTACATCTTTATTATCTTGCTCACTATAGACATCAACATTTAAGCTTTTTCCTAAAGTTTCAAGTTGCTTTATAGCAGCTGGTCTATATACATCACATGCAACCATAAGTGGCTTTTTACCTTGTTTTCTTAAATAATTACTCAACTTTCCACATAGTGTTGTTTTACCACTACCTTGTAGACCTACAAGCATTATTATTGTTGGTGGATTTGAAGAAAAATTAATACCACTATTGGTGTCACCTAAAAGTTCTGTTAACTCATCTCTTACTATCTTTACAACCTGTTGTCCGGGTGTTAAAGACTTCATAACATCTTCTCCTAAAGCTTTAGATTCAATAGAAGAAACAAAATCTTTAACAACTTTATAGTTAACATCTGCTTCAAGAAGCGCGAGTTTTACTTCTCTTAACATTTCTTTTAGTTCTTTTTCTGAAATTCTTGTTTGACCTTTAATTTTCTTCATCACATTTTGCAATTTATCTGATAAGCTATCAAACATTATATATCATCCTCACTTCTTAAGAGTTTTTTTAGTTGTTGTCTTTTTTTATTTAAATCTTCACTATCACATAAATCATATGCTTTTTTCATACGCTCTATAAGAGATAAAGTTTTTGTTGTGTTTTCAAAATTTATTAATGCACTTTCGCTTGATTTTATACTATCTCTTACTGCTTGATACGAAATATTTTTATTTTCAGCAATCTCTCTTAAAGATAAATTATATAAATAATATTCTTCAAAAATTTCTTGCTGTTTCTTAGTTAATAATTTACCATAAATATCATATAACAAAGTAAATTCTAAATTTCTATCCATAGAAATCACCTAAAAATATGTGTAAAGCTTAAAAACTTTACACATATTATACATTCTCACATTGATTTTGTCAACTATTTATTTAAAAATATTTAATTTTTAGCATATTTTATTGAATCAAATTCCAATTTTTCTATTATTTATTGCTATTTAATGCTTCACATGAGTACCAATAATAATTTCCGTTGTCATCTAATTTAAAAGTGTGTTTAAATTTAACTAAGCCATTTTCTTTATATTTATAAAAAATGTTATCAAATATATGCATATCTTTCAAATCATATGGTATATCATTTTCTATACCTATGCTATTACTATTTGTCGAATACGTATATATTTGATATCCATTATTATCATCTCCTGTAGCTTTTATATAATAATCATATAAGTATATTTCTGTACAATCATCGTTGCTTTCTACACTATCTAAAACTGTTCTATAAACAAATCCAAAACCACCACCACCAGCATAACTATGTCCATAAAAGCAATTATCTTGTTCATCATATTCAAATATAAATCCAAGGTTAGTTTCATAATCAACTTTATCTATTTCTCGATCACTACCAAATACTGACTTATAATTTCTTTCAATATCTGCAATTTCATACTTTTGTAACACACTTATTACATTTCCTGAAGTATCATATATTTTTTGTGGCTCTAGTCTTTTAATAATTCCTTCAGATGATATTTCTATATACTCTTTATTTTGTTGCATATTAATCAGTATAAATAACATTTTCTGTCTTTGAGTAAAATCAGCTTGTGTAGTTAAATTATGATCATACATTGCTTGTGAAAAATAATTAACCGGTACTTTTTTATATAATTGTTGTACAAAACTGCTATTTATATCTAAATTTATTTCTAATAGATCAACTTGTCCATTATTTACCTCATCATCACTTACTAGAGGTTTTGTTTCACCTATTTGATCAGTTTTTATATCTTCTATATTATTATCAAATAATTTATCTTTAAAGCACAATAAAAATATTAAACTAGCAATTAAAGCTCCAAGAATCACTAATATTATACAAATCAGCATACTTGGTCTTCTTTTATCATTATATATTCGACTTTTTGTTAATTTTTCATCTTTAATATCATTATCTAATTTTTCTTTATCCATATACCATTCTCCTAAATATAGATTAATATTTTAAATTATTTTTTGCTTCTTTTTAGAAATTCTATAGCTTTTTTCATCCTTTTTTTGTAATCTTCAATTTCATCTTTCATTTTTTGTATTTCATCGTCAAGCTCAATTAATTGCACTTCATATAGCACGCTTATAAGAAGAGCTTCATCTTTACTTATATCTACTTCTTTTATTTTTCCAGATTCAAAATCTAACTTTACTTTTTCTATACTATTGATAGTCAATGTATTATTTGCCAATGTTATTGCTCCTTTCTTCTTCATTTATCTCTTGTTCTACTTGTTTTAAATGATCTTCTATACTTTTAATATCTTTTAATGCTTCTTCTAGCTCAACAATCTTTTTATTTTTTTCATCTACATTTTCCTTATATTCAGCTAAACTATTCTCTCTTATTGTAACTTTTCTTACTAAATCTAGTATATATTCATAATATTCTTGCCTTTTATCATTTAAATTTCCAACTTCTACTGCTTTTTGATGAGTATTTAGTTTTTCATTAGATAATATTTCTGATAACTTCTTATCCATTATTTTCTTTGATAATTCTTTTGCATATTCCTTAAAACTTTCCACTCTTGATTCAACATCTTTATATTCATACTCTTTTTCTACTTTATTATCTTTATTTTGAATATTTTCTTCTTTATCAGCATTTTCTCTTATGTCTTCATTAGTATTCTCTTTATCATTTCTCAATTTGTTTTCATCTTTTACATTATCTTCTAAATTAATATTAACATTTATATTACTAATGTCTCCTTTATGATCATCTTTTGATTCTACATCATTTAAAATTTGCTCTGCATTATCATTATCTATTAAATTTTCTTCATCTTTTATTATTTTCTTTTCTATATCTAAATTATTTTCTTTTGTTTCCACTTTAACAGAATTTTTCCCTATCACTTCTTTATTATCTTCCATGTTATTTTCAGTCTTAGCATTATTATCTAAGTTAGTCTTATCATTATCACCTGTATTACTAACATTTTCTTCATAGTCATCTTTTAACAATGTACCTTTTTTATTTTGTTCTACTTCTTCATTATCTATAATACTTGCATTATCATCTATTTTTTCTACACTTTCAGAAATTTCTTTTTTCAAATTTGATTCTATATCTCTATTTTCAATAGCATCAACTTTACTTTTTAATTTAGATATTTCATCATTTATTTTTAAAATTTCTTCATCATTATCTTTTATGTCTAAATTGCTGACTTTAATATTTAAATTATTTAACTCTTCTAAAATTTCTTTATTTACATTACCATTTTGACCTACTTCATCTATTTTTTTATTTATTTCTTCAATCTCATCTTTTAAATATGTGTCATTGTACAAACTTTTATTTTCAACATTAATCTTATCTACGTCACTTTCTTTTGAATTTTCTTTACTACTATCTTTTTCTTCTTTAGTATTTTTTACACCTTCATCAATATTCTCAAGCTTTTTATTCTTACTATTTTTTTCTTTTACCTCATTTGCTTTTTCTTTTAATGCTTCTTTTCGTTTTTCTCTTTTTTCTTTTCTATTATTATCTGCTTGTTTTAACTCTTCTTCATTATATGGTTCAATTATACTCTCACCTTTTTCATTGACTTGTGTTTTTAAATTTTCTATTTCTTCATTCAATCTTGAAATTTCATTTTTATCTATATTAACTATTGCCTCATTTTGTTTTTGCATATCTTGCTGAATTTTATTTAATAATTCTTCATATTTATCGCTATTTTCAGATGTTAATTTATCCATAATTTTTTCTTTATTATTTTGTAAATAATCTATATTTTTTTGAGTTTCTCCACCATCACTTTTTAGATTTCCAATATTGTTATCATCTAATTTTTCCAATTCTTGCTTTACTTTATCATAGCCTAATCTTTTTAACATGTCCAATAAATTGTCTTTTAAGAATGCATCATATATCACATTAGAATATGCTTCATTTAATTGATTTATTAAAATTTCTTTGTTGGCATCAGTGATCCTTTCATTTTCATATATAGTCTTTATTTCACTGTCTCTTAAACTTAATATTTCATCAAGTTCTTTTTTCGATCCATCTATATTATATGCTTTTTCTAATCCGTTATTTTTATAAACAATTTCAGGCTTTTGAGATACTATAATATCTTGATATGAAGCTTTTTCTTCCTTTCCATCTATTTCTACAGTAAAATCTTTAGATGGAATTTCTATTAACTCATCTGTTCTTTGGTATTGTCTATAAAAGTCACTTATAATTTTATTTAGTGTGTTTTCATCTATATCTTTATCCCATTTAATAACATCAGAATAAACTTGTAAAACTGATTTTTTAGCAATATTAGGATCAATGTATTCTCCACTTTCTATATTAAATATTTCTTTAGAATTATCTATATAAGCTTTGTTTATATTATTTTCTAAAACTTGCGCTTTTGTTTCCTCATCTAAGGATAAACCATAAGTAGTAGAATTACTATTGATATCTGCCTCAAAAATTGCTTCTTGTACATCTATAGTTGACTCGATCATACAATTCATTCTTGAAACTTTACTTTCTGTATTTCTTTGACCATTTATTATATTTTCATCTAAATTAATCCTCATAAATTCCTGACCATCAATTGTTGCAGTCACTACGCCATTATTTATATTTACATCCAAATTATTTACTTTTTTTTCATATTGTGTATCTCTCATAGAATAATTTATATATTCTTTTATATAATTAGAAATATATCCTTCAAACTCATTGTCTCCAACCTTATTTTTTACTATCTTATTATATGTATCTTGTTGTAAATATACTCTATCTTTATATCTCATTTTTACCACCTTTGCCTTCATTATTTTCCCCTTATTGTATTTAAATATATCATAAAACAAAAAATTACTCTATACTTTCGTATAAAGTAATTGAATTTATTATTTAAAACTATTTACTAATTCCTTAAAATAATTACCTCTTTCCTCAAAATTCTTATATAAATCAAAAGAAGCACTAGCAGGAGACATAGCAACAATATCTCCACATGTAGAATTTTCTTTAGCATAATCTACTGCATCTTTTAAATTTTTAAACTCTTCTATATTAATTACTTTTTTTCTACGTCTTTTAGCTTCTTTTTCAACTGCTTCTCTTATTTTATTAGATGTAGTACCAACAAGTATTAACAGCTTTACCTTATCCATTATATAAGGTCCCATAACATCATATGGTATGTTTTTATCATAGCCCCCAGCAATAAGAATTATTTTTTGATCAAATGCTTTAAGTCCAGCAATAGTACGTGTAGGACTGCTTGCAATAGAATCATTATACCATTTAACTCCATTATATTCTCTTACAAGTTCCATTCTATGTTCTACTCCCCCAAAACTCATTGCTATCTTTTTTATAGCGTCCTTTCCTGTAATATCTATTACAAGAGATGAAGCTGTACAGATATTTGCTATATTATGCATACCCACAAGTTTTACATTCTTAGCATCCAATATTTTTTCTTTTTTACCATTAACTGTAGATATAATTTCACCATTTTCATAATATACACCGCAATCCACTTTTTCTTCTATGCTAAACATTCTAACTTTCCCTTTAGCTTTTTTTGCAAATTCTTTAGTAAGTTCATTATCTTGATTTAATACCAAAATTCCATTTTCATCCTGTCCATTAAATATATTAGTCTTTGCAAAAATATATTCTTCATAACTTCTATGATAATCTAAATGATTAGGAGAAATATTTGTTATTGCTGCTCTATCTATTTTTTCATCCATTGTCATAAGTTGAAAACTACTAAGTTCAAGTACTACATAATCATCTTTACCAATTTGCTCAACTTTATCTAAAAGTGGTGTTCCAATATTTCCACCAACATATACTTTTCTACCTGCTTCTTTTAAGAAAAGTGATGTAAGCGTTGTAGTAGTAGTCTTTCCATCAGAGCCTGTTATGCCAATTATTGTAGCATTTGTTAAATGTATAAATAGTTCCATTTCAGATGTTAGTATTACTCCCATTTGTACTGCTTTTTGAATTTCTGGTATAAATGGCTTTACTCCAGGTGATCTTAATATATAATCTGATTCTTCTAATCCTTCTAAGTATTTATCTCCAAGAACATATTCTATATTTTCCATTCCTTTTAACTCATTTGGAATTTCTTCTTTTTTATCTCTTCCAATTACATAAGCACCAAGCTTAATTAAATATTTTATAGCTGGAATATTACTTATTCCCATTCCTATTACAGACACTTTTTTACCTTTTATATTTTTTTTAAATTCTTCTAATTTTAAATTTGACATATAAATTTCCCCTTTTATCTATATTATTATATTACTATTTTATATGTTATGCAACTGGAATTTTTATATATTTAAAGTAAAGAAAAGAATTAATCCATCTTACAAAAAAGGCAGATAGTAAATGTTCTTTATTATTTAGTGGTAGAAAAAATTCAATTTTCTACTACAGTAACTCATATTTCAGCATTGGCCAAAAAAATTATCAACCATACAAAATAATCTAATAATGCATAAAACTCACTTCATTTGAAGTGAGTTTTAATTTCCTCCAAGTATTTCTGATTGATTTAAGTTTCCAGAATACTCATAAGATCCACATGCTGTTTGATCTTCTCTTCTTTGACTTTTTTCATCATTCATACATTCACATACTTTTATAGAATTTAATCTACAAGTTGAATCATCTATACAATTATGTACACATTTTGCAACATTACATTTTATTCTATCATCACCTTTTCTCATTTTTCTCATCTCCTAAAAATATTATTTACATTATTTAAATTATTATACCGTATTTTTAATATTGTTTTTTATGTAAATTTTTGATATACTTATTTTATTATGGAAAAAGAAAGATATAATCATTTAAACACTTATTTTAAAAATAAATTTGGTGAAAGGACACTAAAAATATGTATTGATGCTGGATTTACATGTCCAAATCGTGATGGAAAAAAAGGATACGGAGGATGTATATTCTGTAGTGAGAGAGGATCTGGAGATCATTTAAAAAAAGTAAATATTAGTGAACAAGTAAAAAAACACATAGAAAGCTATAGAGGAAAAAGAGCAAATAAATTTATAGCATATTTTCAAAATTTTAGTAATACATATGATTCTTTAGAAAACTTAAAGAAAAAATATGATTTAGCATTTGTAAGTAACAAGATAGTTGGTCTACAAATTGCAACAAGACCAGACTGCATAAATAAAGATATAATTAAATTATTATCTGAATATAGTAAAAAATATTATGTTTGCGTTGAACTTGGATTACAGACTTCAAATGATAATACAGGAAATCTAATAAACAGATGCTATACATCTCAAGATTTTACAAAAGCTGTAAGTCTTTTAAACAAATATAATATTGACGTTATAGCCCATATAATGGTAGGTCTTCCAAATGAAACATTTGAAGACTTAAAAAATACAATCTCTTTTATAAATAAGCATAATATCCAAGGAATAAAAATTCATTCAACATATATAATATCTAATACTAGATTAGAATATCTTTTTTTAAATAAAAACTATAATCCTATTTCTTTAGAATATTATCTAAATTCTCTTACATATATAATAACTCACATAAATCCGAACATAATAATTCATAGAATTAGTGGTGATGCTCCAAAAGATCTACTTATAGCCCCAAAATGGAATAGTCATAAGAAACTTGTACTTAATGGAATAGAAAAGATACTAAAAGAAAACAATCTGTATCAAGGAATGTATTTTAATGAAGACTGCTGTTAAAATTTGTCATATTGTGGTATAATATAAATGGTGATTTTTATGAGACCTATTATTGGTGTCGTAGCAAGACCATATATGACAGATAATGGTAGATATGCTATGTGTATATTAGATAATGTAAGAAATTCTATAATACGATCTGGAGGAATTCCTTTATTAATATTACCTACACAAGACATGAACTATTATAACAATAATGAATCTTCTCTAACAGATACGGACAAAGAAATATTAGACAATCAAATATCTCTTTGTGATGGAATTCTAATGCCAGGTGGAGATAAAATATATTTTTATGATTATTATATATGTTCAAAAGCAAATGAACTGAATATTCCACTACTTGGAATTTGTATGGGAATGCAACTTATGTGTAATTATAATAATAATAATAAAAATGTAAAAGTAGAAAATCATAAAGAGCCTAATCTTAACTATGTTCATAATATTAATATATCTAAAGACTCTATATTATTTAATATAATAAAAAAAGATAAAATAAATGTAAACAGTCTTCATAATTATACTGTTCCAAACAGCGGAGATTATGAAGTATGTGGAAAATGTAATAACATAATAGAAGCTATAGAAAAGAAAGATTCTGCTTTTAATATAGGTGTACAATGGCATCCTGAAAGAAATTACGATGAAAATGATCAGCATCTTTTCAATTCGTTTATTACAGCTTGTCAAAATTATAGAGAAAATAAAGACTCATTATAATGAGTCTTTATTTTTATACATATCTAATATAATCTTGTTTTCTAGGTTTAGAATTTGGATACTCACAATTTCTATATCCTAATATGCAATGTCCAACTCCTACATACTTATTTTCATCAATCCCCCAATTTTTTAATAATCCTTTTCCTTCTTTACTTTCAAATTCTTCATATGCTCTATGTATCCAGCATGAATCAATTTCTAAGCTATGTGCAGCATTCATCATATTTCCTATAACTAAACTACCATCTTCTTTGTATGTCATTATACTTTTATCTGCAAAAACTATTACTATTGTTGGTGCACCATAAAATGGATCTATATCTTCATTACCTGTTTTACCCATTGCTTTAAGATTCATTTTTCTTAGCTCTTCTCTTACTTTATCATTCTGAACAACTACAATTAATGGAGATTGCGCTCCCATACCACTTGCAGCATATGTACCAGCTTCCAATATTTTATCTAATTTTTCTTTTTCAACTCTTTTACTCTTATCATACGATCTTATACTTCTTCTTGTTATTATATTTTCTATTGTTTCATTCATATTATCATTCCCTAAATAATTATATTATACCATATAAATACAATAAAAAAGTAGAAAAATTTTTCTACTTTTATCCAATTATATCTAATTCTTTTTTTAATCTCTGAACTTCCATATTATATGCTTCTGTATTTTTTTTATGTTCTTGTATACTTACTCTTAGTCTCTCATTTTGCATTTCAAATAATTTTATTAAAGCATATTTCTGATCCTCATTCATGTTTTCAATAGATATTTCGCCACGCCTATACATATTTTGAAATTCATAAATATCTACTCTTTGATGTACACCACTAACTTTAACAGAATCACTAAACTTGTTATTTTGTTTTGCTCTTTGTGCTAAAATTTGTGCTCTTTTTTGATCTCTTTTCTTTCTTTTTATATTAAAAAAACCTTGAAATAATTTTTTTAAATTTCTTGAAACAAAATTTTCTCTTACCATCGGTAAGTTATAATACTCTTCTCCCATAATGCCTCCTAAGATTTCATTGTTAATCGTATTTTCATATCATTAAATTTATTCATTAAATTTTTAGCATTCTCTTCTCTCATCTGTTCTATTTGATTCATTGCAACAAGTTCATTATATTCATTAGTTGCATCAATTAACTCCTGCGTCAATGCACCATCCATCTGATATTTTTCCATTGAGTTTTGAAAAACTTTATATGCTTCTGGTAAAACCCCCTCTATTATAGCTGCAACTCTTACTTTTTCAGCACGAGTAGCTATTAGTTTTCCTCTTTGATAAGATCTTTTAGCTTGAGCCTTATAATTTGCTATACTAAGTTTTACAAGCATTTTATAATCTTTTAATGTAGGTGTATAATCGTTTTTTATATCAACTAATCTACATTTTAAATCTTGCATATCAACAGGTGTTATCTTAACTTCATTTCCTTTTTCATCCTCAAAAAGTGGCCATTCTTCATTTCTAACTAAAG
>ERZ1643249.2809-NODE-2809-length-15932-cov-4.643069_pt1 | contig 15932 bp, 11 predicted proteins | sample MGYA00579263_ERZ1643249 | MGnify/ENA primary metagenome ERZ1643249 (study PRJEB29033, sample SAMEA4952264) | chicken gut metagenome | biome: Broiler Chicken; feature: Gastrointestinal Tract; material: Caecum | place: Ireland | collected 2018 | study: Broiler...
GTCGGTAACCGAATACAATCGAATATAAAGAGATATAGCTCAGTTGGTTAGAGCAGCCCCTGCTCAGCCGAGCGCCTGAAAGGCGCGAACGCCATCGCCGCAGGCGATATAAGGTGGGGGTCGGTAACCGAATACAATCGAATATAAAGAGATATAGCTCAGTTGGTTAGAGCACCACCCTGCTCAGCCGAGCGCCGCAGGCGCGAACGCCATCGCCGACAGGCGATATAAGGTGGGGGTCGGTGTGTAACTTCGCCTGACGGCTCGTGAATACGCCTTCGGCGCATTGACTGAGTCCGCTTATCTCTACCAAGCCAAAACACTTGCTTATCCGCAAGTGTTTTTTCCACCGACCCCGAAATTAAAAAGGCAGGTGTGGGTCGGTGTGTAACTTCGCCTGACGGCTCGTGAATACGCCTTCGGCGCATTGACTGAGTCCACTTATCTCTACCAAAACACTTGCTTTGAGGCAAGTGTTTTTTCGAGATTAAAAATATAAAGAATATCCGCGTGTCGTTGAAAGTTAAAGTGGCGGGTACAATCGGTTTAATCCGTCAGAGCACCGCCCTGCTCAGCCGAGCGCCTGAAAGGCGCGAACGCCATCGCCGCAGGCGATATAAGGTGGGGGTGCGTGGCTTAATTTCGTTTATCTCTACTAAAGTATAACTATTCGAACACTACTTTTATTGAAATTGTGTTGGGATAGTTTTTTATTATCTATTATCAATAAAGTATAACATCTGAAGATTTTGAATAACTGACCATAACTCGTTTCAAACAAGCAACTTAATTTAAACTCTGAACGATCAATTTCATTAAAACATATTTATATCGATTTCTCTGTTGCATTCAATATTTATGCAAATTGTGTAGCTCGTGCAGATTTATATCACGAATTTACCGAATGTTAAGATGTTTTAATCATCCTTAAAGCGATCGAAATGTTATTAGCTCATTATTTATCACAACCCCCTTTTCGTATCATTATTCAGTAGCAATCCAAGGGCATTTCAATCATAACTGATAAATTTTCAAAGATATAGTTATTAAACAACGATATTTGCGATTATATACTATTTATTTGCCTATTTTCTCGGCAAATTTCTGAGCCAGCTTTGATTTCGGATTATTTGTCAAAAGAATATCTCTTAGGACGATTGATGCACTCTTATCTCCGAGGTATGAAGCATACAACAATAAAAGCAACCTATTTTGTTTGTTTTTGATATCAGAGCAGTCCTGTTTAAAATATTGCGCTAAAAACAGTATAGCGCCTATATTTTTTTCTTCTTTAATGGATTTAGAAATCATTTCAAAAAATTTTTCTAATCTCTTGTGTTTGTATTCAATCTTTGCTCTAACAAAAAATACATTTTTGTCATTATACGAACATTTTTCCGGTTTTGATAAATTTGAAAGTTTTTTATAATTTGCTACTTCCGCATTGTATGTTTTAACTTTTTTCTGCAAATCTTTATTTATAATTTTTTTCTCAAGCGACTCCAACTCTCGATTTATATCTCTTACATTATTTTTATAATGGGCATAACAAAATGGAGCTGTTATAAGTAATAACCCAATCAAAATACATTTCTTTTTTAATGCACGGTTGAATTCTTCTATCTCTTTTATTAATTTCATCTTTTCTTTGTTAAAAAAAACGATTTGCCTTTCAGCCTCTATTAAATCGCTATAAGACAAAAAATTGTTTTTCAAGATTAGCTCAATTAACAATTTACCTTCTAAACTTTTATAGTTTATTTTGTTTTTTAATTCCTCTTGTATCCAACTGATTAAAAGTTTTTGATGTGTATGCAAATTGGGAATTTCTTCATCAGTGATGTGAACCTTAATTCCATCGTTATAATAATCACAATGAGACGACCCCGTACATTTTCTTGCATAATGTTTACACCAACCGTTGCTATAACTAAAACATCTAGATTTATGCCTTACATGATCTCCTGGCTTCATTGTATCCCCAGTTGTTACATTGGTTGTTCCCTCAACAAATCCCTTTAAGCGATTTTTCATTTTATTATTCCATAGTCTCCTTAAATGTTTGTCTCCGTATAATTATAGAAATCTTCTTGGCTTTGCCAAAAAATTTTTTAAATTAATCTATATTAAATCATAGACATTACTCGCCTATATCGGCTAAAATTTTATTTATTTGCCTAAACGCATTCAAGGCTTTATCAAAATTTTGCTTTTGATTGGTATATAACAATTCAATATGTAGCTTTTCATAAGCCGATTTTACTTGCTCCGAAAAACGATTTTTCCAACTTTCAAAGTCATAAGGTTCATCATGATTGTATGTTATCTTAATTCCACGCTTTTGAAAATAAAAATCATCCGTTTCTTTCGTTAATCTCACAATTCTTTTTAGCTCGGTTGAATTTTTCAGAAAATTCTTAATCTCAGGTAAGTCGAACAGTCTTGTTACATCATACACGTGACGTACCTTGACCGAAATATCCCCGTATAAAGCGTGTCTTTTCACTGACATTAACTTGTCTATAAAGGTCCTTTCTATGTTTAGTACATTAAGTTCTATGCTTACAAGCTCGAACTTTTCTATATCTTCAGTCAGTCCCTGGCTTTCTAAATACTCATGTATATATGATTTTATATATCGCTTTGTATATGGATCTGGCTTGACGTTACTGCCTATTTCCAACTTGATCTGATTTGACCTGTCTCCGAACCAAACGTACATGCTTTTACTTCTGTTGGATCGCTCAGTATTTATTTTTTCTGTTTCCGCGCCTACTGTTATGATCTTTTCAATTTGTTTAATCGTTTTATCGCAAGCCTTATCGTTTAATCCCATTCCCAAATATGTTAGATCTATATCTTCGGAAAACCGCTCTATTGAACCGGGATAACACTTACTTAATGAAGTTCCGCCCTTAAAAACACATTTATCCGCATATTCGCTGTTGGCCAAATTTTTAAGCAATAATACGATATAGTAATCCCGCTCAATTGCTGTTTCCGGCAATTGTTTTACTCTGGCAACTATGCTTATTAGCTCTTTAAAATCTTCTTTATACTCGTGTAATTTCATACAACTGCTCCATTTTAGGATGCTTATACTTGGAAAGTGCGGACAAATATTTATATAAATTATTCGACACATGGTAGTATTCAAGAACTTCTTTAAGAAAAGCTATCGTGGATTTTTTATAATTTATTTTACTGATAACATACTCAAAATTTTCTTCTTTATAATCTCTTGCAAAATTGTTTATATAAGTTAAAAACGCCTTATAATTTAAATCCTGTATTTTATAAAAATTTTCCAACACATCGAGGGCGTGTATCATAGATGTAACAACTTGTGTATATTTAATTGGATAATAATGCACGACTACGTTTTTGATGGTTTTTGTGGCATTCTCCGTTTTTGCCGATAGTACATTTATATTTTTAGAAATCTGCGTAGTAAGTCCTAAGGCATTGTATAAATAATACCCGACGATTGTTCCCATTGAATTAGAAGTAAATTCTTGCACTATTTCTTTTTCTGAGGGCGGCACTACTCCGTATTTTCCAATCTTAGGCAAATAATACGTACCTTTGGCGATTTTAAAAAGTTTCCCGGCCTTACACATTCTTTCAAGTGTTTTATAATACGCTTCCTCGCTAATGTTTTCGGACAATTCTTCTCGATACAACTTACTCGCAAATATCAGCTCGTTTTCCTTAAACTTTTCAAGCGAATGAAGTACTTTGTTTTTACTTTTCATATTATGCTTCCTTTAAAATTTTATTTATTATTAATAACTAAGTTATCCCATTAGTTATTATATACCGTAGATCAATATTATGTCAAGTAAAATCTAAATTTACATGACATAATCTGTTATAAGCTGTACAATCGAAAAACAACTATCTACTAAGATAAAGGGTAAAAAGTCGAATTTTAGTTAAAAAATTTGTATGTGGATTTTGTGGCAAAAGTTTACTATATGCGACAGCGAAACATCAAGAGCGTAAATTATGAATGCAATAATGCGCGTGTTCGGAAAGCCTGAAAATATTTTCGCCATCGCCGACAGGCGATATAAGGTGGGGGTCGGTGTGTAACTTCGCCTGGCGGCTCGTGAATACGCCTTCGGCGCATTGACTGAGTCCACTTATCTCTACCAAGCTAAAACACCTGCATTGGCAAGTGTTTTTTTCACCGACCCCAAAATTAAAAAGGTGGGTGGGGGTCGGTGTGTAACTTCGCCTGGCGGCTCGTGAATACGCCTTCGGCGCATTGACTGAGTCCGCTTATCTTTACCAAGAAAAGCCCGAGGCGAACCACCGACCCCGGGTTTTTAAGCGCGCCGACAGGTGGGGGTCGGTAACCGAATACAATCGAATATAAAGAGATATGGCTCGGCTGGTCAGAGTGATCTCTGTTCAACCGAGCGCCGAAAAGAAAGCAGCGTCCCATTCCTTTTAAGTAAAAATAAAGCACTATGGTAACTTTGCGCATTTCGGTTTTTTTCGTATTTTCACTTGACTTTCACGGTAGGGGGGGGGGTATAATGATAACGGGTATACGCTCGGCGTGCGTTTTTAAGCGGGCGGATCGCGGCGGTTTCGCTTACGACCGTGCGGGAATGTCGCGAACAACGCTTTGCGCACGTGCGGCGGTGCGTTACCCGAAAAAAATTAAAGGAGATATGAGATGGAAAGAAAGACAACGGTTTTTTGCCGTCGCATTCCTTTTTCAGGGACTGCGCGAACCGCCCGTATCGGACGGACGGAAACGGGTTTGCCGCGGAGGGATGAAAGATGAAGTTTAAGATCGCGGCAGTGCTCGCGACCGCGCTTATTTTTGTTGCGGTCGTGTTTTCGGCTTGCGGACTGCCGGAAGAGCCGAGAAAATTCACGGGGCTGGAAATAACCGAAATGCCCTCGAAGACGGAATACATAGAAGGAGAAACGTTCGATCCCGCGGGAATGGTCGTCAGCGCGGTATACAGCGACGGAACCAAAGAGGTCATAGACGGAACGCAATACAATTACGATCTTAAACAGCCTCTTAAAACCACGGACACGTACGTGGTGATCCTTTATATGGATAAAATGACGGACGTCAAAATAAACGTCCGCCGGGATACGGCGGAGAGCGTCGTGCTCAAAACTCCCGCAACGCGCGTCAGTTATTACGAGGGTGAGGTGTTCGATCCTTCCGGAATGGTCCTGACAGCCACGCTCATAAGCGGCAAGACGGCAGACGTCGCGTATTCGGCGGACGACGAAAGGTTTTCTTTCGACAAAACGCCGCTCGCGGCGGGCGCCGAATATGTCGAAGTGAGTTACGACGGCATTCCGGTGAGGCAGGAGATCGAGGTCGCGAGAGCCCCGGTTCCGTACGAGGAGTTCGGCGCATATCTCGCTGATTGCACCGCGGCGGAGAAAACGCCCGTGTTTTCGCATGAAGCCGTACTGTCCTTTGCGAGCGGAGCAGGCGTATATTCGGCGGGCGGCGTTTCGTACAGCGAGATAAAGGGGACGGCGACGGACGGCGAATATATCTATGCTGCGGCGTCGTACGGCGAAAAGACGACGCAGACGAGAATATTCAAACTCGATCCGGAAACGTTCGAGCCGCTCGGATACAGCGCGGAATACGTTGCGTCCTCCACAGTCGACACGCTCGTTTACGTCAAAGACGGATACGTCTACACGCTGACGGGCGGCGGGGAAGCGGCTCCGGCGTTTGCGAAAACGGCGATCACTTCTTTTGCCACTGAGGGTGACGGCGGCGCGTTCGAGGCGGCTGACGTGCCCGCGTTTAAGACGGGCGAGGGCGAGGCTGTCGAAACGAGCGCGATAAGGGATATCGATTTCAACGCCGCAAGCCGCAGGTATGCGGTTCTTACGGCAAGTACCGTTTATGTATATTCGGAAGACGGAAGCTACGTAAGCGAGTTTACCGTTCCGGGTAACGCCAAAATAAACAGTGATGATCTCTGGAATTCGCATATTTCCACTACCGACGGGTACGTCTATGTCAGTTACCATAACCTCTATCTCAATAAGCACGTTTATCCCGTGCTCAATGTTTACGACTGGGCGGGGGACGCCGCGGCGGAAATCACGATAGAGCAGTCCGCGATCGGGAGCGGAGATTACACCAAACTGACGGACGTTCTCGTCGTCGGCGCGGAATGCTATACTTTCTTCGATAATCCGAACGGTTCGGTGTTCGAAACCGGTATAAGCGTGACGTATACGACGGAAATGCAGAGCGGGTGAAAAAAGAACGAAACGGAATGCGGCTGCCGCTTTTTGCGGCAACCGCATGCTTGAAATTCGAAAAAGGAAATAAAAATGAAGATAAAAATAAGATCACTGATATGGAAAGGCATTTCGCTCGTGCTGATCGTCGGGCTTATCGTCGCGATATGCATAGGCACGTCCACGGCGTATTTCTGGCAGATGCAGCTTGACAGGATACTGTGCCCGCCGATAACGGACAGCGAAGCCGTGGCTTTGGGCGCGAAAGAGGGACAGCAGATGGCGGCACAGGTCATTACCGAGGGCGCCGTGCTGCTCGAAAACAAGGACAACGTACTGCCGTTATCCAAGGACGACGACAGACGCGTGAACGTATTCGGATACAATTCCGTCGACTGGATGCACGGCGCAGGCTCGTCGGGTTCGAGCGGACGGGTGATGAAGGAGAACGCGAACAGCGAGATCATCGATTTTCTCCGGGCGATGACCCGTTACGGCATTTCGTATAATTCCGAATTGCAGGAAATATATAAAAGCTGGGCGGCTCCCGTCAGGGTGGTAGAGAACGCCGGCGCAGGTCAGCTCGACATCAAAGAAGCGCCCATGAGCATTTTTTCGGACGACGTTCTTTCGCGGGCGGAGCAGTATTCGCGGACGGCGTTCGTTGTCATTTCCAGGTCTACCGCCGAGGGCGTGGACGCGTCAACGCAGCAGCCCAAAAACGGTCCGGCGCAAAATGACGATACGTTGCGTCACTTTCTCGAAATTTCTGCCGAAGAGGAGGCGTTGCTCACTTACGTCGGCGGACGTTACGACAAGACGATCGTGCTTCTGAACGCCGCGCTTCCCATGGAATGCGGTTTCATGAAGACGATACCGGGGCTGGACGCTCTCGTTCACGTCGGACAGACGGGGACGCAGGCGGCGAGCGCGCTTCCCGCGCTGCTTTACGGCGACGAGAGTTTTTCGGGCAGGACCGCCGACACGTACAGTTACGATATAACCGAGTTCAGCGCAGTCGGAGCGCAGACCGACAACTGGCTGGAAGGCCGCATGGTCACGAATAAAAGCAGCCATAACGGAGACGCCGTGCATACGGTGGAATACGTGGAAGGCATATACGTGGGCTATAAGTGGTACGAAACGGCGGACGTCGAAGGCGTGTGGGCGAACGTCGACAAACGTCTACGGCAAAGGCTACGACGGAGTTGTGCAGTATCCGTTCGGGTACGGCAAAAGTTACGCGACGTTCGATTGGACGGTCAAAGCGGTGTCTCCGTCCGCAGGTTCGGAAATTACCGAGGTGGACGAAACCACGCGCATAACCGTCGACGTGGAAGTTACGAACACGAGCGACGTCTATTCCGGCAAGGAGGTCGTACAGGCATACGCGACCGTGCCGTATTACGAGGGCGGGATAGAGAAATCACACGTTTCGCTCGTCGGTTTCGCAAAGACGCAGAAACTCGCGCCGGGAGCGAGCGAGACCGTGACGGTGGAAATAGACGTCGAAGACATGCTCTCTTACGACTGTTACGACGAGAACGGAAACGGGCACGTCGGCTGGGAGCTTGAACACAGCGATGAGGATCACAAATACCTGATCAAGCTCATGAACAATTCCCACGAGATAAGAACCGTGGATTTCGCGACCGATACGGACAGCCGCGAGGGCGTCCCCGCTGTTATCGAATACAACGTCCCCGAGGATCTGAATTTCGATAACGATTTTTATACGGATAATCCGGTGGGCAATCTGTTCACGGGGGAGAACGCTATCGACGGCGCGTCCATCGACGGCAGCGACGGAAACGTCGCGATCCCCTGGATGAAGCGGGAAAATTTCGCGGCGGACGCGAATTATTCCATACCCGAAAGAACGATGGAAATCTATTCCCGCACTCTTTCCGACAAGGAATTCGCCAATTACGATTACAGTGTAGAGCGCGCGGAGGCGTGGGACAACGCGGCTGTCGACGAGTTCGGGGATCCCGTTCCGGACAAGGCTCCTAATTGGGGTGTAGACAGCGGACTGAAAGTAGCCGACGGCGTCATGGGAGGCGAGATATACGATCTCGGTTATACCCTCGGCGCGGATTATAACGCGCCCGAATGGGATGCGGTGCTCGATCAGATCCCCGTCGAGGAAGCGGCGGAGATGCTCGGACCCTGCATAAGCGGCAATGTCGCGCTTCCGTCGATAGGAAAACCCGCGCTTCAATCGCTCGACTCGATCAGTCAGATATGCGGATTCACGTCGGGCAACAAAGGGACGGGCAATCCCAACCCCGTAATGCTCGCGCAGACGTTCAACAAGGATCTCATGCACCAGTTCGGGCTTGCGTTCGGACAGGATATGAACAGCCTTAACGTGCAGAGCGTTTACGGTCCGGGCGGAAACCTGCACCGCAGTCCCCGCGGCGGCAGGAATTTCGAGTATTACAGCGAGGACACGTATCTTACGGGCGTGACCTGCTGCATGGTCATACGCGGCATACAGGACCGCGGTTGCAGCGTCGAGCTGAAACACTTCGCAGTCAACGAAGTCGAGCGTGACCGCGGCAGGCTTTGCACGTATATGACCGAGCAGACGCTGCGCGAGACTTATCTCAGACCTTTCCAGCGCGCGGTGCAGGAAGAAAACTGCACGGGCATAATGTCGGCTTACAACAATATAGGCTCGATATGGGCGGGCGGAAGCGCCGCTCTTCTGACGGGCGTGCTTCGCCGCGAGTGGGGATTCAACGGGCTTGTGGACACCGACTGGACGTCGCAGACGGGATTCGTTTACGGCGAGATAGCCGAACAGCTCCGCGCGGGCGGCGATCTCGGCATGGGCTTCGGGCTGAACGCGACGGATAAAACTCTCAGATACGACGAAACGAGCACTCCGCGCTTGCAGCACAGAATCAGAGACGCGGTGCACCACACTCTTTACAGCTGGCTCAGTGCGAAATACCAGGGCAAACAGTACGTCGAAGAAGGCGGAGAAACGAGCGTATTCGGCTTTTCGTGGTCTGCGCCTGCGCGATATGGGCGATCGCCGTATTCGTGCCGGGCGGGAAAAAGCCGCTTTCCAAGAAGAAAGCGCCCGCCGGCGGCGACGATACTCCGCCGCCCGCGGGCGGCGGGGACGCCGCGGTAAATGTCGCCGGGGATATAACTTCGGCGGGCGCGGCGGCAGCCGAGGATGCGGATTTGCCCGGCGCGGCTCAAATTGCTCCGCCGGGAGCCGAAAGCGACGAGGAACTTTCTTCGCCGCCCGCGGACATCGGCGGCGGAGCGGCACGCACGTATGACGAAGAGTACGACGCGCTGCCGGGCGAAATGAAAGACCGCGTGAACGCCGTGCTGTCGTACGCTCTCGGAAAGAAGGGCGCGACGGAGATCCGCGGCAAGCACGGCGTGACCGTCAGAGCCGCAGGCGGACCGCTGGTAAAGATCGCCGTAAAACGCGGCGTACCCGTTGCGTATATAAAGTTGGAAAACGACGACGTGCGCACGGAGAGAAGATCGCTCGGACTTAGACCGGAATACACCAAGGTAAAACTGCGCGACGAGAAGGACGTGGGCGCGGCATGCCGGCTTATCGACATCGTTGAGCAGCAGCGTGCGCGCTATAAAGAGGAAGCGAAGGATCGCCGCCGCGAGGCAAGGCGCGCCCGAGAGCGGCAGGCAGACGCCGAAGCCGGCAATGCGGAGGAAAATGCGTTCGCCGGCGACGGAAACGGAGGCGGAGACAATGGCTAAATTTACCGAAAAGATCACGTTATCGCTGATAAAAAAGATCGTCATTATCGCGATATGTGTAGGGTTCGTGCTGTTCGGAGTCATATCGGCGGCGGTGTCATGGTCGTCTTACAGGGATTATTACGCCGAAATGCTCGAACGCAAACGCGTTTACGACGAGGCGAACGCAGATCCCGTAACTGTCATGAACGGGATCGAGATAACTTATGCGGACGGAGTGGAGTTCTACGACAACGGAAAAGCCGCTCCGACCAAAAACAGCTTTTCCGTCAAAGGGCTGTACACCGTTTCCGGACGGGAGTACGAGGAAGAGCTGAGCGATTACGAGCTTGACATTCCTGATGATTTCGCCCAAAACGGCGGAACGGTCACGGCGACTTACGTGCATGAGGAAACGAAGATGTTCGATGAGCAGCGCGAAGTCATCACGGACAACGGGACGGAGATAATTACGACCCCCGTGGAAAAACATTTTCCTTGACGGAAGTGAGACCCGAAAAACTCGTCGTGACGGGCGAGCCGTATACCGTCTGTTACCGCGAAAACAGTCTGTTCGACAAAACGGGCATGGTTGCCGTCGTCGCGTATAACGACGGATCGGTCTACGATAACGTGGACACGGACGATATCGCCGTCGAAGAGAACAAGCCGCTTAAAACGACGGATACCGAGGTGACGATAAGCTACGTGCTTGACGGCGTTCCCGTCAAAGGCACGGTGCCCGTCAAGGTAATGTCCGAAGATACGTTCACGGACGGCGAGGCGGTCGAGCTCCTGGTGGACGGCGGCGTCAGCGTGGACGCCGGAAAGGCTCTTTCCACGGCACGCGCGGACGTCATGGTCAGGCGCAGCAACGGCAATATAGTGCGGCCGGGCGAGTCAGGATATTCCGTGAGCTTTGACGGCTCCGGCGGAGACGCGATCGCGCGGCTCGGCGAAGATTACATCGCGACGATCAGCGTCGACGGCGGGATCAGCAAAAAATTCGGAGTAAACGTCGTGCTGCCCGTAGAAGCCGAAAGCGGCGTGCTTTCCGGCTGCGTGACAGAGGAAACGGGCGGCATGACCGTGGTCTCTGGTATCGGCGCGGGTTCGTCCCTGTCGTACTCGCTTACGACTTCCGCACCGACGTACGTCGATATGTATGCGGATATGTCCAACGGCTATATAGTCGGAACGGGGGATAAGTATTATTCGCAGAATATCGCAGTCAATTCGTTTATGCAGGTATATGTCAACGACGTGCTGAGAGCGACGGATCTTACACAGATGCCCGTCGGAGGTCCTTACGAGTCCAAAGAAGACGCGCTCGCCGACATGCGCAGGGTGCATATAGGCAGATTTTACGTTACCGAGGGCGACAATACCGTGAAGATCGTGTTCAGAAACAATACGAACGGGCTTAAAGACTGCTACGGCGAAGAACCCTTCGGAAAGATCGATTCGGTGGGATTTTCCGCCGAGGGAGCGGAGATATTCAATACTTTCGGCGACTATGTCGGGGATATCGAAGGATCGCTTTCGACTCCCGAGCTGACGGCGTCGGTACAGAGAAGCTGGCAGAATATGGTCGATCCGTTCATCGTCGGCAGCACCACGGACGGAACGTATATCTATTACGCCGTCGGGCGCAGCATATCTCCCGAACAGACGGACGCGGACGAATTTTATAAATATCTTTATCCCGTAAGGATAGTCAAGTACGACCCCGCCGGCGACGAAATAATCGGCTACTCGTCTCAGTTCATGGCATACTCGTCCTCGGAGTGGGCGCATTATCTTACCGTGAAACTTTTCTATAAGAGCGGATACGTTTACGCTTTCGACGGCGAGGCGAAACCGATAAAGGTGCGCGCGGACGAACTCGGCGGTAACGGCACGGCGCAGTTTTCCGCGGCGGACGAGATAACGTTCCCCGAAGAAACCGTACGGCTGCTGAACGACCTGCAATTCAGCGCGGAAAATCAGAAGTATGCCGGAGTGGGGAGCGACGGGTACGTACACGTTTACGGTTCGGATATGACGGAAGAATCGTATTTCAACGCGGGTACCTCTCAGCCGTTCAGACTGACGCTCGATAAAGACTACATATACGTCATGCACGGATCCATATGGGACAACGGCAGTTTCCGTAACGCGCTGTACATATACGGTTGGGACGGCAGACTCGTCGCGCAGACGGATATGGATTTCTCGGGGATATCCGGCACTTCGGGTACGAATGCGAGCGAAAGAGCGTTGACGCAGGTCGGCACTTCACTGTATGTCGCGTACCGCGGTTGGAGCAGCCCGTGGGCGAGCGCCGTGTTCAAAGTGGACTTCGCGCACGCCGAGAGCGAGGAAAAGGAAGTACTTTCGCTCGGCGAGTACGCCGAAGCGTGCGCGGACAAGGGTGCGGCGATGAAGTACGATGTCAGTCAGGTCACCGCGTCCCGCATAAACGGCACGCCGAACTATGTGCACGGGTTCTGCACGGACGGAACGTATTTCTACATATCCGCGAACGACGGAACGTCGGTAAAGATATACAAGCTGGATATGAGCGACAGATCCGTCGTCGGATATACCGCCGCATACGAGCGCGCAGATGACTGGAACAATGCGGACTATATCTATTACAGAGACGGGTACGTATATGTGGTCAAGTACGACGGTAACGGCACCGTCGCGCGGGTCAGGTGCGACGATATCGATATGAACGGCACCGCCGCGATCGAGAACGTCTCCGGCGGGATCGCTCCTCCCGAAGGCAAGGTTTTCAAATCGATATCTTATGACGTGACGCAGCATAAATACGCGGCGGTCATGACGGACAATACGACGCTGTGCATATACGACGCGGCGACGAACGGCATCCTTTTGGAAAAATCGTTTACCTGGCACACCATGCTCGGCACCTACTGCGACGAGAATTACGTGTATGCGGTATACGAAACTTCCGCAAGCGCTTCCGACGGGACGACGGCAGGCATTCTGGTATTCTCGTGGTCGGGAGAGCAGGTGGCGGACGTAACGCTTAAAAATCTGCATTCATGGACGTCGGGAGTCAACGTACAGGGCATGTGCGAATACAACGGCGAGACTTATTTCGCGGTCGTACACTGGGGCGGCAACGGCTTGCGCGTCGTTAAACTCGATTTCGATCTTTCCGTTCTCGGATGATCGGCAGCTAAACGCCCGGCAGCTTAAAGGCGCGCCATTAGTGACGCGGCTTTCTCTCGCCCTCACTCTCGTTATCGCGGTCGTTGCGATAGTGTATGCGTGCGGATATGCGGGAACGCGCTATATGTCCTGGTTCGCTTTCGTCATGCTGGTACTCGGATTCGTAGCGGGAGTTGCTCTGCTCTTTACGGACAAGATGAAGTACTTTCCCGTCGTTGCGTTCGTCCTGGTAATATGCGCCGCGATAGGCTACTCCGTCGGGATATACGACTATGTGTTCAATGCCGCTGTCGGCATAGACATAAAGGGCGTATCCGCCGCATTCGTGGCGAACACGGTGCTGTATTCGGTCCTGCTTGTCGCATCCGTGTTCAACGTGTGCCTTAAACAGGATCGCGCCGCCTGACAGGACAGGCGCATAAACGCTCGCATCGGATGCGATATCGTCGTCCGCCCGAACGCTTCTTTGCGTTCGGGCGGACGTTTTTGCGCTCGTCAGCGGCGCATACTTGCCCGCGATTTGCACATGATAGGTGAAAAAACGCTTGACATATCGCCGATAAAAGGCAATAATAAAGAATATAATACAGCTGTATACGTGCTGCGCTTGAATTATGGATACCTGAATTGCGGAAATTCGGGATATAATCGAACGGGGAACATTGAATGGTAAGGATAGCGATCTGCGAAGACGAGAGCGAGGCGGCGGAGCTGTTTCGCAAAAACCTCGACAGGTACTCTTCCGAGTACGGTGTCGAGTTTTCCGTCACGCATTTTTGTAACGCGGTGTCCTTTCTCGAAAACTACAAGCCCGTTTACGACATAGTGTTCATGGACATAAAGATGCCCGACATGAACGGCATGGACGCGGCGAAGCAGCTTCGCAAGCTGGATCCGTCGGTGATACTGATATTCCTCACCAATCTCGCGCAGTACGCGGTCAAGGGGTACGAGGTCAATGCGCTCGACTTTGTCATAAAGCCCATTTCCTATTACGTGCTCGTGCTCAAACTCGAACGCGCGCTGGACAGGCTTTCGAGCGAGCGCGGCACGGAAGTCGCCATATCCATGGACGACGTAGTGATAAAGATACGCGCGGTGGATCTCAAATACGTGGAAGTGCAGGGGCATAACCTCGTTTTTCACACGGTCAGCGGCGATTATAAATCGTACGGCTCGCTAAAAAAGACGGAAGAGCGTCTTGCGTCCGCCGATTTCGTGCGGTGCAACGCTTGCTATCTCGTTAATCTGAAATACGTCACCTCCATACGGGGATCGACGGCATATATCGGCAAGACGGAACTCACCATTTCCCACGCAAAGCGCAAGGATTTCGTGCGCCGCGTGAACAACTATATGGGCTGGTGCGGCTGATGTTCGGAGAATCACAGCTTTTCTGGTATAAGATAGTGTTCATGGCGGAGCTTATCCTGTCCGAGGCAATGTTCGTGTGCAGGCTGAAACGCCGCCGCTTTTTCGTCGTCAGACTCTTGCTTTCGCTCGCCGCGCTGTTTGCCATCGCGGTGTTTTTTCCCTTGTTTTCGTGGAGCTACAACGCGTTCTACTCATCCTTTCTGTTCTTCTCGCTGTTCGCGGCGACTCTCGGCGCGATAGCCGTATGCTTCCGCGAGCCGTTCGTTAATATAATGTTCTGCGGCGTGGCGGCATATTCGGTACAGCACATAGCGTTTCAGTTTTACGGATTCATAGTGAACGTCGCGTCGCTCAATCACGACGCGCCGATAGGAATATACGGAGACGTTGCCGAGTCGTCGTACAACATATTCACGGGGATGGTATACGGCATCTCCTACTCCATGGTGTACTGGCTGATGTTCGTGCTTTTCGCTTCGCGCATAGAGAAGAACAGCGATATGCGCATACGCAGTGTGGCGTTGCTTATGCTTGCCGCGTTCACCGTCGTCGTGTGCGTCGTTCTGAACGCCGTGTTCACTTACGGAAGCTACGAGGAGTACAACGCCACGTTCACCGCGTGTATGCAGCTTTCCATGATAATAAGCTGTACTCTCGCGCTGTGCGTGCAGTTCGGTATGCTTTCCAACCGCGAGATGAAGACGGAGCTGGACAACGTGTATCACCTCTGGCATCAGGAACAGAAGCAGTTCGCATCGACAAAGGCGAACATAGATCTGATAAACACCAAATGTCACGACATGAAGCACCTTGTCAGGCGTATAGGAAGCACGAGCGCGGTCTCCGAGAACGCCATACGTGAGATAGAGGACGCAATAAACATATACGACTCCGCGGTAAAGACGGGGAACTCCGCTCTCGACGTCATTCTCACCGAAAAGAGCCTTATGTGCAGCTCGCACAACATAACGTTTACCGTGGTCGCGGACGGCGGGCGGCTGGGCTTTATGAACGAGGTCGATCTGTATACGCTTTTCGGCAATGCGATAGACAACGCCGTCGAAGCGGTCATGCAACTTCCCGAAGAAAAGCGCATAATCAGTCTGACCACGAACGGGAGCGGCGATCTGTTCTCCGTCAATATCCGCAACTTTTACAGCGGCGCGGTCACTTTATCGGAAGGTCTGCCCGTGACGACAAAGGGGGATACGGACTACCACGGTTTCGGTATGAAGAGCATAAAGCGGATAGTGGAGAAGTACGGCGGCGATCTTTCCGTCGTGGCGGACGGCGGCGTGTTCAATCTCAATATGCTGTTTTCGGATGAGGGAGGACAGTTGTGAGCGCAAACGGTCGAGTTGCGTTGCCGATATTGAAAAAGTAAATCTCATAAATTACAA
>ERZ1643249.2810-NODE-2810-length-15932-cov-3.883479_pt1 | contig 15932 bp, 14 predicted proteins | sample MGYA00579263_ERZ1643249 | MGnify/ENA primary metagenome ERZ1643249 (study PRJEB29033, sample SAMEA4952264) | chicken gut metagenome | biome: Broiler Chicken; feature: Gastrointestinal Tract; material: Caecum | place: Ireland | collected 2018 | study: Broiler...
AAAATAAAAGAGTTTTCGATATCGGGCAGAAAGTTTTTGGAGAATAATGTGCGATGATTATTTGTGAAAGTAAAAAGTGCACCGGCTGTGCCGCTTGTATGAATATATGTCCTAAGAGTTGCATTACTATGGAATACAACGAGCGTTTTGAACTTGTTCCCGAAATCGATGAACAAAAATGCATCGAGTGCGGAGCGTGTCAAAGGATATGTCCTTCCAATATTGAGACGGATAAGCATACTCCTGAGAATTGCTATGCTTGTTATGCACCGGAAGAAATGTCTACGAGCTCTTCGGGGGGGGTCGCAGCGGAATTGGCAAAGAAAATCGTGGCCGACGGCGGTTGCGTGTTCGGCGCTATTTACGAGAACGGTACGGTCCACCACAGTCTCATAGATTCCAAAGCAGATTTGCGCAAACTTAAGGGCAGCAAGTATGTGCAAAGCTACATCAACGATTGCTACAAAAGAGTTAAGGAGGAAATCAATAGGCGAAAAGTATTGTTCGTGGGTACTCCTTGTCAAGTTGCAGCTGTGCGTAAAGTGGTCGGAGAGGCTCAAAATTTGTATTGCGTCGATTTAATTTGTCACGGCGGAACTTCGCATAAGTATTTGGATGAGGTACTTACTTCCGATAAAGAAGGGATCCTTTCGTTTAGAAAAAACGGCGATTTTGCTGTAAGATTAAACGATCGGGAGCTGAAGCACTCGAGTGAATATCTCTTGGCTTTTATGCGTGGCATGTCGTACAGGGAGAGCTGCTATGCGTGTGTATATGCGAATTCGGAAAGGGTAGGAGACATTACGCTGGGGGATTTTTGGGGGATAAAAAACTTCCCGAATGAGAATGAAGGTGTTTCTGTGGTATTGGTCAATACGGAAAAAGGAAAAGACATGTTCAAGGTGATCCAAGCTGATTTATGTTTTGAAGAAAGGCAGCTCGAAGAGGCCTTGCCAGATAACCCACAGTTGAGCAGACCTTCTACACCGCATAAACATCGACAAGTTTTCTTGGATGCGGTCGGCAAAGTCGGCTTTGTCGAAGCAGTACATAAGAGTATGAAAAAAGAGATGCTCAAGCAACGCGTCAAGAAAGTTGTGTATTCCAACGAAGTATTACGCAAATTGTACGAGGCAATAAGATGAAAGTCGCGTTTTTGATTCAATGCCATAAAAATATCGATCAAGTCAACAAATTGATTGAGCGATTAAACAGTTCTCAAGACGGGTATTGTACCGATTTTTACGTTCACGTGGACGCAAAGAGTGAGATCGTAAATGACATTCGGAAACAGGATAACGTCGTTGTTTTGTCAAAACGAGTCGATGTCAAATGGGGACATATTTCGCAAGTCGACGCTACGCTCAATTTGATCGAAGCAACAATGAACGCTCGCAAAGGATATGACTTTTTGTGGTTGATCAGCGGACAGGATTATCCTATTAAATCGAACAAGCAAATAGCGGAGTTTTTGGAGACAAACAAGGGTAAGAGTTTTATCGAGCTCCTTCCGACGGAAGGTGACGATCATCGTCGATATTTGAAACGGAATCAGACGTGGTATCCCACTTGGGGTGCGTCTCCGATTTTTATAATGCGAGTATTGCGCAAGATATATAATATCTTGACGGGAGGGAAGTATCACAGCTTTATCAAGCGCAAAAATATTTTAAACGCAGAATGGCGTTTCGGAAGTTCGTGGTGGACTTTGACCGAGGAGGCGTGCAGAGTTATCCTTGATTTGTCTGCGGACGGCAGTTATCGGGATTATTTCAAAAATTGCATTTGTCCCGACGAAAGCTATTTTCAGACAATGTTGTGGAATTCGCCATTGCGCGCTATGCTGACAGGGAACAATCTTTGTTACGTAGATTGGTCTGAACACAAAAAGAATCCAAAGGTGTTGGACGAAGAAGACTTTGATAAATTGATAGAAAGCGACAAATTTATCGCAAGGAAAATAGAGTTGGCCGGGAAATCAAAAACATTAGTGTCAAAATTGAACATGGATGTGTTAGGATAAGGCTATGGTTATAGTGCATGTTGCTGGTGTAAATACCAATATGATTTCTGGGGTCAACGCAGTAGTTCCTCAACATGTCAATGCGCAATCGCAATTTGCGCAAGTTTGCCTTGTCAATGTTCGTAATATCAACGTCATAGACGATGATTTGCAATGTGAGTATAAAGGTGTGAAGAATTTCCCCGACTATCTTCCCGCGCCGTTTGACAGACCCGACATCGTCGTATTCCACGAAGTAAACAATTTCGAATACGTCAGGCTGTACAAGAATCTTCTGTCGAGGCATATCCCTTACGTCATTGTTCCGCACGGGGAAAACACCCGAGGGGCGCTGAGAAAAAAGTTTTGGAAGAAAAAGATCGCGTATATACTCTTTTTCAACCGCTTCATAAGAAAGGCGAAAGCATTGCAGTGTCTTTCCTCGGGCGAATACGAAGAAACGCGCACGTCGGACAAAAAGATAATTATCCCGAACGGGATGGAGCTGCACGAAAGGAGGGATCGCCCGGCGAAACACGACGGAATGCGGCTGCTCTATATAGGAAGACTCGATTGGACGCATAAGGGCTTGGATATATTGATAGAGGCGGTGAGCAAAACCGACGTGCCCGGAATCGAATTGGATATTTTCGGTCCCGATTATGCGGGGCGCAGGGCCGTCGTGACCGGGATGATAGAAAAGCACGGCTGCGCCGACAAAATACATATGCACGAACCCGTATTCGGAGAAGACAAGGTTGCCGAATATGCCTGCTGCGATCTGTTTATACAAACGTCGAGGTTCGAAGGGCTGCCTCTGGGACTTCTCGAGGCGATGTCGTACGGTGTTCCCGTGATAGCGACCGAAGGGACAAATCTCACAAAAGAGATCGAAAAATACGACGCGGGCTTTACGGCTCGAACCGACGCGGAAAGCGTAAAAGAAGCGATAGAGATCGCGTTCGGGGAAAAGGACGATTGGGAACGAAAGGGGGACAATGCCAGGACTTTGGTAGAAACGGAATTTTCGTGGAAAAACATAGCGAAAGAAGCCGTCGAGAAATATAAGGAGCTGACCGATGAATAAATACAGCATTATCGTGCCGGTTTACAATGTCGAAAAATACATCAGAGAATGTCTGGATTCTTTGAAAAACCAAACGTACGGCGAGTTCGAGGCTGTGCTTGTGGACGACGGAAGTCCCGACGGCAGCGGAGCGATCTGCGACGAATATGCCGCTCGCGATCCGAGATTTAAGGTGGTCCACAAAGAAAACGGCGGACTGATCTCTGCGTGGAAAGAAGGGCTTCGCAGGGCTTCTAACGAATTGATCCTTTTCGTTGACAGCGACGATTACATAAAACCGCAAACATTGGAAATGCTCGAGAAACATATCGATTTTGCGGATACCGATCTCGTGCAATTCTGCGCTTTGACCGGTAACGACACTTGCGCCTTGAAAAGTTACGACATAAAAGAACTTTATCCCGACATTATCTATTACAAAGGCTTCGGCAAGATAATTTACAACAGTCGCTGCGGAAAGGTATTCAAGCGCTCCGTATTGATCGGGTTGCTGGACGATATTGACGGCTATGTCGAGATAGGTGAAGACAAACAGACTACGTTCTGTTATTTGCTGAATATAAGAAAGGCGGTCATTCTCGATTACGACGGTTATTACTATCGCCAGAATTACGATTCCATGACGCATAAGTACAACGCCGATCTTTTCGGAAAAACTCAGAGGCTTTTCGACAGTATAAAGAGAATGATCGCAAAGTACGGCGACGGGTTCGATTTTTCCGAACAGATCTGCAAGGAAAAAGCGATGTATGCAACGACGATAATGGCGCACGCTTTCATGGCTCCGGATAAAAGCGAAAGAAAAAGAGCGTACGGGCTCGTGACGGACGATCCGGAAATGCGAAAAGGGTTTGAGATAATCGATTTCGGAGATCTGAGCCTTTATTGCAGAAAAACGATTTGCGCTTTGCGCGACGAAAGCTATTTTCGCGTAGTGTTTTGGCAGTATGTAAGAAAGTGTAAAAAAACGTTGGACAAAGCAGTCAGGAAGATTCGGAGAGAAAAATGATCGGAGTGCAGAGCGCGGCCAAGAATATAAAGAAAGAGCAGCTGACTATCAGCAGTTGGTTTTTGTTGCTCAGCGCCGCAGTGCTTCCTTTTGATTCTTACCTGGGAGAAATGGGATTGTCTGTCCTTACTCTCGGGCTGCAAATGTTGTTTATCGCGTCGCGCTTTGTGGAATGTTTGTCTTATCCCGACGATAAAAAGTTTTTTTCTTTGGGTATCGTCGGCATATACGTTATTTATTCCCTTTTGCAGATATTCAGAGGCTTCCTTAGGTTAGGGCTGACGTACAACAACGAATTGTTTATTTCGATGATGTGCTATTATATCGCGTTCATATTCCGCCCCATGACTATGAGGGAATTGCGTATGATGGCGAATATATCGATATTGCAGATGCTGTTGTTCGTCGTTGTATGCGCACGTCATATAACGTTGCTGAACGGCGAAATATATATGGGGATCGTGGACATCGTCGATCCCAACTATCTGATCACAAACAGCGTGGTCATGGTGGGATTCTACCTGTTCAGGATCCAGTCGGCAGGAAAGAACGCGGAGAGAGCGTTGTTGATCGCTTTGCTCGTCGTTTTTGCGGCATGCGTGATGCTGGTCGGCAGCAGGGGCGGTCTGTTCACATTCGGGGTATTGTTGATCGTCTACGTTCTTACGCAGATGAGAAAACCGTGGAAGACGCTTCTGATCCTGATAGTCGTCGGCGGTATAGCCATGGGATTGTTTTTCGCCTTTGCTCCGGAATATATCACGGAAAGATTCTCGATTTCCCATATGCTTCAGGACGGGGGCAGCGGCAGGTTGACGATATGGAAGAATTTCCTGACGTATTACGGAAAACAGGATCTTGCGACATGGTTGTTCGGCGTGGGCAGGGACGTTCCTCCCACTATATATCTCCAAGAGTTCGGACGTACGTATTATCCTCATAATCTTTATGTAAAAACATTGATGGAGGGAGGCATAGTAGGTATAGCGCTGTTGCTTGCAGTGTTCTGGCATATTTGGAAAAAGGCGTACAAGGCGAAAAACGGGATGCTTATTGCGATAATCTGCGCGTTTATGTTCGGTTCGCTATTCCTCGATATGGACAATATGCGAGTGTTTTGGCTTATTCTCGCTTTGTGCAACATGCCGGTCGGCAAGACACGGTTGCAGATATGGAAAAGGAATGTCCGGATCGAAACCGTCGAGCAGGGAGGCGTGAAATGATAAGCGTCGTGGTTCCCGTTTACAACGCCGAAAAATACTTGGAAAGGTGTCTTGGTTCGCTTGCAGGGCAGGCTTATCGGGATATGGAAGTCGTTATGGTCAACGACGGCAGTACCGACGGGAGCGGCGCGGTTCTTGAAAGATATGCGAAAAGATATGCCAACTTCCGACTGATAGACAAGGCAAACGGAGGCCCGAACGACGCCTGTATTGCCGGTATAGAAGCTGCTAAGGGAGAATATGTCGGCTTCGTCGACGCGGACGATTTCTGCGATGAGGCGCATTTCGAAAATATAGCAGAGGCGATATCGCGTAGCGGCGCCGATATGATAGTGTTCAAGGCGACTACGTTCCGTTGCGGGGAAAACGATTCGGAGACCGAGATCGTTTCTCGCGGAGGCGGGAATAAACTGGCGGAAGGGCTCTACGTCGGACGGCGGCTGGAAAACGTAAAAACGAAATATTTCGAGGAACAGCTTTTCAGTGCCGCGAGATGGATAAAAGTCGTAAAAAAGGATCTTTTGGAAAACAATATAGAGTTGTTCGCCAAGGATGTTGTACTGGGAGAGGATATAGGATTTACCGCGTCCGTATTGTTCGACACGCAAAGTCTGTACGTCATGGATTGGGACGGATATTTTTATAGGATAAACGATTCGTCTATCACACATAGATTCGGCGAAGCGCGGATAACGCAGTTCGGCAGGTTGTGCGCCAATCTTAAGGAGGTCTGCGAGGCGAAAGGATACGGGATCGGCATTGATACGGAATTGAAAAGACAGCTTATGGTCTTGATATCGATGTTGCTCAAAGCCGATGATAAGACGAGCGAGAAGAGAAGGATGCTTGCGAAACTGCGCGAGTCCGATTGTGTGAAGGAGATGATCCGTTCCGAACGTATGCCTGACTTTACGGCTGCCGAGCGGTGGAAATATCGTCTGTTTAAGGACAAAGCGTTTGTGCCGTTGTTAATATCGGCGTATATCAACGAAATGATCCGCGGAAGAAAAAACCGCTGAAAGGAGAGAAAAATGAAGCTATTGACGTGTGCCAGTTATCACGGAACAGGATCGAGCGCAGTGACGAATCTGATCGGCGAATGCGACAACGTCCACGATATGGGCGATTACGAATTCCGATTCGTTCAGGATCCCGACGGTATATGCGATCTGGAATACAATCTCGTGATCAACAATCACAGACTGAACAGCGGGTATGCGATAAAGAGATATATGAAAGTCGTGGATTTTCAGAACGGTAATTTTTTGTCCAAGCGTTACCGCGGTTTTTTCGGGAATAAATGGAAAGAACTTTCCGAGGCATATATCGCAAGCCTGACTGACACCGAATTCGAAGGGTACTGGCATTACGATCTCATAGATAAAGGCGGCGCCGCGTGGTTTGCGGATCGCGCAGTAAACAAATTGTATCATAAACTTTTAGGGAAAAGAGCCGTAGGCAGTCTGAACGTAGTATTGCGCGGTTGTAAAAGTTATGTGTCATATCCCCGGGAAAAGTTTTATGACGCTACAAAAGCTTACATAGACGCGCTTTTCGGTTCCGCGAATACGGACGGTAAGGAATTCGTCATGGCGGATCAGTTGGTCCCTCCGTCAAACACAATGCATTATATGAGGTTTTTCAACGACCTGAAAGTGGTATGCGTGGAAAGAGATCCCCGAGATCTTTACGCGTTGGGAAAAGCGGTGTGGAAAGACGGAGTGATACCGACCGACGTCGAGAATTTCTGTAAGTGGTACAAGGCGACGCGCGCTCACAAACAGTACGAAAACGACGATCCGTCCAAAGTTTTGCGTATTCGTTTCGAAGATATGATATTTAAATACAGGGCGACGAAAGACAGTATCCTTGCATTCTGCGGCATAGGAGAAGAACACCATGTAAGACCTCTTACGCTGTTCGATCCGAGGATATCCGTCAGAAACACTCAGGCTTACAAAAGTAAAAAGATCGACGCGAAAGACATCGCTTATATAGAAAAAGAATTAGAAAGCGAGCTGTATGATTTCGACGATGCGGAGGTAAACATATGAAGAAGGTGATAACTTACGGCACGTTCGATCTGCTGCATTACGGACATATCAATCTTTTGCAAAGGGCGAAAGCTCTCGGCGACTATTTGATAGTCGCGGTGTCGTCCGACGAGTTCAACAGGCAAAAGGGCAAAGTGTGCTATTTTTCGTACGAGGAGCGCAAACGCATGGTCGAAGCGCTGAGGTGCGTCGATCTCGTGATCCCGGAGGAGAGTTGGGATCAGAAAATAAGCGACGTCAGGGAATTCAGGGTGGATACGTTCGTAATGGGCGACGATTGGAAGGGAAAATTCGATTTTCTCAAGGACTACTGCGAGGTGGTCTATCTGCCGAGAACGCCCGAGATATCCACTACAAAGATAAAACAGGATATATCCAAGAGTTAAAGTATGGCAGCGTCGGATTCGCGTACTTCCAAATCGCTGAAAAACACCGTTTTCGGGTTGATCGGACTGCTTAGCAGTCAGATAGCGAATTTCGTTTCCAGATCGATATTCATCGGCTTGTTGGGGGCGGAGTACAACGGCGTCAACGGTTTGTTCAGCAATATATTGAGTTTGCTCAATCTTGCGGAGCTGGGATTCGCCACTTCCATAGCATATGCGCTGTACAAGCCATTGAAAACGGGTGACGAGCGGACTACGGCGGCTTTGATGAGTTATTTTGCAAAAATATACCGTATAATCGCCGCGGTGGTAGCGGTAGCGGGATGCTGTTGTATACCGTTTTTGCAATATCTTATAGCGGAAGACTTATCAGATCTGTCTTTTTCTTTGAACGAACTGCGCGGATATTTCGCCATGTATCTGGCAAGCACCGTGTGCAGTTATCTGCTTGCTTATAAAAGGACGATAATAACGGCGGATCAAAATAATTATATCGTAACCAACGTTGACAATATCTGCAATATTTTGCTGTATGTGTTTCAGATAATATTGCTGTTGATCTATAAAAACTTTTACGCCTATCTTGCCATATTGGTGGCAAAGTCGTTTGTCAACAACCTGGTCTTGCATATAATCGCAGGGAAAAAATATCCCTATCTGAAAAAATACCGAAAAGAAAAAGTGCCGAACGCGGAAAAAAGCGCTATATTCAAAAACGTACAGGCTGCGTTTATGCACCGGATAGGAAACGTCATAATATACAGCACGACGTCTATAATAATCTCCGCATTCGTAAGTCTGGTAGAGGCAGGGAAGTACAGCAACTACATCATGGTAGTGTCCGGAGTCAACAGCTTCATTAACATTGTGTTCACGTCGATAACCGCCAGCATAGGAAATCTCTGTGTCAACGAAGACGAGACGACGCAATACAAAGTATTCAAAAAGGTGCAGTATATATCGGATTTCTGTACGGTGTTCGGTCTGGTCTGTTTTGTATGTCTGTTCAATCCCTTTGTGGAGATATGGGTCGGAAGCGAAATGGTGATGCCTTTGTCCGTTGTAATTGTCATTTCTCTCAGTGCCGCGCTCGGATATCTGCGCAAGGCGGTCAATACATTCAAGGACGCGAAAGGAATGTTCAGGGCCGATTGGTTCAAACCTCTGTTGGAAGCTGCGGTCGGCGTAGGGTTGGCTATCGGACTGAGCTATGTATGGGGGACATTAGGGGTCGTGCTCGGTTACTTGTTGGCGACGGTAGTCATCGCCGTGCCGATCGAGAATTGGGTCCTTATCAAGCGCGGTCTGCACAGGTCGTTTGCAAAACAGATGCTGTCTTTGTCGGCAGTGACGGCTTTCGGAGCGGTATTGACGGCTGTCGTCTATCTTGCGACGTATTTTATTCCGTCAGGCATCGGTTGGTTTATTCTGAGATTTGCGATTGTCGTTATCGTCGCGGCGGGAGCGTTTCTGCTTGCTACTTGCAGAACCGAGGAGTTCAAGTATTACAAAAAACTGGTATGCTCGCTGTTGCAGAAGGTTAAAACGTTCGTGAGAGAAAGAAAGGGGCATACCGCCGCGCTCGGGGAAACGGCAAATCCCGTTGCCGACGATCCGGATCGCGTTTCCGGAGATGATGAAAAATCGGATACGGGAAACGGAAATAAAGAAGAATAACATAACCGAAAAACAGGAGAAACAAATGGAAGAAAAGATTAGGGTGATCGTCCCTGTACACAATGCGGAGGAAACGATAGACAGGTGCGTGGCAAGCATAGTCGGGCAAACGTACGGAAATATCGAGATAATACTTGTGGAAAACGGCTCGGTAGACAAATCCTACGAGAAATGCGCGGCATGGGCGGCGAAGGATGAAAGAATACGTTTATTGCGTTCCGAAAAAGGCGTTTCCAAGGCTCGGAACGCAGGATTGGATATGACGGGCGAGTATAATTATTTCGCATTCGTCGACGCCGACGATTATGTAGACGTAACGATGTATGAAAAGCTGTTGAAAAAGGCTTTGGAAGAAGACGCCGATTTGACGTTTTGTCTTACCAACAGCGTGCAGAGCGGAAAGATTACACCGTATGAAGAAAAGAATATCCGCGACCTCGTGGAAAACAAAAATATAAGATGGTTTTTCTATCGCGGCAGCGAATCCGTGAGGACGGGGACGATCAGGACTCTTTTCCGCAGTTCCGTATTTTCGGGAGTGCGTTATGACGAAGAACTTAGTTACAGCGAAGACTTCGTTTATATGTTGGAGTGCATGGCAAAGGCCGATAAGTGCGCACTCGTAGAAGAAAATTTATATTACAACGTAAATTTTCACAATGTACCGTTTTTGTTTGCCAAAAAGTACGGCGGCAGATATCATTTTTGGGAGTCGGCGATGCTTTTTGCGCAAAAAGCGGAAAAGTACTTGACGGAATTCGGATGCTCGGATATTGCGCAGGCTCCGGCGTTCGACGGCTTGATACTTTTGATCAATGCCATTGTCGGGATAGAAAAACATTGGTGGAGAGAAATAAGGAAATTTTGCGCGCAACCGTATTGGAAAAAGGCGAACAACAAAACGGCTTATAAACAGTACATGACCGTAGTCGCTTCTTGCGGTCTGCCGGTCAAAGTCAAAGCGTTCCTCGTGTATCATAAGTTGTACATGGCGTACGGGATACTTGCAAAGATCTACGCCAGAATGATTTCGTAGCAGGGATATCGATAAAGGAAATTCAGATCGTGATTCTGTCAGATCAAGTGCACGGTATAGTTAAAATGTCGGGCAAACGGCGGACGGGAAAGCATGACCGAAACATAAACCGGATCGTAACGGACCGAATTTTCGGCAGGCGGAACTCAAAAAAATGTTCAATTAAGAGCAAAAACGGACAATACGGCGCCTTTGTATAGATTCGGCGTAACTTCAAAGCCGTATTTTTTCGTATCGGAATGAAGCTTTGCCGCATACGATCTTTGACCGATAGAAAAGCGAAAAACTTTCGATTCGTTCCGGCTGTCGTAAGGCGCGTAATTCGTGATGTCGGCTTCGCCCACGGACATAAGGCGCTTGATCTCGGCGATATAGGGATCTCTGCTGTCCGAAAGATACGATCTGTCGAACACGCGGAGCTCCTCGAGATTTTCGAATTCGTAGACGACGTTGCCGTCGAATTTACGGATATACATCTCTAGATCGTCGGTATGCGCCGCGAGGATATCTTCCCAATATTTGCCGTCCCATGAGGACATATTCGCGTAACGTTCCAGGAGAGGTACGAATTTCGCGGAAAAAGCCGCGTCGAAAAACACGCTGCCGTACATATACCATTTGCCGTTGCCTCCGACCGACACGTCCGTGATCCTGCCGTCGTCGTCGGCGTCCACGCACCATTCTTTCGTGTCGCCGTCGGCAAAAACGCATGAATACCACGCATGCGGTTCGTAGGCGGAATAAATGTTTCGGCTCATATAGTTGTCGCTCGACAGGATATATGTGTTGCGCAGGAGATCTTTCACGCAGTACAGACTTGCGAGGTTGTTCTTTACGGCATAATCCGGATTAAATATGGTTTTAACGCCGAACTTGCGTTTCAGATAGTCGAATTGTTCGGCGAGATATCCCGTAACGACGGTTATATCCGTAACGTCTGCTTCCAGCAGATGTCTTATCTGTCTTTCGACCAAAGGCACTCCGTCCACCTCGACCAATCCCTTTGGTTTGGAAAGCGAGATAGGGGTGAATCTGCTGCCGATTCCTGCTGCGAGAATTATCGCGTTGTCTACTTTGCAAAAACGAGGTCTTTCGGACATTCTTCCACACTCCGTACCGACTATTGTACAGTTATCGGTTATCGTCGTCAAGCGTTTTGGCGTGTAAAAAACGTGCGCACAGCGGGGAACATACGGGGATCGCCGACGACAGACGGGAAAATATATGCACAAAACGGTTTTCGATTATTTCGGCGCAAGGCGGTTTTGTGTATATTTTTATGTTTTTGTATGTTAAAATGACGTGCGAAATACGGTATTTTTAAAGAAGTGCGGCTGTTTGCGGGCTTTATCCGTATTCGTGACGGCGACAAAATCGCTTCGCCGCGTCGTTGAATATTATGGATAAATATTGACTTGTCGCGCGCGCGAGTGTAAAATTATACGCGTAGGATAAGGTTTTCAGGATAAGGAGGAACCGTGATAGTCACAGTAAAACGGCTGTTGTCGGACGCAGCAGCGGGAGGTTATGCTGTACCCGCGCTCAACGTGGACAACATGGAGAGCGTAAAAGCGGTATTGGAAGCTTCTTACGCGCTGAATGCGCCGGTCATCGTGCAGACGATACCGGCAACGCTGCGCTACGGAGGAATAAAAACGTACGCAGCGATGGTGAGGGCTTTGTACGGCGGCGGCGCGGATATCGCGTTGCATCTGGATCACGGAGGCGACGAAGAGATATGCGCAAAGTGCGTCGAAGCGGGCTATACTTCGGTAATGATCGACGGATCGGCGCTGCCTTTCGAAGAAAACGTCGATCTGACCCGCCGCGTTGTACTGGCGGCGCATCGCAGTGACGTCAGTGTGGAAGCCGAACTCGGCGCGATCGGAGGAAAGGAAGAGACCGAGGGCAGAATAGAATATACCGATCCTGCGGAGGCGGAAGAATTCGTTGCCCGTACCGGGGCGGACAGCCTTGCGATAGGCGTAGGCACGGCGCACGGCGTGTATCGGGGCACGCCGCATATCGCCGTCGACAGGATCGGGGAAATATCCGCAAAGGTCGACGTTCCGTTGGTATTGCACGGGGCGAGCGGACTATCGGACGACGTCGTGCGGGCTTCTATCGCCGCGGGCATACGCAAGATAAATTTTGCGACGCAGCTGCGGCAGGCTTTCACCGCCGGGTTGAAGGAGGGATTGGCAAAATACCCCGAAGCATACGATCCGAAAAAATATCTGCCTTACGCGGTCGGCGCGGTGCGCGCCGAAGCGGAGAGGATTATAGTCCTCTGCGGCGCCGACGGAAAGGGCGGAATGTGAGGACACAAAAATATATAATGCGAAATAACATACACCCGCGCGGAAAATCGCGTCGGGATACGGCGGCGGGATAACTGCCGCGCAGAGGAAAATATGGAATATATAAAATTCAAGAAAGACGCAAAGTACGACCTGATAGCGATCGGAAGGATAGCTATCGATTTCAATCCGATCGACTATTTCAGGACGCTTGCGGAGAGCAAAGAGTACCGCAAATATCTGGGCGGCTCTCCCGCGAACGTTGCGGTCGGACTTGCGCGGCTCGGCAAAAAGGTCGGGTTCATCGCGCGCGTATCGGACGACAGGTTCGGCGATTACGTGACCGACTTTTTCGTCAAAGAGGGCATCGATGTGTCGCACGTCAGACGTGCCGAACACGGTGAGAAGCTGGGGCTTACTTTCACCGAGATACTGTCGCCGACCGAAAGCAGTATATTGATGTACCGCGACGGGATAGCGGATCTGTCGCTTGAGCCTGCCGACGTGGACGAGGAGTACGTCGCTTCGGCAAAGGCGCTTCTGATATCGGGGACGGCGCTCGCGCAGAGCCCGTCGCGCGAGGCGTGTCTGAAAGCGATGCAGTATGCGGAGAAAAACGGCGTCGCGATCGTGTTCGACATCGATTACCGCGCGTATAATTGGAAGAGCGCGGACGAGATCGCGGTCTACTATACGGCGGTAGCCGAGCATGCAGACATAATCATGGGGTCGCGCGAAGAATATGACCTCACGCAGGCGCTGTTCATGCCGGGTGCGGACGACGCCGCGACTGCGGAGCACTGGTTCGGTAAAAAGGCAAAGATCGTCATCATCAAGCACGGAAAGGAAGGCTCGGAGGCACATACCTGCGACGGCAAGCGGTTCAGGATAAAGCCGTTTCCGGTAAAAGCGTTCAAGTCGTTCGGCGGCGGCGACGGTTACGGCAGCGCATTCCTTTGCGGGCTGTTCGACGGTATGGCTGTCCAGGATTGTCTGGAATTGGGCTCGGCTTCCGCGTCCATGCTGGTTGCGGCGCACGGCTGTTCGGAATTCATGCCGACCATGGAAGAACTGCAAAACTTCATAGCCGAAGAAAAACGGCAGTACGGAGAGATGATCGCGCGCGGATAATGCGCCGTTCGGTATGAAAACTGCGCCGCACGGTGCGGCGGGGAGGATAATATGGCTTTCGGATATCCGGAATTCGATGAAAAAGGGCGAAAAATACTGACGCGCATCGGCGGCGTAAACGGCGATATGCTTATGGACGTCACCGTCGTCAGGCTCGCCTCGGGCGATAAGGCGCGCTATTTTGAGAAGGACAAAGAGATATGCGTCATGCTGACCGAAGGCGAAGTTTCGATGAACGGCGGCGGAGTCGGCGGCAGGGCGGCGCGCAGCGACGTGTACCGCGATCTGCCCGTAACGCTGCACGTTTGCAGGGGCACCGAGGTAGAGGTCGAGGCTTACGCAGACAGCGAATTCATTTATATAGCGACCGACAACGAGCGCGAATTTCCCGCGAAGTTTTACCGTAAAGAGGACGTGATCAGGTCTGTGTCGTGCGAGGGATTGTGGGAAAACACCGCCGTGAGGGACGTGAACACCGTTTTCGACTATTCCAACGCGCCGTACAGCAATCTGGTCGTGGGCGAGATCGTCGTGCCGCAGGGCAGATGGTGGAGCTATCTGCCGCATTATCACCCTCAGCCGGAGGTCTATTACTATAAATTGCCCGCGCCGGAAGCGTTCGGAGCGTGCTTCATAGGGGAGTTCGAACCGCATACGATAAAGGACGGCAGCGTGGGATGTTTTCCGGGCGGGAAGACCCACGTTCAGGTCACAGCCCCGGGCTATGAGATGTACAGCTGCTGGATAATCAGGCATCTGCCGGGCGAACCGTGGAACAAGACGAGGATCGTCGATCCGCGTTTCCGCCATTGGGAAGAGTAAAAAACCGAAACATATCGCAAAAAACAGGGAGAAAATATGAAAAAAACCGTTAAGATCACGGTAGGCGAAGCGATCGTCCGCTTTCTCGACGCGCAGTACGTTTCCTTCGACGGAAAGGAAAACAAGTTGGTGGAAGGCGTGTTCACTATATTCGGGCACGGCTGTGTGCTCGGCGTGGGAGAGGCTCTGTCCATGACGGACCATTCGCTGAAAGTCTATCAGGGCAAAAACGAACAGGGCATGGCGCAGGCGGCTGTCGCCTATGCGAAGCAGAACAACAGGCGCAAGATAATGCCGTGTTTTTCGTCTATCGGTCCCGGCGCCGCGAATATGGTCACCGCCGCAGGTACCGCGACGGCGAACAATATACCTTTGCTTCTTTTTCCGGGCGACGCGTTCGCGACCAGACAGCCCGATCCCGTATTGCAGCAGATAGAACATCTTTACGACCCGTCGGTCACCACAAACGACGCATTCAGGGCGGTAACGCGGTATTTCGACCGCATATCGCGCCCCGAAATGCTTATGCCGGCGCTGCGCAGCGCGGTGAGGATATTGCTGGATCCCGCGCACACGGGCGCCGTCGCGATAGCCCTGCCGCAGGACGTCCAGGGCGAGGTCTACGATTTTCCGACGGAGTTTTTCGACAAGACCGTCACAAAGATAGTGCGGCCGATCGCGCCGGAGGAGCAGCTCGACGAGGTCGCCGAGGCGATAAGAAAAAGCAAGCGGCCGCTGGTCATAGTGGGCGGAGGAGTAAAGTACAGCGAGGCGGGCGACGCCGTCGCGGCGATGTGCGAGAGGCACAATATCCCGTTCGGAGAAACGCAGGCGGGCAAGACTGCGATACGTTCGTCCCATCCGCTCTGTCTGGGCGGGCTCGGCGTTACGGGGAACAGCGCCGCCAACGATATCGCTTCGGCGAGCGATCTGATAGTGGGTATAGGGACGAGGTTCACCGACTTTACGACCGCGTCCAAGTCGCTGTTCGCGGACGCTCGGGTCGTTGCCGTCAACGCGTCCGATTTCCACGCTTCCAAGCTCGACGCGATCAAGGCCGTGGGCGACGCAAAAGCCACCGTCGGGGCGTTGGATAAAAAACTCGGAGAATACAGGACGTGCTATACCGACGAGATAACCGCCGCCAAGGAGAAATGGAGAGCGGAGTACGAGAGACTCGCTCATATCGAGATCGGGGACGGCTA
>ERZ1643249.2811-NODE-2811-length-15928-cov-4.339570_pt1 | contig 15928 bp, 10 predicted proteins | sample MGYA00579263_ERZ1643249 | MGnify/ENA primary metagenome ERZ1643249 (study PRJEB29033, sample SAMEA4952264) | chicken gut metagenome | biome: Broiler Chicken; feature: Gastrointestinal Tract; material: Caecum | place: Ireland | collected 2018 | study: Broiler...
AATATCTATAGACTGTTCATCGATAGAAGTCAATACAGCACAAGTTTTGTAGTCAAAACCGCCGCCTTCTTTACCGACATAGCCGATATTTTTAATAGTATTTCTTACTACTGACGGGATATCCACGTAGCAGTCGGATGTGATTTCACCGCAAACAAGAGCCATACCTGTAGTTACTGTAGTTTCGGCAGCAACTCTTGAGCTTTTGTCTTTTGTGAGGAATTCATCCAGAATTGCGTCAGAAATTTGGTCGCACACCTTGTCGGGGTGGCCTTCTGTAACAGATTCTGACGTAAAAAGAAATCTTTTTGATGTCATTTTGTAATGTTCCCTTTCATAATTACACCCGCGTTACTCTGCGAGATTAGAAACATGTTAAATCAAAGTAAAACCAGGGTCAAACAAAGTAGCAGCGAGCTTTACATAGCTTAATCAATCACAACTTCACCCTGACGCAGCACCTTAATTTCATCATCCAAAGCCAGCGCCACGGTAGAAGCAAGACCCTGACAGAGAAAGCCATAATCTTCAAAAACATAATCCACATGCGCGCCTACGTTTTTGAGAGCTTCTTCATAATTTGAAGCAGCGTCCTGACCGGAAAGATTTGCGCTTGTTGTTGCAAGAACATGCCCGTCAACAACCTCGCAAAGTCGCTTGAATACAGGATTGTCCGGCACACGGATACCTACGGTATTTTTGTAAGATGTTATGTAATCGGGAGTTTTGTCTGATTTTTCAAAAATCAGAGTCAATGCACCGGGGAAATGTTTTTCCATCAGCTCACGGGCTTTTGTGGGAATGTTTTTTACATACGGCAGCAGATGCTCCACGCTGTCTGACATAAGAATCAAAGGTTTTGAGCGGTCGCGGTTTTTGAGTGCATAGATATTTTCCGCACCTTTTTCATTCTCCGGCAGGCAGCCGACACCCCAGACTGTGTCTGTTACAAACGACACAACCCCGCCATGGTCTTTATTGTGCAGTTTTTCGTTCAATTCTTTTGTAAATTCAGAGTTGTCAAAAATCATAACTTACCTATTTTTTAAATTTCATCAGCTTGCCCTTGGCTCTGCCGTAGAGTTCAAAAACATACGGGATTCTTACTATTGCGGCAAAAACACTGTACACCGCAAAGCAAAGCAGTGTTATCAATGTTATTTTCACAATCAAAGTGAGCTGCGTTGCTGCGAAATGTGCGTCCCACAGCCTGTATGCGCCGAGGCATACGTAATATGTTGCAACAGAAATCACAGCCATTTTTAAAAGGTTTTTAAAATAAATTCCATAATCCATGCTCATTTTTTTCTTAATCAAAAGCCCGAGCCAAAAACCGTTTATCAATGTCACAAAAGATGTAGACAGCGTAATACCGCCTATTCCTAACTGTTTTACAAACAGGAAGTTTAAGATAAACTTAATCACAATTGAAGACAGGGCAACAAGAAAGGGCGTTTTTGAATCGTTAAAAGCATAAAAAACGCGTGTGATAGAGTCTCTGAAAACATAGAATATTATTGAAATTGAAAGATAGCAAAGCGCCTCTGACACCATCATGGTGGCTACTTCGTTGAACGCACCGCGCTGAAATATCAGCTGTATAGCGTTTGTAGAAAGCAAAATAATCAACACCAGAATCGGAAAAGCAACAAAATTGAGCAGCCCGACCCCTTTATTAAAATAATATCTGATATTGTCATAGTCTTTCTCGCCAACGAGTTTAGAAAAAATCGGGAACAAAGGCACAAGAAACGCTGTAACAAGCACCCCTACAGGAAACTGAAAAAGCCTGTTGGCATATCCTATAGCAGACCACGCGCCTTCTTGAAGCTGAGATGCAAAAAACATATCAACATAGATATAAACCTGCCCGACTGTGCTGCTCAAAATTGCGGGAAACAACAGCTCGAGGATATTTTTGTACTGCGGGTTATTAAAAACATCAAGATTAGGCCGGAATTTAAAACCGAGTGATTTGAGCTTTGGCAGCTGGTAAACAAACTGGCACAAAGCACCTACTGTCGTTGCGAGAGCCAGCACAACGCCCGAGTTATCGTGGCGCACAAGCGATATTATCGCAATAATTGCAACGCTCATCAGTATGGGCGAAATATTGGGAATCAAAAATTCCTTATACACAATCAAAATCCCGTAATAAATCCCGACAACCCCGCCGACAGTGAGCACAGGCGCCATGATTTTTAAGTGCACGGAAGCAAGGTGTATCAACTCTGTAGAGCCGTTTGCAATAATCACCTTCATAATCACGTCCGAGAACACAAACACAAGCACGCCCAGCGCCAAAAACACAAGAAATGAGCTTGTTAAAAACGTGTTAAAAAGTTTGTTTACAGCGTCAGAGGGTTTTTGTTCAAGATTCGGTATAAGTTTTGAAAAAACCGAAACAACCGCGCTGTGAAAAGGCCCTCCGATTCCGCCAAGGAGGATTATCGAAATTGCAGGTATTTGATACGCATAAAAATATGCATCCGACACCATGCCTGCGCCATAAAAGTTTGCAATAACAACATCTCTTAAAAAACCTATCAGTTTACTGATGATGGTCACAAAAGCTATAATCCACGCGGCTTTTAAAAGGCTCTGTGTTTTTGAGGCGTTTGTATTTTGAGTATTTTCTACAGCTGTATTGTTATTAGTCATTTATTCCTCTTCTAGTTTTCAGCTTCTTTTAATTCCACATACACTCTAACGGGTTTTTTGTGCAGCGGCGAATACGGAAGCAGATATGTGATTCTGTTTTCGCCTTTTTTGATATAGGGGCTTATGTCAAACTTTTCGTTTTTAAAAAGCCTTGGCACAACCTCAAGACTCAACTCCTGACCGTTAACTACCACAGTCAATTTGGAGAATTGAAACTTGTTTTCCACAACAAGGTTAACTTTTTTGTTTTTTGTATAAAAAAGCTGTGTATCAGTATCGTGGCCTGTTTGGTTGGACAACTCCACGGGATAGGTCGATATTGAAGTATTTTTAAAATAATGCTGGATAATTTCCTCATAAGAATATCCCGCATCACCCATAGCACCTGCTCCAAACTGGCTCATTCCCACTCCATGGCCGAATCCACCGCCATGAGCAATGATTTTTGTAACTGGCTGCTCATTTTTAGAGTCTTTGTCCGGCTCTGTAATTTCAATATCAAAAACAACGTTTGCTGACGGAAGCGAGATATTGTTTTTTTGGAATGTCCTTCTGATAGGCAGCTCTTTGCTTACGGTGAATGTGCCTTTGTCTGTGATTATGTCAACAAACATGGCCTTGCCGGAAACACCGCGTCTTGTTACTTTTATTTCTTTTAAAGAGCCAAAATCCTCGGGTTTTTCAAATTTTGGTTTTACAAAACCGGCCTGTGACTGGGTTTTTAACGTTTGTTTAAGAATATTTTCCAGCTCTGTTTTTTCCCACTCTTTTGTCCATCTGAAATAAGGCGACTTGTTGTCAAAGGTTTCAGGATTTGTGGTATAAAACTTTCTTGCAGCTTCTTCTGTATTCAGCACAGGGGTTTTGGGATCATCGGGCACGCCTTTTAAAAAAGCTCTGGGTGAGCCCGGGAAGACTCTTACTCCGTTTGACATGTCTGTAGAAAAAGCGTTTTCATAGCTTTCTGTATATCCGCCCGCAGTAGAGCTATACAAAGCAAGCACCAGCTCATTATCACTCATTGCCACAATGTTGTCTGTTTCGTCCACAGCTTTGTCTGAAAGCTCTTTCTCGGTATTGGCGCCAAAATACACCTGACACGCAACAGAATCGCATACGTCAAAATTGTGATAGTTGCGCTCTCTTGGTTTTAGGACATAGCTTCGTGCAAGCACTGCCTGTGCTTTGAGTGCCTCAAGCCCGAATCTTACAGGCATTTCGTTTGGTACAACACCTTTTAAGTAAGATTGCAAATCCAGAACATTTATCAAATTAAACTGATTAACCTTTTGAGGCGCTTTGGTAATTTCAAATGTACCGCGGTAATATGCGTTTTGTCCGGCTCGTTTAAGGTTTTTTACCGTCACAAATCCGTTTTCGGATTCCGCTGTTATAGGGCCTTCCAGCCCGTTGGCTATGGTTGTTGTGCCCTGTTTTACAATAAAACAATTGTCTTTTATTGTAATATTTACGTCCTCAAGTGCACCAAAGTCCGCTATTATGGAGTTAGTTGCTTTATCTGTCAGGCGGAAACTGTCTGTTGCAGTGATGTTTATCGTATTGTAGTAGTAATTTTGGAATTTAACATCGCTTATGCCAACCCTCACCATCTTGCCCTGATTGGCACTAATTGCATTTGACGGTTGTGTTGCGGTTAAAAAGATTGTGAATATTAAAAATAATAAAACTTTATTAAATCTCAACGTGAGCCCCCTCTTTTTAGTATTATTTTATAATAAAAACAAAGAAAATCGGCTTTTTCTTAACATTAAAAAAAGCCTCCCTTAAAAAAAGGGAGGCAAAGTACTGTATTAAAAATTACCACTGGATGAACACAAGACCGGAAGATCCCTGTGCACCATAGCCAAGGTCTACATTGTCCGAACTTTCGGCAGAAACTGTTCCGCCACCTCCGCCGGATCCAGCTCCATAAATATCGTTAAAGTTAGAAATAGTTTTGCTGTCTTTAAACACGGTCTGAGTTGTGCCATCAATGCTAGTGTTGCCGGAATTTAAGCCGCCAAGACCGCCTGTACCTGTCTTTTTAGATGTAAGCACGTCAGCCATATCGCCATTGCCGGCATAAATACTGCCGTCAGAGTTTGTCTTAGTAGAATATGTAGCGCTGTCAAGCGGATCAACATCATCTGCGCCAGTTCCTCCGAGTATATGCGAACCGTTTTTGATAAAAGAATCCTCACCGTCATCACCGTGTGTTATGCTTGTGTTGTAATATATACCGGTCGTTGAATAATAAACATTAGGAGAAGGTGTTCCCCCTTTTCCGCCCTTACCCGGGAAAAGCAGAGATTTTTGAGGCATATCAGCATAAGGAATCTGTACAGTTTTGCCGGCACCACCGCCCAGTCCTGCATAAACAGGGCCTTTTACAATAGCTATGTATCCGTTTTGGCCGCTGTTTGCCTGCTGGCGTTCGGTAATATGCGCACCTACGTTGTGGTAAAACATGCTGCCCTTACCGCCTGCACCGTATGCATCAGCATAATATTTACATCCGCCGTAAGAATTCCAGTAGCCCGACGCACAATCTGAACCGCCGTTTATATTTCTTGTTACCAAATTAAAACTTTTAAAAAACTTGGTGTTATAATTTGTCAGAGCTGATATAAGGGTGTAATCATGATTAAGCCCCTGGTGTGCATCGCTGCCCAAGGAAGGAAGGTCAGCCCCTTGTGTGATTTGTGCAGTGCTCAAGTCTGATCTAGAAGCCTCTGCTTTATAGCTGTAAATATGATTTTTTACATCGCCCCATGTTATTCTAGGGTTCGGGTCTATAGGTTCTATTGCAACATTTGATATTCTGTTATATCTCCAGCTGCCAATTACCGAAGAAAAAATTGGGCTGACGCCTATACCTGTTTTGTTGCGTGAACTATCCCAGCCTGCTGCTTTTAAGACATTTCGTCCGTTTTGTTCACCTATTTTTATACTGGCACCGCCGCCTCCGCCACCGCCTCCGCCGACTATTGTTGCAACAAAGTTTTTGGCTTTGACAGGAGGATTGAATTCACAGCCGTATCGTCCCTCTTCATTGTCATATATCACTTTTCCATCTGATTCTTCTCCATTTATCACATATTTTGAGATTAATTGATTACCATCCCAGTAGCATGCGAATGCTCCATGCGGGAGATTTAACTTTGCACGATGTTTTTTGGTTATTACAGGAGCCGATGCTATTGCAATAACGCATATTATCAGCAGCGTTATCAATGCTTCCGCCAGTGAGAACCCAGCGATTCTCTTTTCATAAATCTTTTTCTGTGACGCTTTCATTTCTTCTCCTTTGCAGATTATTTTTATGATATATCTGCTGTCGGATTCTTTTGAAGATATCTTGATACTATTCACCGTCACTTATCTTATCTTACAGAAAAGCTTACGGGGCCTGGTTTTTGACGTCAAGAAATTCGTATTTACAATTCTTTATATTTTCGATTTTCGGTAATATTTGTTTACATAAAGAAAATCGGCTTTTTCTTATACAGATTAAGCCGAGATGGATAGAATTAGTATTACGGAGTTTATAGAGGAGTTTACACATGCATGAAATACGGATAAAAAATTTTTTGCTACTCATGTGCTTATATGTAAACAAATATTAAGCTGGATTTTTGTGGTATCTTTAAAAGTATGAATAAACTAGCATTTTTTATGGAGTGTACACGTGCATATTCGCTTCCCATGTCTGTTACGGCGTGGGCAATTGCGTTTTTCTTCGGTGTTTCAAACCATGGAAACATATTTTTTGCTCTCACCGCGCTTGCGGGCATAGTTTGTGCGCACCTCGGAGCAAACCTTTTTGACGACATACTTGATTACAAAAAATATTTAAAATCACAAAAAGACTCTGACAACAGCAAAAAACTCAACTTCAAAAAAGGCAAGTGCAAATGTTTTTTGAATAACGAGCTGACAGTTAAAACAGCGCTCAAAATATGCGCGGTACTGTTTTTTGCAGCAATATTAACAGGGCTGTTTTTTGCGGTAATATACAAGCTCCCGATTATTTTGATAATGGCTGTAACAGGCGTGCTCTGTCTTTTGTACCCGCGCTCGGGTTATGCAGGGCTGAGTGAGATTATCATCGGGACAATTTTTTCGCCTCTTTTGTTTACGGGTGTGTATTATGTAATGACAGGAGCTTTGTCTTACAGGCTTTTATGGCTTTCTTTATCGTTTGCTTTTGTTACTGTTTGTCTTTTGTACACGGACTTTTTTCTTGATTTCAATCAGGACAAAGCAGCCGGGAAAAAAACAATACCGATTTTAACAGGCAGCAAACAAAATGCATATTACTTTTATATTTTTATAATCTTTATGATTTATGCGTTGATTTTTGTAGGAATACATTCTCATTTATTCCCTCTCAAGTATGCAATAATCTTTTTGTCCGTAATACCGGCACTTGGCACAGTAAAAAGATTGCAGCATTACATTGACAAAGAAATCAAAGACGAAAAAGAGTTTTTAAGCGCAATGAACAACGTGCAAAAGTTTGTGGCAATATTTGCAATTCTATGCATTGTGAGCTTTTTTTGATTATCTGGTTTCGTAAATCATTTTTTGAAGATAGCTGTATTTGGGGTAATAGGTGTCAGGGTCATCTTTTGCCGCACGAATTTCATCAGAACAGCTGATAAAAAGGTCTGCCAGAACAGGGTCAAACTGTGTTCCAGCGCATCTTTTGATTTCTTCCATTGCAGTTTCGTGAGAAAGAGCCTTGCGGTAAGAGCGTGTGGAGGTCATTGCGTCATAAGTATCGGCAAGAGCAATAATACGGCCTGATATTGGAATTTCTTCTCCTTTTAATCCGTAAGGGTAGCCTTTGCCGTCCCATCTTTCGTGGTGGGTGCGCAGCCAGTTGGATACAACAGTCAGTTTTTTTATACCCATAAGCATTTTTTCTGCCTGTGCGGGATGAGATTTCATAACCTCATACTCTTCATCCGTTAGTTTTCCGGGTTTGCAAAGAATGCTCTGCGGAATACCGATTTTGCCTATATCGTGCAAAAGACCCGCTGTTTCGATTTCTTCAAGCGTTGTGTCATCAAGATTCAGCTTTTTGGCAAGAATCAAAGAATACATAGTCACCCTCAAAGAGTGGCCGTGTGTGTATGGGTCTTTGGCGTCGAGCGCCGAGGCAATGAGTTTTATTGTTTTATAAAACAGCTCTCTTAAATCTTTGAGAATCACGGTTTTGTTGTTTACAAGGTCAAATTTTTGAATCCCTGTTTCGATTGTAAGCTTGAGTTCTTCGGGGTCAAATGGTTTTACAATGTACTGGTACAGATGGCAATCGTTGATAGAATCTACAATTGCATCCACATCAAGGTGTCCTGTAAGCAAAATTTTGACGATATCAGGGTATTCTCCCGCAACACGTTTTAAAAACTCCGTACCCTCCATCTCGGGCATTTTCTGGTCACTGACGATAAGCGCAATCTCACTGCCTTTACCTTCCACTATTTCCAGTGCTTCTTTTCCGTTTGAGGCAGTCAGGATATTGTAATCATGCCGGAGAGTTCTGCGAAGGAGCTGAAGGTTATTCACCTCGTCATCCACGAGCAGAATGGTATGTTTTTCGTTTTTAGGATTCACCTGAAGAATCTCGCCAAGGCTTTCTTCAAAGGAATCTTCTTTTAATAATGCAAAATTTTCCATACATACACCATATTACTCTATATACTTCGACAGATTCCAGTCAAAACTTTATAGATTTTTTCCTAAACTTTACAAAAGTTTAAAAAAAATTTTAATACAGACAATTATATAATATTTTATTGAGCTTGTTAATACATCTAATTGAGGAATAAACATTGCAAAGCGCCTTTTTTCCCGTTATTATTATTATATATACATTCGGTTAACCTAAAACAATAAGGATAAAAAATGTCATCTGACAGTTATAACTTGGAAACTAAAAACAACGACGAAATTAGCACAGAAGAATCAATACAGGAAAAAGCAGATAACTCAAAATTCATGGCTGTAATCAAAGCCCTGATTGCAAACCTCGGGATTGCACTTGTTAAATTGATTTGTTTCTTTTTCTCTTCCAGTTCCGCAATGCTGGCAGAAGCCATCCACTCGGGCGTAGATTCTTTTAACAGTATCTGCCTTCTTGTGGGCATAAAAAGAGGCTCCCGCCCCGCTGACAACGCACACCCGTTTGGCTACGGGCTCGAGGCTAACGTCTGGGCCATGTTTGCTTCAATACTTATGCTGGGTGGTACTTTCGTGGCTATTTACCACGGTTTTGAAAAACTTTTGCACGCAGAAGAAACCAATGACCTTCTTGTACATTACAATGCCATTGCAATTGCTTTGATATGCAGCATTATGTTTGAAGCTTGGGCTGTAATAAGCGCATCCAAGGCTGTTTTACACGAAGTAGGAATCGAAGAAAAAAACCCTGTAAAAGAGTTTTTCCGCTCAATAAAATACATAGGCGAAATTAAAAGTCCCACAACAAAATTTGTGTGGTACGAAGATACAGCAGCCCTCACCGGTGTAATTGTTGCATTTGTAGCTCTTACGCTGGCAAAATTTGTAATGCCTTCGCACCTTGCATACGTGCCGGACGCAATCGCTTCTGTAATCATTGGTACAATTCTGTTTTTCCTTGCTATTTACCTGTTGAAAAACAATGTAAACAGCCTGACAGTGCAGTCTGCCGAGCCTGATGTAGAAGAAAAAATCCGTGAGGTTGCTTCTACAATCCATGGCATCACAGGCGTAATCGAGCTCAAGACAATAGATTTGGGTTCATCAGGTTTGATTATTAACATGACAATCGAAGTTGATCCCGAAACCCAGATGAAAGACGCAGATGATATTGCTGACATGCTGGAGCGCAAAATCAAAAAAGTTATCAAAAATATAACCCATATCACAATCGAGCTTCAGGCACACGATGCCGAAGACAACTGGGAAGAAAAATTCACAAAGCTCATTAAAGAGGGCGAAAAAACAATCGACAACCACGAAGCAACTATGCTCCAAAATTTCTTTGGATTTGCAAACACTGTTGTACGAGAAATCATGGTGCCCAGAACAGAAATCTTTATGGTTAATGTCGAAGAAAATATCAATGAGCTCGCTGATATGATTATCAGCTCAGGTCACACAAGAATCCCTGTTTACAGAGACAATGTGGACAATATCATTGGTGTTATAAATGCAAAAGACGTTTTGAAAGTAATCAAAAACAATCACGTGGACGAGCATTTTTCTATAGAGTTTCTTGCCAGAGAGCTTTTGATTGTGCCGGAAAACAAATTTATTTCCGACCTTTTGAGTGATTTTACTTCCTCAAAAAATCAAATTGCAGCTGTTGTGGATGAACATGGCGGTATTGCAGGTATTGTAACAATTGAGGATATTTTAGAAGAAATCGTAGGCGAAATTTATGACGAGTTTGACAAGGTCGAAACGCCCGAGGTTGTTAAGATAGATGAGCACACGCTGAATGTTTCTTGCAAAATGGATATTGAAGACATCAACGAAAGATTTGACCTCGACATACCGAATGAAGACTTCCAGACAATAGGGGGTTATGTTTTCGGCCTGTTAGGCAGAGAGCCGGAGCTCAACGATGTTATAGAAGACAAAAATATTACTTATACAATTTTGGAAATTGACGGCAGAAGAATAAGCCGTATCAAAATGTGCAAAGAAACGCCTTTTGTTGACGCAACCGAAATCACAGAAGAACACGAAGCTCAACAAGACGAACAGCCCGCACAGGAATAAGGAACAGCTTCAACTAACGACCAAGAGCCTGATTGTATGCGTCTACGTATTTTTGTGCGCTTTTATCCCAGCTAAAGTCTGCATTCATGGCATTTTGTACAATCTGTGCCCAATCGCGTTTGTCTTTGTAGATATTGAGTGCATATCTTATGCAGTCCATCATAGCGTAAGGGCTGTAATTCCAGAACTTGAAGCCGTCGCCTTTGTCCATGGGATAACCGACAATTGTATCATCCAGCCCGCCTGTTGCCCTTACAATCGGAGCAGTACCGTATTTTAGTGAAATAAGCTGGCTCAACCCGCACGGCTCAAAAGCTGATGGCATAAGAAACATGTCAGCTCCGGCATACATCAGATTGCCCAGCTGTGCTGAAAATTCTATTCTTGCACGGATGTTTTCGCTTGTAGCGCTGAGGTAACGGAACATGTCTTCGTAATGCTGCGCGCCTGTTCCCAGTATAATAAACTGCGCGTCCAGTGTTTTGAGCTCCTCGCAAACAGGGCCGAAAAGATCAAAACCTTTTTGCTGAACAAGTCTTGAAACAACGGCAATAAGAGGTTTGTCTTCTACATAAGGAAGTCCGAATTCTTTTAGTACAGCTTTTTTGTTGTCTTCTTTGTACTGGACATGTTGTGCATCATAATTTTTTGCAATACATTTATCCGTTGCAGGGTTGTAAACGCTGTAATCCACTCCGTTTAAAATACCGAGCAGTTTATGCGCATTGTGGTTAAGTGTCCAATCCAGCCCCTTGCCGCCTTCGTAGGTTTTTATTTCGTTAACATAGTTTGGCGAAACAACCACCACTTTGTCAGCATAGTTTATTGCACCTTTCATCCAGTTGAGCATGCCAAAATGCTCAAGCCCCCAGCAGTTCCACACATCTTTGTGGTCAAGCTGCGCAAAATAGAGCAAATCATCAAACCACTGTCCCTGATATGCTATGTTGTGGATGGAGAAAAAGTTTTTTGTATCCTTAAAAAACGGATCGTTTCTGTAATTTATCTTCATGTAAGCCGGAATCATAGCTGTGTGCCAGTCGTTTGAGTGTATGATATCGGGCTTGAAATTTAAAAGACGCGCATATTCAATAGCTGCATGCGAAAACTCAATAAATCTTTCATGCTCGTATCTTGTGTCTATGTTTCTCGGGTAAACTTCATGAAACGGAGCAAAATATTTGTTGTTGTCCAAAAAGAACACGTTAACATTTTTTGTACCGGGCAGTTTAGCCATTTTGAGGTTGAAATAATACTGGCCATAGCTGTAATCAATGGTCAATTTAGAGTTTTCCAGCTCTTCGATACCGTATTTGTGCTGGTCAATGCAGCCGTGCAAAGGGGTAAAAATTGCCACCTCGTGCCCCATTTTTTCAAGAACTTTCGGCAAACTGCCCACAACATCGGCAAGCCCTCCGACTTTGGAAAACGGTGCAACTTCGGCTGACACAAACATTATTTTCATAAACTGACCCCTTAATACTATATTTTATATAAAATAATTATAACATTAAAAAAAGACCCCTGAAAATCAGAGGTCGAATAAGTACTGTTTATTAAACATGTCTTTACCATTGGATAAAGACAATACCTGATGAACCGTCGCCGCCTTCACCCTGCTGGTCTATCCAGCCTGTGCCGCCTCCGCCGCCGGAGCCTGCGCCGAACAGTTGTGTGAACATGCCTATTTCTACGCCATTGGCAAACATTTCACGCGTAAGTCCGTTATAATTTGTAGAATTGTCTATGTAACCGTTGTCATCCAAAGTAGTGAAACCGCCGGCACCGCCTTCTTGTTTTGTGACAGGGTTGATATTTGCAAGCTCACCGCTTTGTGCTTTGGCCACTTCACCTGCTTTGGAGTCGTAGTAGGTGCTTGAGCTGTCGTAGTTTATTTCAGAGGCACCTTTTCCGCCTCCAACCGTAGGATAGTTTTTAAGGTATGAGTACTCTCCGTCATAACCGCCGTAATGGCCGATTACACCGCCGGCACCGCCTTTACCCGGGAAGCAAAGAGTGTTTTTGGGCAATTGTGCAAACGGAAGCTGGAGCACCTGACCTGCAGTACCGCCAAAACCTGCGTAAGAACGGTTCCAGACTATAGATACTGCACCATATCCGCCATTGCCTTTTGGATCTTTGTGGTTACGTCCTTCGTCTGGGCATCTGTTAGGATATGCATTGTTACAGGCTTTTTTGTTTTTTAAACCACCACCGGAACCATATCCGCCGGAACCAATGGGGTGTTCCAAATCTTCACGATCCCACAGCTTGAATTCTACGAGTCTTGCATATGTAAGAGCACTGTTTCTGTAAGGGCGTCCCCAGTTGTCAGAATCTTTATAAGCTATACCTGTAGCTTTCCCGCCCGAGCTGTTCATTCTGTATGCACCCGGTTTTTCGTATTCGAATATACTGCCGTAAGCAGTGCTGCTTGCTTCGTAGTGGAGTTTAAAATCACTGCTGGAAAATCCGTTGAGGTTTGTAACACCTGCACCGCCGGCATGAGCACCGCGAATGTACGGATGGCTTTCTTTGTTGCCTTTTTTTGTTACACCATATCTGGGATAGAACCCGTTGCCATCTCTTGTACAGCTATCAGCACTTCTGGAACGTTCGCCGTATCTTGTATCAGTACATTGCCACCAGCGCGTTTTGTCCTTGCCGTCATAGTTTGTGCATGCACCTGCACCACCGCCTTGTGCACCGATTGTGAAAGAACGGTATGCACTTGTCTGGCTGTCATTGCCTGTGTATGTAACCCACGTATCACCGCCGTTGCTTGCGTGGTCATCGTTGTCTTCTCTTGCCCAGCCGGGATCAGCAAGCGAGTACGAGATTTGGCCGTTTTTATCGAGCTTTATATCATTTGTTATGACCATGCCTGCCGGAGATCCTGTTGTTGCAGGGGGCTGACATCCGCCACTGCCTTGAGAACAGCTTTTATGCCTTACCTGTTCGGAACTTGTGTGGCCGCCCGCTCCGCCGGAACCTATTGCGAGAATTTTGTATAAACCGTCAACAGGTACTGTAAAATTACCGCTTTGTGTTCCACCTGAAATTACAAAACTTTCGGCGCGTCCTTTGCCAGCAGCACCGCCTCCGCCACCGCCAACTACTGTAACTACAAAGTTTTTGGCATTGGTCGGCGGGTCAAATCTGCAGCCGGTTCGCGATGTTCCATCAGGGCCTGTTTCTGTAACGGTTTGTGCATCTGACACTTTGCCGTTGAGATTATATTTGCCAACGATGGTATTTCCTTTCCAATAGCAAGCAAATGAGTTTCTGTTAACGTTCTCCATCTTTTTACGTTTTTTTGTAATGACAGGCACGGAAGCCATTACAACAATACAGATTACAAGAAGCGTTATCAGCGCTTCTGCCAGAGAGAAAGCTTTATGTTTTTTTTGATTTTTATTTTTTGTATTAATCATATTCTTCCTTTACTAAATAGCTGTCTATTACCACTGGATAAACACAACACCCGAAGAGCCGTCACCGCCTCTGCCCATATTGGCATCTATAAAGTTTTGCATTTTACCCAAAAATTTGGCATCGTCTGAGGTATAAGTCTTGCCTGTAGCTGTACCCCCGCCACCGCCGGAACCGGCGCCTATAAGGTTGTTGAAGGTATCAACCTCTCTGCCGTTTGCAAAAAGCGGCCTTGATAAACCGTTTATAGTGCTGTTATTTGTATAACCGTTTATGTTTTTGTCAGAGTAACCGCCTGCTCCGCCTTTTTGTTTGTAGGTAGGAGCAATATTTGCAATCTCACCGCTTCCGCCTGCAGCTCCGTATGAAGACTGCTCATTGTTAATAGTGTTATTATCTGACACGTTGACAACAGGGGCCGGTTGTCCGCCATCAGCTTTTGCATAATTTTTTATATAAGATGATTCGCCCTGTTGCGCTGCAACAGCTGTGGGTTCGTAACGATCGCCTAACAATGAATGGCGTCTTTTAGGTTCAATATAACCGCCCGCTCCGCCTCGTCCGGGGAAGAGAAGCGTTTTTGCAGGAAGTGAAGCAAAAGGTGTCTGCTTAACTTCTCCCGCATAGCCGCCTTTACCGGGATAAAGAGGGCTGCCTTTAATTATGACAATACCGTTGCCGCCTTTTGCCTGACCAAAATCCCAGTCACTGCCGCTTATCTGACCTTCACCGCCGCCGCCGGCGCCGTTGAAGTTGTACAATTCGCCGCAACCATACATAGCTGTACGGCCGTTGCATTCTCCTTGATTATTTGTTCTTACATATCTGTTAAAATTAACGCCAAATTCACTTTCAAAACTGTCCAGCTGCGAAATAAGCTGCATGTCATAATAGTCATTCTGGTGATAAGAAGACTGGTTTGTGCCGACGCTTTTGCCGTTGTATATTGTGCCTTTTGGCTTGGAAGCATTTTGTGAATTAATAGAGCCTTTACCCGGTGAGCCGCTGTATATAGTGTTTAAATACTCAACAACTTTTGTACCAAGGCCGCTAAGTGCTGTTCCATCATAATTTTTGCCTATTGATCGGCCGCCGCCTGATGCGTTGAAACCAATGATTGCTCTTTCGGAAACACTACGACCAGCTTTGTAGCTGCAGCCGCCGCCACCGCCGTCAGCACGGGCAATGAGGCCGTTTTTGTTGTATACATAAGACTCGGAACCACTCATGCCTGACTGGTAATAGTCTGTAGAAGCACCGCCTCCGTCACCGACTTTGATTGTCAGGCTGTCGTCTTTTGTGAGATACACATCGGAAACATAAACCATAGCCGCTTGAGTACCTGTACAAGCTCTTCTCATTACGCGTACATTACCAATGGGCACAACATATTGGTCAGCGCGTCCTCCGCCGCCACCACCGCCAACAATAAGCATTTTGTAATTTCCTGAAAACGGAACCTTATAGGTATTTCCCCCAACGCTCTCAAAAACCTGGTTGGCTTCCTGTGCTTCATCACCTGTGGCAGCACCGCCTCCACCGCCGCCAACTGTTGTAACAACAAAGTTTTTTGCACCTGCCGGAGGTGTAAATTCACAGCCATATCTACCTTCTGTGCTGTCATAATATGTTTTGCCGGTGGCAGTTTTTTGGTCGATGAGGTATCTGCCGATTAGCTGGCCGTTTTGCCAGTAACACGCGTAAGCACCGTGTGTTACACGGTCTATCGAACGTTTTTTCTTGGTAATTATCGGCAGTGAAGCCGCGATAATTATCGTGATAACAAGCAGTGCCACAAGGGCCTCTGCCAGCGTAAAACCTCTGAAAACGCTATTAAGAGAATTCTTTTTCATAAATTTTCCAAAACAATCCTTATTTTTATATAATAAAGATTTTATCGATCGTTTTCAGAAAAACTTGACATACTCCACCGTCACTTACCTTACCTTACAGAAAAGCTTACGGGGCCTGGTTTTTGGCGTCAAGAAATTCGACTTTACATTTCTTTATATTTTCGATTTTAGTTAATATTTATTCATATTTTGATAAAGAAGCCTGT
>ERZ1643249.2814-NODE-2814-length-15917-cov-5.774619_pt1 | contig 15917 bp, 22 predicted proteins | sample MGYA00579263_ERZ1643249 | MGnify/ENA primary metagenome ERZ1643249 (study PRJEB29033, sample SAMEA4952264) | chicken gut metagenome | biome: Broiler Chicken; feature: Gastrointestinal Tract; material: Caecum | place: Ireland | collected 2018 | study: Broiler...
GGAGCTCGTAAAATGCGCGATACTATAAAGTATCAATTAGGTTTATTGGATGAAGAATATAGAGGTAAAGATTTGCCTTGCTTTACAATAAAGGAGATAAAAAGTGACGACACTTCCAAATAAAAAATGTTATGCCTGTGGCAAAGCACCTCTTAGCAAAAACGAGATCGGTTTGACGAAAAAACTAATTGATAAAAAAGCTACTTCTTTTTACTGTATAGATTGTCTTGCAGCCAATCTTGAAGTAACTACTGAAGAATTACTCGCCAAAATAGAAGAGTTTAAAAATGAAGGTTGCAAACTCTTTGAATAATTTATGATACAGAAGATATACGCTGATAACGCGGCAACAACTAAATTAGACGAAGAAGCTCTCGAAGCCATGCTTCCTTACTTGCAGATGCAATACGGCAATGCATCTCAGCCGTATTTGTTCGCTTCTGCTGCAAGAGAAGCGTTGAATGCTGCTCGCAAGACAATAGCAGATTGTATTAATGCCGATCCGTCTGAGATTTTCTTTACTTCGGGCGGTAGTGAGAGCGACAATTGGGCGGTCAAAGGCGCTTATTTTTCAAACAGAAAAAATATCGTTACATCTTCTATCGAACATCACGCTATACTCAATTCGGTGCAATATCTTGAAAAATTCGGTTGCTCGGCAAAATATTTACCGGTCAATACTTTAGGTGTAGTGTTGCCGCAGACATTGTATAATAATTTAGATGATGCGGATGGCATTGTGTCTATCATGTATGCAAACAATGAAATTGGCACCATTGAACCAATTAAAGAATTGGCGGAAATTGCACATAAACAGGGCTGCTTGTTTCATACAGACGCCGTTCAAGCCGTTGGGCACGTAGTAATTGATGTCTGCGACCTCGGAGTAGATATGCTTTCGGCATCCGCACATAAATTCAATGGTCCCAAAGGCATCGGTTTCTTGTACAAAAAAACAGGTGTAGAGATAGATAACTATATCCATGGCGGCGCTCAAGAACATGGTTATCGCGCAGGCACGGAAAATATAGCAGCCATAGTCGGAATGGCAACGGCTTTGAAAAACAACATGAAAAATATTCATGTCAATCAAGCCACATTGAAAGAGCTGGACAACTATTTAATGCAGGAGCTATCTGTTAGCGGACTGCAGTATATCCGAAACGGTAACCCCGATAATCGGCTTCCAGGGAATATTAGTCTGTCATTTAATGGGGCTGACGGAGAGACATTGTTGCATCGGCTTGATTTAAAAGGCATATCTGTTTCTACGGGAGCAGCATGCGATAGTGTCAATACGCAGATATCCCATGTTTTATCTGCAATTAGTTTAGACAGAGAGTATGCCGAAGGTACGATTAGAATATCGCTCGGAAAAGAAAATACTTTTGATGACGTCAAATATATCGTCGCGGCTTTGACAAATATATTAAAGCGTCAATAATAATATTGATTGTCTTAACTAAAGGAGCTAAAGATACTGAAAAGCAACCCGCTAATCTAAGACAACGATAAATTCAATCACACTATAAAGACGTTTTGCGGACAAATTTATGCTCGACTGCCACACATCAAAGAAAGTGGAGAAGGTCATGAAAACGCATGGGGTTAAGAATATTTTACGCCATAGACTATTCCGTCTTAAATTTGCCAGATACGCTTGCAGTGCTCTATACGACATATTTGCAGGATAAAAATCATGTCTTGCCCTTCCAAGATGTTTTCAAGCGTGAAATTGGAACTCATTGCCGACAGGCTTGCAGAACTGGATGTTCCGCCAAAGAATGGATCTTAATTTTGAGCAGGAGTATCCCAAAGATAATGCCATCTACTCCGGCGAAAAAAACAAAACAGCTCTTGAATGAATAATGATTGCAAAAATTTAAAAATTCTTTTCACCGTCCGTGCAATTGCACTAATCGGGCTTGCATAGCCCGATTTTTTATGCTATAATAGCACTACAATATGAACATATGTTTGCAAAGTTGGGCAATTTCGGAGATGTTGCAGGCGTATTTTCAGTGGTAATTTATATGATATACGATCTTGTCTGTCGGTCAAGTTCCTGCGGCAGAGGAATTCTCAACCTCGCCAATGCAGTGCTTGAAATCCAACCGAGGCAAGACAATGAGAATGGGAGAATAAATGAAAGATAATGCGTATTGGATCAAAGAAGCGATGTACTGCCCAAATTGCGGTAACCTCGTGTTGGGATATCGCAATACAAAAGGGTTAGTAAAAAAGCGATGCGAGCGTTGTGGTGTGCTTTTATACAGCAAGCGTATAACAAGACGACGGATAGATATTCAAGTCAATAAACCATCATGAGAATATCCGATAAGGGGTAACGACGTTTTAGGTCACGGCTGAAACAGCGCCGAGCGTAAAACCTATTTCAGGTCATATCTTAAAAAGTCGAAGGCAAAGCCGGGAAATTCGTGAAGCCTCGACAGTTAGATTTCCATAGCGGAAGTCTATCTGTCGGGGCTTTTTCATTTCCGAAAAAATTTTTTTAGGAAAATAAAAAATGGGGCAAAAACCCTGCCCCATTTGTTTGTAGAATACAGACAAGAAAACGACAGGAGGTAAAGATGCGCAGTTCGTCCGAACGCAGGATGTCCATTATTGAGACATTGAGCGAACGCCGCAGCGATTCGATCGACAATTTAGCGTTCGAATTCGGCGTGAGCAGACGGACTATGCGCAATGACATAGAAATATTGTCACTTTCTTTCCCGTTGTATACGATACCGGGACCGCGGGGCGGCGTGTTTGTAGCGGACGGATTTAGTCTTGGCAAGAGGTATCTGACGAACGAACAAACGGATCTATTGATGAGGCTGATACCGACATTGTCGGGCAGTGACGCCGACATTATGAAGTCCATATTGCAAACGTTTGGTTTGCCTAAGAGGAAGAAATGAGTATGAATTGCGGACAAAATGCGGCGGCATTAGACCGGATACGCAAAGACCTGAAGGAGATACGTTACTACTATACGCACAAAGAGACGTTTAATCTGGCGGCTCAAAATGGCGTCAACAGCAGCGTAACGATGAAGGTCAGACAATACAATCGCATAGTTGAATCGGCGCCACCGATGCTGTTTGACCTGTACGTTTCTCTGTATATGGGAGATCAGCTGCAGCAGGCTTTTGCGGACGAGCGCGGGCTTACTCCCAACTATGTGAAAGACCTACACAACGAACTTTGCCTGTTCTTTCAGCAGGCTTTGAATAAAACAGGAGGTATATGACATGGAAAAGGTCAATTGCACTACGAACGTATATCGCACGGCTGACTTTATCGTTAAGCAGACAGTAATCCTGCGCGAAGATGATATGGGCGCATATCTTTTCAGCCGCGATACGTTCATTTATCGCACTACGCAAAGAGACCGGGAATACGAAGACGCCTTTAGCTTCCGTTCCAACATGGACGGACTTCGCATCCCCACCAAGATGTCTTCGAGAAGATACATCTATTGATCAAAAGCGCGCGGGAACGTTTTTAATATCGAGGCGAAAGTCATGCGGTATTGCAAGATAAGAGCGGCCGCTCCACCGCATAATGTCGCACAAAGCAGAGGCTTAAAATCAGCGTTCCGCGCCACTACAACTTAATAGCTGTGCTATCGGCATAACGGGCAATAACAAACACCTGGAGGAAAAATTTATGGCAAATTCTAAGTATAACAAACGCCGTTGGTCGATCCCGTCCAAGAGGGCGAAAGGTTATGCGGAAGACAGAAAGGCAAAGGTACACACCTACGGTCCCAAGGAAGGTAAAGAACTTACCGACTACGAGGCGGGCATACGTTCGGGGTACCTGCAAGCGCAATCGGATCATGCCGGAATGTACAAATACAAGAAGGCACTTTCCGAGGGCAAATCCAAGAGAGAAGCGCGTGAGATCTCGCAAACGCGCGGCAGAAAGTAATCAAAGGAGGACAGAAAAATGGCAAAGGTTTTGGTCGAAAGAGAGACCTATGAAAAGAACGGCAAATCGTATTATGCGTATTACGTCAAGGGAGTTATCCGCGGTCGCAATGTGCGCATATTGATGGTCCCGCCTGACAAAGGCGGCTATACGGTGCTTGACATCGTCTTCGGCGACGCTATGACCGGAGAACTCGTGGCAAAGCCGTTTGAGTTCAAAGACGAGACCGGCAGGACCATCTCCGGCAATTCCTATACCGTGCAGACGGTGGACGAAAACGGCGAAGTCTACGAATGCCCCGTAAAGCCCAATCGCATGTCAGATAAGGCTTTGCTCAACATGCTGCTCAATCAGGCGGCATAACACAAAAAAGGCGCTGCGGCTTGCATTTGGCAGGTCGCGGCTGCCGACTATACAGGAGGAATAATCTATGAACGATTTCAACAAACATGTGAAGTACGACACGATCAAGTGGATCATCGTCTTCACGCTGCTCATCGTCCTTATGGCAGGTATGGTCGCGTCCATACTTCTTGCCCTGCCCGAAGGTGAAACAGCGGAAGAAGAGTCGCTTGATGAGAAGCCCGCAGAGGTGACGGCGGATGTCTCGGCAGAGATATTCAACTCTGAGCGTGTAAGTCTGGCGATGGCGGCGGAAGCGATGCCCTTAGCGGCGGACGGGGCAACTTTTACTAAAACGCTTTACGCATCGGTCTTGCCTTCCACAGCGCAAAATCAAAAGGTGGATTGGACGGTGGCTTGGGCAGACGGCAGTACGGACACCGATGTCGAAGAGTATATCACCGTTACGCCTTCCGCAGACGGCAGCACCACCGCAACGCTGACTTGTTATCAGCCGTTCAGCAAGGATATCATAGTAGTTGTCACTACGAGAGAAGGCGGATTCAAAGCGTCTTGCGTATGTAAATACTCCGGTATTGCCAAGACGATGAACATAGCCTCTTCCAGCATGTCGAGCGCGGGCACCGATACTTACAATATCGGCACGTCGTATACCGGCACGATTACTTTCGATCTCAAGGGTTCGTTCGGCGAGGCGGCTTCTACCAAGCTCTCTTACACCACCGGCGCGGAAGGCAGTTTGTATTTTGGCAAATTGGTATCCAGCAGGGCGACAGGCTCTTTTGTCAATACTTGGTCGGACGTTACATTGAAAGATCTTGACGGCTATTTCAGCAAGTTTATCACATCCGTTTCGCTCAGCGGCACTACTCTTACGATAAAGACCGGGTTCCACAGCCCGAGCACTTATTACGAGAAGTCCACTTACGAACAATGGGGTCCCACGTGGACGTATACGGACAGAGTCGTGACGAGTTCTTACTCCGCGTCCAATGTGACGTCGCAGATAAGCGCGAACGAAAAAGCTTTTGACAGCTGCTATTTCTGGGTCAAGGTCACGGACAGCAATTCCGGTCTGAACAAGACCATCAAGCTCAAGTTCAGCGACAACGTGGTCACGGGCGTGTCCGTATCTCCCGAGACGATCACTATCTGAGATGAGGTGAGCCTATGAGTACCAAAACAAATGCGAGTAAAGCCGCAGGCAAGATAATAGCCGTGATCCTCATAGTGCTTATTCTTGCGGCGGCGATAGGCTTGATCGTCAAATATACCGGCGGACTGACGAGCGATTTCAAAACCTTTTATGTCAGCGTGGACGGTAAAGACGTGATGACTGCGGCAGGCGGCTATCAAGTTACCAAAGAAACGCCTCTTAGGGTGGATACCAAGTATACTTTTGCCTCTGCGGAAGGAAGTGCGCAAGGCTATCTTGTCAAGGTGGTGCCCAACCCCGTGGACGGCAAGGATTTTGATTTCACCTTAGACGGAGATCCCTATTCTTTCCAAGCCGAGACAGACCTTACCAAAGGTTTCGACATCGTGCAGGAAGACACTTATTTCACCATAACTCCCAAGGGCGGCGTGATGGAAGTGCTGCAAGCGGTTTATCCGGATTACGAGGTAGGCGACTGCGCGAATAAGGGTTACGCGGATATGTATGCCTTGGTGGTTTCGTCCTATAACGGCGCGTCGAGCGTGACGTTGTATTTCTCGGTCTCTGAAAAGGTGACCGGCGTAGAACTGAGCGAGGAGGTGATCTACTTTTGACAACGACGATAAGGAATAGACTTGTGCTGCTTCTTATCCTCATCGTCACGGTGGTCGGCATTGTCTTGACGGCGGTGCCCTCCACCGCTTTGGCGGAAGAAGGCGGAGTTGCATTCGACAGCACGGATGTGTTGGACGACCTCACCTCATCTACCGTGAACGGTGAGAAGTTCGATCTCAAAAACTATCCCTTCGACGAGGAAAAGCAGATACAGGTATTGAGTTTTGTAGAGTATTGCTATTCGTATCGCGCCAATCAGCGCGGCAATTACGGGCTGTATATCTATGTCTATAATCCGCAAGGTCTCAACCTCGATACGGACAACAAAGGCAATAAGATACAAATGGCTGTGAAGTATGACAGCGAGGACAAGCCTGCCGATTACGCCAAGCTGCCGCTTGTATTTTGCGGCAAGTCCGAAGATGCGGATTACAAGAACCTATTCTATAAGTTCAAGGTTCAGGACGTAGCGATAGACGGCAAGACGTTTGCGGACAGAGTGAACAGCAACGAACGCAGATACGATGTCTCCGGCATAGAGCTGGTCACTTATGGTGAAAAGAACGCCAAAGAGTATGCGGTCAATGCGACATACAAATTCACCGGCTATGCGGCGGGATACGGACCGGACGGCAATTCCAAAAGCACGCTTGCGTGTGACGCGGGCGGTTTGGAAACGATAACGCTCGATGTGCAGCACACATTCTACCGCACCAAGACGTCGGGTAAAGGAGCCGGATATCAAAATCAGATAGACACCGTCTACTTCACCGTGCCGCAAAAGTATTTCGACATCTACGGCACATTGCAGCGCATCAAGGCGGAGTGGTATGAATACAAAACCAAGGATATCATCGTCACGAGTAATGAGGACTTCTTCAACGCCGTGCAGGCAAATATCGGCGTGGATATCGGAGCTTACGGCGATGAGGATATAGGTTACGGCGCAGGCGAAAACGTGACTACGGGCAACCTCACGCCCACCGCGGATTGGGCGTGGAATCTCGGCAATTGGATTTGCGCAAACAAAGAAGGAACACTGTTCTACATATTCAAGACGGACAATATCGAGGAATACGACCCTTATGCCGACGTCACCGAGATAGGCGGAGTGACAAGTAACGCGCTTTACGAGTATATCGAGAATTACGATAAAACGTTAAACGGCGGCACATTGCCCATAAAGGACGGCACGATAAGCGCGGATTTGTTTGAGGACGACATAGACGATCATCGCAAGATGAATACAGAGTTCGGCAAGATACAAAAAGGCTATTCGTATTATGACTTCGACGCCGATGTTGATTTGCAAAAACTGACGAGCTGGCAGGACAGCGATCCTTCATTTTGGGACAATTGGAAGGCATGGGGACTTTGGGACACTATCTTCGGCAATATACCGCAGGAGCAGTCGCGCACCATTTCGCCGATATATATCGTGCAGGATGCAGACTTGCAAGGCAGCGATGAGGAGGTATCCGAGAGATTGCTGGTTAATTACCACGACGTGAGCGCGATAAAGGAGTGTTACAACAAGGCAAAGGCGGCAAACGAGCAAATGGTGCTGTTCCGCTTCGCCACGTCTGACTATTACTCCTCCGCCGTGGACATCGTGGAGTATCGCGGTATTCTCAAGGACAAGCTTATCGAGGGTGAAGCGTATAGGGCGCAAGAGAGTGTATTTTTCGACTTCGATATCATCCAGCTGACCTTTCATAAAGACGGCGTATATACGGTGATCCCCGTGGTGTCTTCGCCTATCGACATCGTCAACGCGATAACGCCGCCCGTGCAGATGCCTTCCGAGTGGGAGTGGTGGCAGATCCTGCTCGCCATCGTGCTGATAGTTCTGCTCATCATCATTCTGTTCCCGATATTGCCGTATGTCGTGCGGCTCGTGTTGTGGATAGTGCTGCTGCCGTTCAGGTTGATAGCGGCTATATTCAAGGCGATAGGAAACGCCGTAAAGAAGAAAGAATAGGAGAATGACAATGAAAACGATTAAGAGAATAATAGCAATCGTGCTCTTGATCGTGCTGATTATCGTCGTCGGCTACTTCGTGTTTACGGGTAGCCGATTGACGGAGTTGCACGAGACCGCAAAGGAGGTGGCGTATGCCTTCAAGACGATTTAACATATGTATCACTCTGTCCGTCACGGCGGCATTTGCGCTTTTGTCGGCATTCTTGTTCGCAGAGTCGTATCTGCGGTTGGCGGAAGCGTTCAGGGACTTCGGCAATTCGATAGCCTACTATTTTGCCGAGATATTCAAGATAGAGCATAACATCACACCGACGGTTACAATGAAGACGTCTGTTTTGGAGTGGGAAATACTCTTACCCGAAGATTGGGAGACGTTCAAAGTATGGGCACGCGAATATTTTTCATTGCTTGTCGATGGGGCAAATGTGAAAATGTTCTTTGCTAAGGCGGGCGTCGATGTGGCTTCCGGCGCAAAAGTGATAGCGATCGCGCTGCCTTGCGTCATTTTGCTTATCGTAGCGGTGGGCAAATTATATGCAAGCGGCAACGCGAGGCATAACAGTGATACCCTGCCGCTCAAAGCGTATAAGGAAGTGACGCAAAGGGTGTTTTTGCCGATAAAGCGAACGATCGTCGGTTATGTGCGTTTTCTTGCGGAAAACAAGAGGATCTGGGTAACTTGGCTTGTGCTGTGGCTGGTCAATTTCAATCTTATCACGATAGGCACGGAGTTCTTTGCGTATTACTTCTACTTTGCGGTGTCATACGACTTTGCCGGGCTGTATACGCAGGTATGCAAGCTGTTCATCGATTTGCAAGTGATCTTCACATGTTTTCCGTGGTGGGTATTGCTCGTTGCGGCGTGGCCTCTGTTTGACATGTGGAGAAAGAAGATTGCGGTATCCAAACTTCGCCGCTTTGAAGCGCGCAATTGCGGATTCATAAACGATCTTCCCATCGTGTCCATCACCTGCGGCAGTATGGGCAAGAAAAAGACCACGATGATAACGGATATGACCTTGTCTCAAGAGGTGATGTTCCGACAAAAAGCATTGGAGATATTGCGGCAAAACGATATGAAGTTCCCGCAATTTCCGTGGATAGCGCTGGAGGACGAATTGTTGCTTTGTTTCGAGCACGGAACGGTCTACAACTTGGCTACAGCAAAGGATTGGGCTGACAAAAAGTTTGAGCGGTTCATGCGCCAAGGCAATGCGGATAGACAATTATACGGATACGACTATCAAAGGTACGGAATAACGTTCGATGACGCCCTAACAGTGCAATATCTGTTCGACGTGATCAAGACATATGCGCAAGCGTACCTCATTTATGTGCTGCAATCAAGCCTCATCGTGTCCAACTATTCGATACGCACGGATAACGAAGTTCAGACTGCCGGCAATTTTCCGCTGTGGGCGACGGACTTCTTTCCGAAGCGGCGCAGACAGATGTATAGGCACGCGCATATCTTGGACTTCGACGTGTTGCGCCTCGGCAAAAAGATGATTGAGAACAACCCTTATAGCGGCAGTTTCGAGTTCGGTGTGGTGGCGATAACGGAGATAGGCAAAGAGCGCGGAAACAACTTGGAACTCAAGGAGATAAAGAAGTCTGCAAACGAAACCAATCAAAAGAACGACTTGTTCAACAGCTGGCTGAAAATGTGCCGCCATTCCGCTACCGTGGACAATTTTCCGTTTATCAAGGTCTTTACGGACGAGCAAAGACCGGAGTCTTGGGGAGCGGACGCAAGAGATCTGTGCGATATCGTCAACATCGTATCGAGCGGACAGACGCAATTGGCGCTGCCGTTTTACACGATTGAGGAGATGATAAGCGAATGGGTATTCGAGCGCTTTATGGCGCTGTATTATGACTTCCGCTTCAGGCGCGGGGACAATACCTTACTCGTGCATTTGCTCAAAAATGTCACGGCATGGCTGTGGCGCAGGAATATGCGCATTTACAACAAATACGGTTACAGCGTGATGAGCGTGGAGAAGGAACGCGGAACTATGGACGGCAAGCCAGAAAAGAGGAAGTATTACTTGATGAACGCCAAGATCTATTCAAACAGATTTTGTACGGACTGTTTCAGCGACTATTTCAACGATATGGCAAGGAATACCCATGTCGGACTTGCGGACTATGCGGAGTATCTGACCGAGAAGGCATCGGTAGAGGAATTGAGAATGCAGAACAGCTATTTTGTAAATTCACTATACAGCGATGAGGACGGCGATGGTTCTGCGTGAGAAGGGCTGCCCTCTTCGCTGCATAAGCGGAGGTGACTATGCCGTATCCAAAGGCAAAGGTATATTTCGACGGGTCGCATTACATCGCGATCCCGCACACAACTCGCCCAAAAGCCGTTAAAGGTTTTGGCGAAGAAGACCAAAGAGCGATGGATGAAAACTTGCGCAAAATAGCTTCCGAAATTATGGACAAAAGCGTATCGTCAGATAGCGGCGATACGCCTTGTCCGACAGAGGAAGATGCAGCAAGAGGCGAAGATGAAAGAATAGATGGGCAGATCGAACAAACGGATGATCAAGAAGAAAAACCGGAAAGCAAAACGGAGATGTTTGAGAGATTGTATGAAGCTACGCGAGGCGAAAAGACGCGCAATCGATTTAGAGCTATCCTCAAAGAGATGACGCCGATGTTCGAGGACAAGGAAAAGGCAAAGGAGTTTGTGCAAATGAATTTCAGGCGTAAGGCTCGCAACAGAATAGCGCGCAACATACGGCTGTTCAGAAAGGTCAATCTCAACGGATTCAATTGGTTCGTGACATTTACATATGACGATAAAATGCACACAGAGCAAAGTTTTCGCAAAAAATTGACAAACACGTTGAGCCACTTGTGTTCACGAAAAGAATGGCGGTATATCGGCATATGGGAGCGCTCTCCCGAGAAGAAGCGCTTGCATTTTCACGGCATATTCGTGATCCCGGACGGCACGATCCCCGGTGAGATGAGCGAGAAAAAGAGCTACTCCATTACAGATCGTAAGATGCAGACGACGCACGAGAATTCGTATTTCCGAAAGCACTTCGGCTTGAACGATTTTAAGGCATTCGGGCAAAAGGACGGCGTCTACGACGCGGTGAAATACTTGGTAAAATACATCGAAAAGACGGGCGAAAAACTCGTCTATTCGCGTGGACTGCCGCAATATTTTGTATCGGATATTATGGACGAAGACGTTCTCTGTTTTATCGGCGACGATGACGGCAAATTGCTGCTTGCGGACGATTTCGGATGCTGGGACGAAGGCTGCTATATGGGCAAGGTCAGTCCGGAAACGATAAAGCTTATGCCGAAAGCGAACAATTGAATTCGCACGCACATTGACAACTTAATACGTCGATAATCCGTGCGAAAAACGGGGATGGATACACGACAATAAGACGGATGCCGCGGAACGGTGAAAGCGGCCCCAACGCAAGCGGTCAAGCGGCGTGGGGCGCTTCCGTCCGCGCACCGCTTTTCGTGTTCTCCTGCCCCTTCGCAGGATTAGACGTGTGCTTGTCTGCGGCGGAGCGCAGCGACGCCGCACTTGTATCAAGACAAGCACACGTCTAATCGCCATATCTAATAGGTTGGTAAAAAGAAATCTTATCTTCTAAATTTAAATTTCTTAAATCATTGACAATAAAATTAGTAACCTGTATAATAAAATTAAACGGAAGAGGAATATGTATATTGAATGCGATAGAATTTAATAGGTTGATAAATTGTATTAAGCGCGATAAAACAGCATTTGAGCGACTTTATAATTTTTATTACCCCAAAATTGTTTTACATATTCATAAGAAGTAAAAAATAGGAGGTTTTTATGGATTTGTTAAAATATGTAAGTAAAAGACAGCTAAGAACGATTAAAAATATTTCCAGCAACGAGATGCGTAGTCTTAAGCTTTGTAGTAAAAAGAAGATTTTGCTTACATCGCTTTTTACAGGTTTGGTGGGCGGAGATAGATTTCTTTTGGGACATTGCAAGAGGGGTATCTTAAAGGTGACATTATTTCTTGCGCTATTTATTGCTATTGTTACTACAGTGGGAATTATTACTGGTAGAGTGATGGAAGTTACTTCTCAAATGCATGGGCCCATAAGCGTTACTTGGGAAGATAATGTTAGAATTGCAGGGGAGAGTATAGTAAATACACTATATGGTTTGTTGATAGCTGCGGGGTGTTATATAGTGTTTGTAATTGTAGATGCTGTTTTGTGTTATAGATATTGTATAAGGGAAAATTACAGAAAAATACTTTTAGCAACAAAAAGATAAAAATGGATGCGGCGTATAGCTTTATAGTTCATTTTTACCTGCCGCACCGAATGATGCGGCAGGTTTTATGTCAAAGTTTGGTGTAGTGTTTTCCTGCCACCGTGATGACGTTGCCCACGATGATGGGCATATTGCTGTCACAGCAGCGCAAGATGATTTTGTCGGGTTCGGGAGATGCTTTTGGAAGGTCGCCGAAGTCGAATTTGCTATCGTCTGCAGCCTCGAGAACTTTGAAGCCGTGTTTGACGATAAATGAGCTGAACTGCCAAAGTTTTTTGAACATCCCGTTGCAATCGATGATCGCGCTGAGATTTTCTTGCGGGTGGTATGCGGTGATCCTGAAATAGTTTGCCATTGTTTATTCCTCCTATGCGGCAAGTTTTTTGATGGTTTTGTTGGCGTAAGGCAGCCAAACTTTGTTGACGTAGTGCAGAATGTCTTCGCTCGGTTTATGATCATACTCTCCGTAGCATTGCAATATCTTGTGCGTTTGCAAAGAATATTCGAGCGTCACAAGCGGAATATCCGGGCTTTCCTTTGCGCGAATAAAGAAGATGAGCGATTCTTCGCGGACAAAACGCTGGTCGTAGTTCAGCCGTCCCACGCAATGATGAAGCACTTCGCCCTCATGGACGAGATCCGCCGGACTTCTTGCGATCACGCAAATAAAGGCGTTTTTATTATCGTGTTCGAGCGGCAGATATTTTTCCGCTATATGGGCGAAATTTTCATACAGCTCCTGCTTTGCCTTGCGGTCCGCTTCCGCTCGTGCGGTGGCATATTGGTCTATGCGGATGTCGTGCCAGCGCTTGAAGTCGTGAGGAAAGCGATTCTTCGGCAAAGACATGTCCAAGCCGAGATATATGCAGGCTTTGAGGTAGTCGTTATAGGTGTTTACGTTGGTGTTTTGCGCGGAGATGTAATCGAAAAACCGCTCTCGCTGACTTCCCGTAAAAAGATCGCGGATGGGCTTCAAGGAGTCGTTGCTCCTCAAATTTATCTTCGCTTCGCGGTATGCCTGTAACGCTTTAAGCGGTTTACCCGTTTTATATCCGCGCAAGACGACATCGACATAGTAGTGACGGCGTGTCAGCTCCTCGCGGTTTGCCATAAGCCATTTGCGAAAGCCTTTGTCACTGCCTATTTTTTTCAATATCATCGTGCTGCCGACATATTTGCCGAGCCCGGCTTTGACGAGGTATTCCGCTTGCGGATATTTGATATAGGTGCGCAGATACGAGATAATGCAGGGCGGATTTTGAATATCCACCGCCGAATATCGAAACTCTTTCAAAGTAAGCGCAAAGCGGGGATTTACGATATACGCCCACGGATCGTAGTATTTGTAGTCTGCTGAATACCAAATACCGTCGTTGTAATAAGGGCGCAGATCGTTCGGATATCTGAGTCCTTCGTCATACCAGCCGACGCGGAAATTGCCCATAAAGCTGTAGTCCATATCCCTGATAAGACAATTGTCCGAATATACGCCGTGAACGGCGACTTGCTTGAGAAGACGAGTACGCTTGCCTTTGTTACGGACGGCAACGGTGATCTTTACGAGTTCTTTTCGTATCGTCGTAAGATAGGCATAGAATCGCACGCCGCGATAATCGCTGTGTTTTGCGTCGTAATCGAGGATGCGTTTTTCCAATCTCTTCGGAATGGATCTGATGTGGTTCGGTTGCATATTTCACCTCACTATAATTTTGTGTTCAAGCAAAGCGCATATCTTTGCCGCAATATCATCGCAAGTCTCCACGGGTTCTTCGATGTCGCCGTCAAAGGCTTGCATTTCTTCTTCGCTGAGTTCTTCGATATCTTCATCGTCAATGTCATCCGGCTTCACTTCCCGCACGTTGTCGGGGAGTTCGGCTACGACAAGCTTGTTTCCGCCTTGCAATATCTTGCCAAAATACAGTTCCGCAGCGTGATAGGGAAAACCTATCATCGGCACGCGTTCGGGAAGTCCGCAGTCGCGGCTCGTAATGGTCAAGGAAAGCGTTTCGCCGATCCGTCTTGCGGTTTCGCCGAATATCTCGTAAAAATCACCTACGCGGTATGCTACCACCGCGCCGGGATAACGTTGCGCAAGTTGCAAATAGGTCTTGTAAAGCGGCGATATGGTGTCTTGCTTTGATTGCGGCTTTTCTTCTTGCGGCGATTCGATATCCGTCTTTTCGGGCTCGTCAAAGAGCGAGATTTGCGCCTGCTTGGGCTTTGAAGGCGCGGATACCGGCTTAGACTTCGTCGCCTTTGACGGTTCTTTATACTCGCTGCCGTCGTCGTTGTAGAGCGTGCCTTCGATGCTGTCCTCTTCGAAATAGTGGACAGCCCAGCCGAACACGACATCGTCTTCGACCATCGCGCATTTCGCGCCCTTTTCAGCTTGCTTTTTTGCTTCTTCGCTTGCAAAGGACATAAAGCCGTCCAGCGTTTTGCGGTTGAGCAGGATTTTTCCGTCTTTCTTGATGAGGACGCCGTTGTTGATTTTTCCTGCAAGGATATCCGAAGCGTTTTCTTCGAGGTAGGCTTTGATGCGCTGTTGTTCTTTGGTTTTCGCTTCCAAATTCAGTTTCATCGCAAGCCTCCTTAAAACGGCATATCGTTCAACAGCCTTGCGGCTTTATACGGCAGATTTTCAAGCGTCGTATAGTGATTGAAACCGCCTCGGTAGTCCTGTTCGTCTTTTGCCGTGCGGATGAGGATATGGCTGTACCATTCGTTCGTGAAGTACCTGACATCCGAAATGGATATGTACACGCATTTGTTTTCCGCGCTCTTGATAAAGGCGGAGAAGCAGTAGTGGTTTCTTCCGACATTGACGAGCTGCCAATGATTTTCGCGGCATACAGCTTTCAGATAGTTGATGTACTTTGTCTGGAAGGACTTATAGTCATCGCCGGTGTAACTTCCGGAAGAGAATTCATATCCGAGATACTTTTTGAGTTCTGCGATTTTAGCCATTTTGGTAGACCTCCTTAATAAAGTTTGATGACGCGAATGTGTTTGCGCTGCAATCCGTATTCGCGGCGGAATTGCTGTATTGCTTCCCGAAGAGAGTAGAATACATAGGCATGGTCGGTATAACCGCCGTTCCCGTCGCTGTAAGACAGGAAGAGCGTTCCCGTCGAGTTGTAGTAATAGAAGATGATTTTCATTTTTCGAGCCTCCCATAGATGTCGTCTGCGTAGTAGGTGCAGTTGAAGGGATTAAAAATCGCGGAGCATTTCACCCCGCGATAGTCCACTAAATAGCTGTTGTTTCCGAGTTCTTTCAAGACTGTTATCTCATCCATTTGCCCATCAAGGGAGTGGATATGCGCTTGTGTTTTGAATGGTTTCATTTTCTGTATTCCTCCAAGTATGTTTTGTATTGCGTGCAGCTTTCGAGCAGTTGCATGATTTCGGGCATCATCTGCTCCTTTGTCTTTCCGATGCAAGAGAGAATGAGCAGGTTTGTATTCGCGCCGAAAAATCGTCTGAAAGCGTAATCGAGGACAAGCGTTATGTCCTTGTCCTCGTGTTCGCTCGTTCTGTTGATGGCGAATATCGCCGTCA
>ERZ1643249.2819-NODE-2819-length-15899-cov-16.443575_pt1 | contig 15899 bp, 12 predicted proteins | sample MGYA00579263_ERZ1643249 | MGnify/ENA primary metagenome ERZ1643249 (study PRJEB29033, sample SAMEA4952264) | chicken gut metagenome | biome: Broiler Chicken; feature: Gastrointestinal Tract; material: Caecum | place: Ireland | collected 2018 | study: Broiler...
AATAAATTTTTTAAAAGCAATAATTTTATTACCACTTGTATATATATCTAGTAAAAGTTTAGCAAGTATTATAAAAATGAATCAAGTCTTGTGCATTATAAATATTTTTATGCTTTTTTTAAGTATAATTGGGGTTTTTGCAGAGTTTGATATAACTAATTTGGAACCAGTATTTAATGCCTCATATGGTGAAATTTTTAAAAGCATAGTTTTATATGTTGTAGTATCAATTGTACCGTTAAGTATGCTACTTGTATGTTCAAGAAAAAGGATAGCTGATAGTGAAAGATTAAATGGAAATTTGTTAAAGAGCTTTGTATTTACAAATATTTTACAGTTTTTAATTGTTTTAATTACTATACTTGTATTAGGAGAAAAATTTATTTCTTTATTTAGATTTCCAGAGCATATTGCATTAAAACAGTTTAATTTGTTTAATATTTTCCAAAGAGTAGAAAATTTTTTAGCATTGCAATTTTATTTTTCTTCTTTTTCACTTATGAGTTTTTTATTTTATTATATTATTAAAGCTATGCCTTCTACAAAGTTTAGAAATTATTATTCAATATTGATATCTATTTTTTTATACTTTTTTACAAATATAATATTTAATAATACAGTTATATTTACTGAAATGATAGATAAATATATTATTTATGTAATTTTAATTACTATTTTTACTCCAATATTAGCTACTTTTGCAAAATTAATTATGCAAAACAAATTTGCAAAAATAGACAAAAAATAAGCTAAAAATATTGCAAAGAACTACATAAAATGGTATAATTAATAATGTACGTTTTTTTATGTAGATTTTGTAATAAATATTGGGAGGATGTAGTTTAAATGAAGAAAGAAAGAGTAATAGATGCACAAAAAGCATATGAATGTAGTGAACTATTAAAAATAATAAAAGAAACAGTTTCTGCTGATAGTCTAGCAAGAATATGTTTAAATAATTACACTTTAAATACAATTGCTGGATATACACCTGACTCTAATGATGAAAATTATAATCCATATATAAAATCTTACATAGATAAGCTTATATATGATGAACACAATAAAAAAGTTGAAAAAGCGAAAGAAGCAGGAGATAAAGAAGAATTAAAAAGACTTTCTAGTAAGGTTATGGATATGGCGGGATATTTAAAAAATGGTGAATATTCAAAGTTTGGAAAAATAAATGAATATGCTAAAAGTTTTGTTGATAGAACATTACTTGATAGACAAGTAAATAGATTATATAAAGCATTAGAAAGTGGAGATAAGGAAGAGTTGGATAATGCATATAGAAAAATATATCAAATGAGTTCATATAGTAATGATAGACCATATGGTGTTGTAAATGAATATGCACAGACATTTGTAGATAATAGAATGGAAAAATATATACAAATGGGAATACATACATCTAAGGAACATATTGAACCTAAAAGTGTAGCTATATAAAGGTATAACTTAAGTTATATCTTTATTTTTTTGTTATTATTGAGATAAATATAATAATGTGATAGAATATAGTAAATGTGGATTCTTTGATCATAAAAGAAAAAAGATGGAGATGATAATATGTACAAGCTTGGAGATAAAATAATAGATAACTGTGGAAATAAAGCAATGTTTCTGTCTATGTTAAAGACTAAAGGATATAATGTACCGTTAGGGGTAGTAATTGACTTTGATGAATTTAAATATATGATTAAAGAACAAAAACTTAATTTTGAAACGATAGATAAGATAGAAATACCAGATTCAATTTTAGATAAGATATTTAGTGTAGTTCCAAGTAATAAAAGATATGCAATAAGGAGTAGTGCAAATATAGAAGATAGTAGAAATTTTTCGCTTGCTGGACGATATACTACTTTTTTAAATGTTGAATTTGAAAGAGAATGTTTAAAAGATAAAATAAAGAATTGCTTTTTATCTTTATATAATGAAGAAAATTTACAATTTTATAGGAAGAATAAAATAGATATAAATAAAGTTGAAATGAGCGTTATTGTTCAAGAAATGATCGAAAGTAATGTAAGTGGTATATTATTTACAGTAAATCCAACAAACGGAAAAGATACAGAAGTTATAATAGAGTTTTCTAAAGGATATGGAGATGTAGTTAAAGGCAAAACTGTTCCAGAAAGAATAGTATATGATTGGATGATAGAAAAGTATGTTGAAGAACCTAAAATAAATATATTAGGAGACTTAGCAATAAAAAGAATTATTAATATATCACTTTCACTTCAGCAGGAATTGGGTTTTCCTATAGATGTAGAGTTTGGTGTATATGATTCTAAACTTTATATTTTTCAAGTAAGACCAATAACTAAAATAGAGCATAAAGATATATATTATAGATTTACTAATTGTAATTTTGAAAATATAAGTGTACTTTCTACTGTTATGACATCTTTAAATATACCATTATACGCTAATACAACAATTAGTTTTATTAAAGCTTTGAAAGTTATAAATGAATCAGATATATTAAAGCCAATTTTATTTAATAAATTTTCAAGATTATATTGGAATTTAACATTACTAAAAAAAGTATTAGAAAATATACCTGGATACATAGAAAGATATTTAGACGACTATATGGGTGTAAGAATAGACTATTTAGATAATGGATTTGAAAATTTAAATGCTTCTAAAGGATTTTTTAAATCTTTTGCTAAAAAGAATATAATAGATAATTTAAAGAAGCAGTTAATTAATGTTGAAGAATATAGAAAAAATAAAATAGAAGAAATACATAATATAAAAGAGATTGAAAATGATGTTGAAAGAATGAAAAAATCGTTTGAAATATTTTTAGACATTAAAAGTGTATATATATGGCAATGTTTTACAAATATAATTTATAAAATAAATTTAAATAAAGATCTTAGTAATGTATTAAATAAAACTGAGTTTAGAAATTTGTTTTTAGCAGTTGATGATAAATATAAAAATGGACCATACTTACATATGTGGGATTCTTCAAGAAAAATAAGAAAAGATAAACAAAAAATGAAATTTTTTGAAGAAAATTTAGATGCAGAGATATTTTACTTATATAGAAAAGATAGAAATAATCCTAATATTAAAGAATTTTTAACAGATTTTATTGATTTGTTTGGCTATCATTCTTTTACTGAAACAGATATAATCTATAAAACATATGATGAGGAAATACTTAAAGTGATAAAAATGTATAGGGATATGTTAGAATTAGATGATAAGTATGACCCATTAAAGGAATTCAAAAGACAAAATAAACTATATGAACAATCTATAGAAAAATTAAATGAAAATCTAAAGAAAAATCAAATAAAAAATATTATGAAAGATATTGAATTTGTGCGTGAACTTATAAAAAAAGAAAATTCTTTAAAAGATCTAGTATTATTTTCTCAAAACTTATTAAGAAAAGAACTTTTAAAATTAGGACAAAATTACAAAAGTAAATTTTATCTAGAAAATGAGGAAGACATTTTTTATTTAGATTATAAAGATATATTAAATAGTATGATAGATAATAATTTAGATACATTAAAGCAAAGGGTTAATAAAAATAAAATGTATTACAATTCATTTAGAAATTATACACCACAAAGTGAAATTTTTCCATGTCAAAAGCAAATTATACAAGTTGATTGTAATAAAAAATTTAAGGGAATTGGTGCAAGCTTTGGAAAAACGAAAGCAAGAGCTTGTATTGTTGACAGCAAAGAAGATTTAAAAAATTTAAAAAAATCAGATATACTAGTTACTAAATATATAGATCAAGAAATTTTTAAAAAGATAAATATTATGGAGCTTTCTGGTATAGTTACTGAGTTTGGTGGAATGTTGTGTCATTTAGCTATAAATGCTAGAGAAAATAGAATACCATGTGTTGTGGGATTAAAAGACGCCACTCAAGTTATAAAAACTGGAGAAGAGATAATGATAAATGGAGATACTGGAGAAGTTATAATTTAGAAAAATTATTTATTATCATATATTTTTAATAAGGAGGTTTATATATGAAAAAGAAACTTAGGAGTGGTATTTTATTTGTATTTTTGTTTATTTCTATTTCTTTTTTTAGTGATAAAATATTAGCAGCAAATTTAAAATTGAATGACTTAAAATTTGAAATAACAGTAAACGAAGATGCTAGTATGAATGTTACTGAGATATGGGATATAAAAATAAAAGATACAAATACTTTATTTAAAACTTTTAAAAAAGATATAGATAAATATACTAGAATAACTGATGTTATTGTTACTAATATGGAAACAAATACTAAATTAAAAGAAATTGATGAATATATGTACCATGTTACTAATAATAGCTATTATGGTTTAGATACTAATAATAACGAATTTGAAATAGCATGGGGTGTTGGACTTGAAAATTCATCAGATACTAGACAATATAAAATAGAGTATAAAGTTGAAGATGCTATAGCACTTCATGGGGATTGTGCCGAATTATATTGGCAATTGATAGGTAATGATTTTGAAATTCCTATTAAAAATATTGAAGGAAAAATAACATTGCCAGGTAATATTAATAAAAGTGATATAAGAGTATGGGGACACACAGAAACTTTAAATGGGATTATTAATGCAACAGATGATGGAAATATTGAATTTAAACTTGAAAATATTCCACAAAATAATATGGTAGAAATAAGGTCTACTTTTCCAAAAGATGTAATAGTATCTTCTAAACGAACAGATGACATACCTAAAATAGAGAGTATAGTTAGAGAAGAAACAGCATGGGCAAATTCAGCTAATGAACGTAGAGAAGAAAGACAAAGCTATGAAAGAAAGGTAATAATAGGTTCTTTAATAGGTGCATGTATAATATTTGCTATTGAAATAAGGTATATGATAAAAGCTATTCGTCATGCAAAAGAAAATAAACTTGTACCTACTTTAGATGTAGATTATTATAGAGATTTACCAAGAGAAGATGCAACACCAGCTCAAGCATATTCTTTAATAGATAGAAATTTGTATAAAAATTATATAGACTTAGAAAATGTATTTCCAGCCACATTAATGGATTTAAATATAAAAAAATATTTAATTTTTGAAGTGTTAAAAGATGAAAAAAATAAGGAAGAAATAATTATAAGATTAACAGATAATACTAATATTGATGTGTTACAAGAAGATGAAAAAGCAATATATGAATTTATTAAAGAGGCAATAGATTCAACCGCCGAAAAACAAATTAATATTAAAAAATTACAAAATTATATAGAAAGACATACAAGTAAAATATTTAATTTAAAAGAAAAGATCTTTAAAATACTAATAGAATTCTTTAAAAAGAATGATTATATTAAAGAGCAAGAATATAAAATGGCAAAAAGAATAAATAATATGACATTGTTTACTTTTTTAAGTATGGTATATTATCCGGTAATAGTGCTAAGTTTAGAAATTACATATTTTTTGTCAGGTAGATATGTACTTGGTGGATATTTTATAATTCAAATAATAATTTTAATTATATATGGTAAAATAAATAAAAGATTCAATATTTTTACACAAAAAGGTGTGGACGAAGTAAATAAATGGGAAGGCTTAAAAAAATTCATGGAAGATTTTTCTCAAATGGATAAAAAAGACTTACCATCTATAGTAATATGGGAAAAATATCTTGTATATGCAACAGCTTTTGGAATGGCAGATAAAGTAATTGAACAATTAAAAATAGTATATCCAGAAATAAATGATGATGCATATTTTGCAACAACATATTCAACAATGTATCTGGCAACACATACTAATTTTAATAGCAGTTTTTCAAATGCAGTAAGTTCATCAATCTCAAGTGCCACTTCATCTGGTTCAGGTGGAGGTGGAGGCTTCTCCGGCGGAGGCGGCGGAGGAGGCGGAGGCGGTGGTGGTGGAGGTAGATAATCCATCACAAGTCTCAAAAATAGTGCATTTAATATGCACTATTTTTTTTGATCAAATTTTCTAAAATTTCTACTGCATTAGTTGCAGCACCTCTTCTTAGATTGTCTGCAACACACCACAAGTTAATACCATTTTCTACGCTAAAGTCTTTACGTATTCTTCCTATATATACTTCATCATTTCCAGATACAAAAGTATTAATAGGATATATGTTTCTTTTTGGATCATCTAAGACAATAATACCATTTGTATTATTTAGTAATGTCTTTATATCTTCAATCTTAAAGTTATATTCTAGTTCAACATTTATACTTTCACAATGGCAATTTAAAACAGGAACTCTTGCACAAGTGGCTGTTATAGGAAGTTTTGGCTTTCTTAGAATTTTTCTCGTCTCTTCTATCATTTTCATTTCCTCTTTTGTATAATTATTATCTAAAAATATATCAATTTGTGGTAAGCAATTGTTAACTATTGGATAGTTGAATTTTGTTGTAGTATTATTTTGTAAATCATCTATACCTTTTTTACCAGCTCCTGATACTGCTTGATATGTAGAAAATATAACTCTTTTTAATTTGTATTTATCATCTAATATTTTTAATGGTAAAACAGCTTGTATTGTAGAACAATTTGGATTTGAAATTATATTAAAATTTTCATATGCAGTATCCATATTTACTTGTGGAACAACAAGAGGGACACTTTTATCCATTCTAAAGCAAGAGCTATTATCTATTACTACGCATCCATTTTTAGCAGCTATCTTTGCATATTTTTCAGCTGTGCTAGCACCAGCTGAAAATAATGCATAATTAAATTTATTATTATCAAAGCTATGTTCTGTAAGTTCTTCAACAATATAATCCTTATTCATAAATTTTATCTTTTTTCCTTTTGATTTTTTTGAGGCAAATAATACATAGTTATCTATGTTTAAATTTTTTTCTTCCAGTACTTTTAAAAACATTTGCCCTACTACACCAGTTGCACCTACAATAGCAACATTAATCATAAAATCACCTCAATAGAGTATATTAATTAAAATATATAAATATTACTAATGAAATATATATTAAATATATTCACTTTACATAATTTTAAATATGTGATATAATATATGCAGTTTTAAAAATACAAATGATATAAAAATTTATAGGAGGTGTAAATAACTATGATTATTAGTTATGAAAAAGAAAATTTTCTTAAAAGGATATGGAAAGAGATATTTCATAAAAGAGAAGCTTTACCAGTAGCATTGGAATATACACAAAAAGAAGTAACATTAAGATTAGAAGGAATATTAGATTATTTAAAAAATGGTTTTGATTTTAGAAATAAAAGTATTGAAAAATTCGACAATAATATAAGAAATGTAAATATGTATTTTTTTGAAAAAAATCAAAAAGATATAGAAAATACTTTAGAAACTTATATTAAAACTGTAGGAAAAAGAAAAGTTAGATTAAATGGTAATATGAAACTTGTATTTAATGATCCAATTTTAATACATGATAATGTATTAGAAGTTTTTCCAAATTTAAATATTCCGAAACTTTCAAGAAAAGATTATATTATGCAGATATATTTTAATGCAGTAAAATTATTTGCTAGAAAGATGTTAAAAACTAAAAGAATAACAAAGCATACCACTAAGACTATATATTCATATGGAATTAACAGAAGAAGTGTAATAGTATATTGTGGTAGAATATCAAATATAAGCAAAACAGAGTATAAAATATTAAATGATATTTTTGCATATATTATTGCTCAAATTTTGTATGAAGGAAGAGAAAACGAGCCTTTTACTTTTGAGATAAGTAATGAGCAAAATAAGCAATTAAAGATGGTAAAATATTATATTTCTAGAAGTTATGTAGATTATGGTCAATTTATACTAGACTATATGTTATGTAGTGATAGACTTGAAGAGAAAATTGTTAAAAATAATGATATAAATAATTTTAGTGATTTAGAAGAAAAATTAAAAAACAGAATTAAAAAATGAGCTTATTAAGCTCATTTTTTTGTTATGATATATTTTCTGGATTTACTAGATCAGTTAATATTTTAGGATTTAAATCTATTCTTTTATTGGAAATTAACCAATCCACTAAAAAAATACAAACAATTATTATTGCTAACTTATTTATAATTTTTTTAGGAAAAAGATTAACAAATTTTTGTATTAGTGGATGAATAAAAAATACATAAATTGTTCCAAGTATTCCCCATCCTATTAATATTGGTACAGTAGTATAATTTAATATATTTAAAAATTTACCAGAGTAATTCCACATTTCAATACCTAGTATATATTTAAATCCTAATCCACATATAAGCTCAAAAGATCCTAACAAAAGTGAAGCAATAATAAATATAGATGGTATGTTTTTTACTGTTGGTTTTGCATCATAAAAACAATAATATAATATTAGAGCCCCAAATCCATAAATTGGACAATAAGGACCAAGCAACATACCTCTTTTTACAATCTTACCTACGATTAAAAATACATATCCTGTTTCAATAAAATATCCAACTACAGCTGCAAAAGCAAAAACTAAAACCATTTCAGCAAAAGAAGCTTTATATTTTTTTTCTACCTTTACTAATTGAAAATTATTTGATGATTTATTCATAATGTTCCTTTCTATATTTTAGCATTAAAATATGATTCGTCTAAAGTTACGCAAATATTATTTAAATAATATAGATAATCATTTTCTTTAAAATTAAATGAGTATTTCGTTGCAAATAATAATTGTCTATATTTTCTAAACTTTTTATTTATTTCATTTTTTCCATATTTTGAATCTCCAATAATAGGATGGTTTATACTAGAGAGTAGAGCTCTAATTTGATGAGTTTTTCCAGTATGAATCTGTACTTTTAATATGGCATAATTTTTTTTGATATACTTTTTTTGTACATAAATATCTGTAATTATTTTTTGTGAACCATTAACAAATTTATTATATATTTTTGAAAATCCTGTTTTTTCATCTTTTAAAATATAATTTTCATAGTGATAATAATCTTTTGAAAAGTTTGAGTCATAAACATAAGCTACATATTCTTTATTAATATACCCAGTTTTAAAGGCATTTAAAATAGCATTATATGTAATTTCATTTTTAGCAAATATTATTAATCCTGCTGTATTTGTATCTAATCTATGACATATAAAGATATTATTACCTTTAATTTTCTTTATATATTCTTCAAAGCTAGGTTCAAATGTATTAGACTCTTTTTCATAGTTTGATATAACACCTTGAGGTTTATATACAATTAATATATTTTCATCTTCATATGGAATGTATAGTTGTTTAGGAAGCCCAAATAAAATTTCATCAGATAGATATATACATATGATATCATTATTTTTTATTAATGTGTTATAATCAGAGATTCTTTTATTATTTATCTTTATATCTTTATTTCTAAATATTTTATATATTATGGAAGATTGCAGGTTTGGAAATTTATTTTTTATGTAATATATTACCTTTTCTTCCTTCTTTAAATTGTATACTTTAAATTCTCTCATAGCAAAATTATAGTATAATTTGACGAAAAAATCAATATTGTATAGAAAAAGTAAGAAATTAAGGATATAATATAACTATATTTTAAACTAGTTCTAGTTAAGAGATCATTTAAAAATGTTTTAAATGTTGAATTTCATAGATTTATATGGTAGAATATACGTTAACATTTTTTAGAAATGGAGTGTGAATATTGTGAAAAAGAAAATGATTAGGGTAGCTTTTGAAGATGGAACAGAAATCATGGTAGAGCCCGAGACTAGAGTAGTAGATGCAATAAAAATGGCAAATATTAAAACTGATGAAGAAATATTAGCTGTAAAAATAAATAATAAAGAAAGATCTATATTATATCATTTAATAGAAGATAGTAAATGTGATTTTATAACTTTTAGTACAAGAGAAGGAGAAAGAATTTATAGTAGAAGTCTTAAATTTATATTTTTGATGGCACTACATAGATTAAATATAAAATTGCATTTTAAATTTTTAAATAAAACTGGAAGAGATTATTTTGCTTTTGTAAAAGATGGAGAAGTAACAACAAATTTAGTAAAAGATATAAAGGCAGAAATGAAACAAATAATTTCTGAAAATATACGTATAATGAAAGAAAAGGGAAGTAGTAGGAGAATCGCCAATTATTTAGAAAACAAAGATCAAGTACAAAATATTGTCGAATTAAATTTAAATGAAAATTATACTGTATATTATGCAGATGATTTTTATACATATTTATATGGGTCAGTTGTAATGTATACTGGATGCATAAAGGGATTTGATTTAAGAAAATATAAAAACGGCGTAATTTTAATGCTTCCTGAAAAAGATAATGTAGAAAAAGTAAAATATGATATTGAAACTAATAGAATGTTTGAACTTTCTAATAAATTCTCTGAGGTATGTAAGGTTACATCTGTTGAAACTGTTAATGATTTAAATAGAAAAATAGTAGATGATGAAATTGATACAGTTATAAGAAGATCAGAATTATATCATACAAATGAATTTTTTGAAATAACTAAAAGAATAGTAAGAACTAAAAAAGTAAAAATAGTTATGCTTGCAGGACCGTCTTCTTCAGGAAAGACAACTTCTGCTCAAAGACTTGCAGATACATTAATGGTAAGAAAGAAAAATGCCATAGTTATTAGCATGGATAATTATTTTAAAGATGAAGGAAATATACCTATTGGAGAAGATGGAAAAGAGGACTATGAATGCTTTGAAAATATTGAGATTGATTTATTTAAAAAACAAATGTTAGATTTACTTAGAGGTAAAAAGGTAATACTTCCTACATTTAATTTTAAGTTACAGAAAAAGGAATTCATTAATGATCCAATTAGATTAAGAGAAAATGATATTTTAATAATTGAGGGAATACATGCACTAAATCCTAAAGCATCAGAATTTATTCCAAAAGATAAAGTATTTAAATTGTATGTAGCACCTATGGTAAGCATTAGATTTGATCCTTTTACAATGCTTTCATCTAATGATTTACGACTTATGAGAAGATTTGTAAGAGACAATTCTACAAGAGGTGTAAGTGTAGAAAAAACTATGGAATTGTGGGAAAAAATAAGAAAAGGCGATGAGAAAAATATATTTCCTTATGTTGAAAGAGCAGATTACGTATTAAATACCAGTCTAATATATGAATGGGCTGCTTTAAAACCGACTGTAGAAAAATTATTACTAAAAATAAATAATACAAGTATATATTATTCAGAAGCAAGAAGATTATTAAATATATTAAAAAATTTTATAGGAATAGGAACAGAATTAATACCAAGTACATCAATACTTAGAGAATTTATTGGCGGAGGATGTTATTTAAGATAAACTAAAGGAGGAGAAAATTTTGGCTGTAAAAAAGCAAACCTTTATGAAGGGAGTCTTTGTTATAATGGGCTCTCAAATCCTAATAAAAATATTAGGATTTATATATCGAATAATTCAAACTAATTTTCCACAATTTGCAGATGTTGGAAATAGTTATTATGGATCGGGATATCAAGTATATACATTTATACTTGCTATTGCAACTATGGGAATACCCAATACTATATCAAAGCTTGTATCTGAAAAAAGAACTCTTGGAGATATAAGAGGAGCTCATAAAATTTTTAAAACAGCATTTTTAGTTTTTGTAAGTATTGCAACTGCATTTTCTTTGCTATTATTTTTTGGGGCCGGATTTATATCAAATAATATATTAAATAATCCAGGTGTAAAATATACACTTATGTCTTTATCTCCAGCAATTATTTTTGTATCAATGTCTGCTGTTTTAAGAGGATATTTTATAGGAATGGAAAATGTAAGTGAATATAGCAAAGCACAGATTATAGAGCAAATAGTAAATTGTATTTTTTCTATAATATTTGTAGTAATGCTACTTGGAACAACTCCTGAAATAATGGCAGCAGGATCAACTCTTGCAACTACTGTTGCAACATCTACAGCATTTTTCTATTTAGTAAGATATTATAGAAAAAATAGAGATGATATTTGGAAGGAAATAAAATCATCTCAAATATTTGCTTCAGAGTCAAGGGGCAAAATTGCTAAAAAATTAATATCATATGCAGTTCCTATTTCTTTTGGAAGTGTCGTATCTGCTCTTGCAGGACTTATAGATGTTATTACTGTTGTAAATGGACTTCAGAATTATGGATATGATTTAATAACAGCTAATGAAAAATATGGTATACTTTCTGGAAAAGTAGACATATTATTAGCAGTACCATTATCAATAAATGTTGCATTTGCAGTAGCGCTTGTTCCATTTATATCTTCTGCTATAGCAAGACACAGAAAAGATGAAGCTATAAGTAAAATAAAATATTCTTTAAAAATATCATCTCTTATAGCACTTCCATGTACTATTGGCATGTTTGTACTTGCTACTCCTATATTTAATATGTTATTTCCTAATGCACCAGAAGGAGCATATCTATTGAAAATAGAATGTTGGTTATTATTTTTTTCAGTAGTAAGTCAAACAATTACTGGAGCATTACAAGGTGTAGGAAAACTTGCAGTTCCTGGAATTGCTTTGTTAGTAGGTGCAGTAATTAAGTATATTTTAAATGTTATATTCATACCAATGTTTGGTGAAGTTGTACCAGCAGTTACAAGTATTATTTATAGTGGTACAGCATGTATTATATCAGCAATTATATTATATAGAACATTAAAAGAAAAAATGCCACTTAAAGAGGTTATAGTAAAGCCTTTTATAGCAAGTGTAATAATGGGTGTATTTGTATTTTTAGCATATAAATTGTTAATGATATTAAATCTAGGAAATACTATTAGTACAATATTATCTATTGCTATAGGAGTGTTGATATATGGTGTTTGTGTTATAATATTGAAGATTTTAAGCAAAGATGAAATATTACAATTACCTTATGGTAACAAAATATGTAAAATGCTTAAAATATAGCTAAAAAACAATACTTTTTTATCAGAAAAAAGATGAAAACTGTTGACAAGAATATCGTTTTGTAGTATATTCTAAGTGTAAACATGAAATAGGAGGGATTTATAATGAATAAAGCTGAATTAATTGCTAAAATTGCTGAAGAAAGCAAATTAACAAAAAAAGCTGCTGAAACTGCTCTAGATGCTTTCGTAACTAGTGTTGAAGAAGCACTAAAAAAAGGCGAGAAAGTTCAATTAGTTGGTTTTGGTACTTTTGAAGTTAGAGAAAGAGCAGCTAGAAAAGGTAGAAACCCACAAACTAAAGCTGAAATTAAAATACCAGCTTCTAAAGCTCCAGTATTCAAAGCTGGAAAAGCTTTAAAAGAATTAGTAAACAAAAAATAATTAATAAAATAATTATTTCAAAAATATCACGGGAATTTAATAGAATTATGAAAAAAATAGTTTTATTAAATTCCCGTGATTATTTATTTTTATTGAATTGATATTGAAAATATATAATGCATAATATATAATTTTAATTAGGTGGTATTATGGAAAACTTCGTTTTTTTTAAGCTTGTTTATGGAGGATATCTTGATAGAGTAGAAGTATATTATAAAGATAATGTTTTAACATATAAAGTTGGAACTAAAGAGGGTGAATGTGAAGATAAAGATATTTTAGCAAAATTAGATAAAATTATTGCTGAAAATAAAAAAGATTTACAAGAATATTCGGATATATTACAGAATGATCCAAAGTATATGACTATAGAAAATAGTTCATCAGATTTTATAACATTATCCTATATTGGAAAATATATTGATATAAATAATAATAGTAGAAATAGTTGCCCACAAGAACTAATTAATAAATATAAAAAAGTAAGAAATGATATAATAAATATGGTTAAAGAACTAATAGCAGAATATAGTGAAGAAAGTATGATAAAAGATATGATAAAGTTTTTTATATATTATATTCTTTCTGTATATCAGATTGAAGATGTATGTTTACATATAGTATCTAATGAAATGAAAAGTGTAATAGAGAAATTTGATCTTGATAAATGGGATAAATATATAAAGAGTAAATTTAAATCAATTCATCCATGTTATAGTTTGCATTTAAAACTTATGAAAGTATCAAATGATAAATATAAAGATATATTATTAAAAGCATATTATTTAGTTATAGAATTTAATACTAATAATTGTAGAGATTTTGATTTGTTGTATTTGATTAAGAGTGATAAAGAGGTGAGTCAATCTTCATATGCAATATATTATTTTTGTAAGGACTTTAATTATTTAACTAATATTAATATGAAAGATCTTTCACTAGAGGAACAGGCAATTATAAAATTTGTAAGAGCTTGGTACTATTATTATGGAAGAGGAGTAGAAAAGAATAAAAAAACTGCTTTTGAAATTTGGAAGTCAATCGAAGATGATGTAGATTATGCAAGACTTATGGTTGGTGAATGTTTGTTATATGGAAGAGGAGTAGAAAAAGATGAAAAAAAAGCTAATGAATACTTCCATAGTCTTTATAAGTCTAATTATATAGCTGCATATTATATAGCTGATATTTATTATGAAGGAATAGGGGTTGAGCAGAGCTATAAGCAAGCATTTTATTGGTATGAGTATTTATCTAAATTAAAAGGAGATTTTGCAAGTATATTTGCTATTAGAAAATTAGGAAAGATGTATTTTTATGGACAAGGTGTAAAAGAAGATAAGGAAAAAGGGCTTGAATTATTAGAGAAATATTGGAAAAAAGATTTTATTAGAATACGATATGAAGAGGTAAAAGAAATTTTAAAAGATTATTATACTTCTAAAAAAAGAAAAAAATTAAAAATATTTAAAAAGTAGCTTATTATTTTTAAGCTACTTAAATTTTTATTCATCTTTTTTATTTTCTTCTAAAACGCTTGTACAATTAGGGCATCTTGTTGCATTTATATTTATTGTACTCATACAGTAAGGACATGTTTTCGTTGTAATTTTTACTTGAGTATTTTTCTTTTTATTTGCTTTAGCTAGAGTTTTAACTAAAATAAAAAGTATTATGGATACAATTAAGAAATTTAATATGGCATTAATTAAAGATCCATAGTTTAAGGTTATAGCTCCAGCAGCTTTTGCAGCTTCAAGAGTATCAAAATGGCCTCCTTTTAAAGTAATAAACAATGTAGATAGATCTACATTACTAGTTAATAAACTAATTATTGGAGTGATTGTCGAAGATACTATTGTATTTACTATATTTGTAAAAGCACTACCTAAAACAACACCTATTGCTAAATCTAGTACATTTCCTTTTAAAGCAAATGCTTTATAATCTTCAAATGCTAATTTTACTTTTTCCTTAGATATCTCTTTAATTTCTTTATTATTTATTTTTTTCATTATAATCACCAATTAAATATTACAATAGATGTCAAATAAAATCAATAGAAATATTTTATTGACAAATAACTTTAATAAGTGTATTATTTATCATAGGTGAAATTAGTGAAAAACAAAGATGAAAAAACAATTTTAGAAATATTTGGAAAAAATCATAGTGGAAAAAAATATTTCCTTGCGTTCTTTTTGGTTTCTATATTTTGTCTTTCATTAGGTATAATAATAGAAAGTAGAAGATTTCCAGATGCTATAAAAGTAGAAGAAATTAGTGATTCAAATCAATATGTAGAGTGTACAGTTATTGGGATAACTGATAGTATAGCTAATTATTCTGAAAATGGAATTATAAAAGATGAATATTATTTAGCAACTGATGGGATACATGTATATATTTTAAATCTTAGTGCATCTCAATACAATTTAATATGCAATTATTTAAATGATGAAGCTGCAAGTTCATTAATATATGGAATGAGTGAAGAGATTCCTCAAGATTTAAAAGAAGTTGCTGTAGATATATATAATCAGTTATATCAAACAGATGAAGTAACAATAGATAATTTTAATAATTATTT
>ERZ1643249.2821-NODE-2821-length-15890-cov-22.424083_pt1 | contig 15890 bp, 26 predicted proteins | sample MGYA00579263_ERZ1643249 | MGnify/ENA primary metagenome ERZ1643249 (study PRJEB29033, sample SAMEA4952264) | chicken gut metagenome | biome: Broiler Chicken; feature: Gastrointestinal Tract; material: Caecum | place: Ireland | collected 2018 | study: Broiler...
CGTGCTGTGGGGTGGGGTAGTCCTAAGATTTGCTTACATATTATCTGGTGATTACAATATGACAGCAACTATATTATATAGTATTTTAATAACTATGTCAATAAAGAATTAATTTTTTAAACAACTCCATTGAAATATTTTTTATAACCTGATTTTCAAATCTGACATTTCCAAGTTCAAAATTCTCTATTAACCTTTTCCATGAATTATATTTTTTAGCTGATTTTAAAAATAGGGTATTGTCTTTGTGATCCTCTAAAGAACATGAGAACAAAAAAGGGGAGTTTTTGTCAATATCTTTAGAAATATAGATTTTTCCTAGTTTGTAATCTGACCAGACACCAAAAGTTTCGCCTTTGTAGATAAAAGCAAATGAAAATTTAGCAGTACCTTGTTTTTTCTCTATAAAATTATTATTGTCTAAAATAAATTGATTATCTATTGCATAAGTTTCGAACGATGTTCCAGAGACCAAGCGACCAAATTTTGATTTTTTCTTTTCTTCTCTATACTCTGTATTTTGCATATATTGTACTAAAATTAAACCATTTTTAAAAGTTTTTATATCTGAGTTATACGGTAGTGATAAATCAAAATACAAGAAATATGGGTTAGTAATAGTAACAGAGTTAGCAAGCAAAAATACTCTAATGTCTCTCATCCTTGCGATAGTTTCTAATAAGTTTAAAAATGTAAATACTTCATTTTTTAAATAGTATTTCTTTTGACCTTCTTCAATAATGAACTCGTCGAAAATTATGGTTTTTACTTTATTAAAATTTGATGATTTTAGGTCCTGGGCAGTAGAAAGTTTAAGGGCATGCCCACAAATAGTATCGTCGCAATAAAATTTATAGCCTTTATTATATAGATGATTTTCTGGAAATTCATTATTTGAATTTAGGGCACTGAAAAACTTTGGAGTGGCTTCGGATAATTCTGGTTTATATCTTCTAATATATGCAAATTCTTCGCCGTTTTTTTAAAAACTGTTGAACTACAAATTTTGAAGCACCGATATGTTTTTCCGACTCCACGTTCACCAATTAAAAAATTTAGCATAGCACCATAGCTTAAAATTTTATTATAATCATAATACATTTGAATACACCTCTAAAATAAAAATGGCAAATTTTAATTGTTATAAAGCATGCAACCACGCAATTCTAAAATTTTGCAGGCTCCTCACCTTGGTAACACAAAATTTTATTTACTTTATATTTAACAACTAAAACCGCCATAATTATTATAACACAAAATAAGAAAAAATAAAATATTTTTAAAAAAATTTTGAAAAAAGTATTGACAAAGTACTACTAAAGTAGTATAATATAATTAAAGAAAGGGAAAGGTGATTAAAATGAATAATCAAAAATTAAAAGAAATTAAAATTGAATTAAAAGGAGAAAGCAGAATATTACCATTTGAAAATTTAGAAGAATTTAATGAAAAGTTAGTAAACAAAGGTTATACGCAAAAACTAAGAGAAAATGGAATTGAAGTAGATTATATTGTAATTTATGAATATGATGGAAAATTATACGAAGTAGAAGAAATTGAGCATTATAATACAACAATGTTATCTGCAAAATTAGTTGAATATAAAGGGTAGGTGATTAAAATGAAAAAAGAAAGGAAAGGTGAATAAAATGCAAGTAACAATAATGTATGATAATTTACAAAGCGGATTACAGGAACTAAAGTATTTTAGCAAATATAATAGAATAAATGCAAGAGGATTACATGATGAAGCAAGAAATGTTTTAATAAATAATTTTGGACAAAAAGCAAAGAATTATGAAATATTAGATATATTTAGAGATTAAAGGAGTGATAAATATGGAAGAAGTAATTGAAAAATTCGCAGAAATATTCTATACAAGTTTAAGAATGTTACAAGAAGAAATTGAAGAAAATCATGAAAACTTACATAATTTTAATCAAGTAGATGAATTAGTTGAAAAATGGAATAATTTATATGATGAATATTTTGGAGATGATAACCATGAATAAATTAAAACAAATACGTAAAATAAGAGGATTAACACAAAGAAATTTAGCAGATTATACACATATATCTATAAAAACCCTGCAAGCTTACGAGCAAGGAACGAGAGACATAAGAAAAGCAAGTATAGATAATATAAATAAAATATGTGACGTATTAAATTGTACCGAAAAAGATTTATTATATTAAGGAAGGAGAATAAAGATGATTAATAAATTAAAAATAATGATAAGTCAACCTATGAGAGGTAAAACAAATGAACAAATAAGAGAAGAAAGAGAAAAAATAATAAAAAGATTAGAAAAAGATAATTTTGAAGTAGTAGATACAATAATATCAGAAAATGCGCCTAAAGGCTGTAACGAAGCTATATATTATCTATCAAAATCTATAGAATTTATAAGTAAAGTGGATATAGTCTATTTTATGAAGGGTTGGGAAAATGCTAGAGGTTGCAAAATAGAAAATAAAATCTGTAATGATTACGGAAAACAGACTATGTATAATATTTATGAGGAGGACTAACTTAAGAATAAAAATAAAGCAAGTAGGGGCTACTTGCTTTTTGTAATGTATAAATATTTTAAGGATAAATTATGTATGAAAATAAACAAAAAAGAAAATACATGGATAAACTAATTATAACAAATAAAATAAAAAAGTCAATAATTTTTGTATAAAAAATGAAAATTGGTAAATAATTAAAATAAAAGGTAAAGAAAAAATTAAAAATTTTCCTTAGAAAAATTCTAAGGAAAATCTAAAAAAGGAATTATAATTTTGACTGTGCGTCTAGCAAGTTTTTAGCGGTTCTAATTAGAAAATCTTGCAAAACTGGCTTTAAATTTTGGAATAAAGAAAAGAATTCGTCATGTTTTTTATCGTATTCCAAAATCATTTCACCTTTACCCGTACGTAGCCAATTTTCGTTGATGTGAAATTTTGAACAAACGGCAATAATTGTTTTATTTGTAACAGAACATCTATTATGTTCTATATCTGAAATAGTAGAACCAGTCATTCCGATTTGTTCTCCAAATTCATTTTGGGTCAAATTTAGAAATTTTCTAATTTCAAAAATTCTATCGTTCAAAATATATTCCCCCTTTCGAAAGTTATTATATAAATAAAAAATTACTTTGTCAATACTTTTTTACGAAAATCGTAGAAAAATTTTATAAAAACTATTGACAAAGTGCGAAAATCCATATATAATATAGAAAAAAGTTGAATAATCGTAAATTAAGGTAGGTGATAAAAATGTATGAAGTAACTTATTCTGTAAATGGAATAGTAAGAAGCTTAAATATAAAAGCAGATGATGCAATTCAAGCTCAGCAAATTATTACAAATATGTTCCGGAATGGGAAACGTGCAAATAATTAATTGGAGAAGGATATAAATGGAAGGGGTGAATATAAATGGAGCAATTAAAAGAAATGGAAGGAATATTTAATCAATTAACAGAAGAAAATCAAAAGATTTTAATTATGGTGGCAAATGGTATGAATTTAGCACAAAATCAAAAAGTTAAAGAAAATGTTTAAAATTTTTGGTTGTAAGGGGTAGGGAAAATTATAATTAGCCGGACCTATCCGTAAAATAGGAGAAAGAAGGGTTGAAAATGGAAGAAAACAAAGAATTAACTGTGGTAGAGGACAACAACTACCAAATAATGGATTTTAGTGGACTTGGAAGAGGGACAAACACAAAAACAGAGGTTTACACAAACATTACGGACGAAAAGAAATTATTTAACTTAGAAAACAAGGTAGATTATTTGTTAAATGACTGTGAAGGAGAAACAATTAGAGTAAAAGAAGTATTAATAAAAAGATATGAAAAACCATTAAAAGAACCAATAATTGACGAAGAAACAGGAGAAGTAATAAAAGATAGTGAAATAACTATGAGTTGTGTATTAGTAGATGCCCAAAATAAAAGTTATGCAACAGGCTCTAAAACATTTACAATACAGCTTATGAGGTATTTGCAGATGAAAGAAAGAATGAAGCAAAACCAGGACTTATTTGAAATAAAAATAATAAGAAAAAAAGTAGGTCAAAACGGTAATAAAGCTTTAAGTTTTGAGCTAGTGTAAATCACTAGCTTTTTAAATAAGATTATGTAAAGGAAGTGAACAAAATGACAAAAGGTGGGGTTTTCCTAAATTTAGAAGAAAGCACCTATAAAACGCAAAAATATGGATTAATTTTTTATTTTTCGTCAATGTTTTACATGGAAAAATTTATAAAAAATGTTGAAAATTACGTAAAAACAGAGGTTTTAAAATTCGAAAATAGAACAAATTTAACAGTTGATTTTAAAAGTTTATTTGCTATAAGTTATTATACAAAAATAGAGAAAAGAGGATTTAAAGTTGAAACATGCACAAAAGTTCCAATAAAACCTTATACGGTTTATAACGCAACAATTATTTTACAATAGAAAAGAGGAAAAATAAATGGCAAATAAAGAATATCAAATTCGTTGGAAGCAAGGCGATTATATAAAATTAGGAAAAGCTGTTTCCGATTTTAATAAAAAAGTAAAAGAATTGCAAAAAACAGAAGATAGAAGTGTTTTGCCTGCACTAGAACGCTACAATTATTATAAAACAGGAATACAAACAAGAAAAGAATTTAATAGAGTAATAAATAGCTTACGTTCTTTTTTAAAAGAAGGAGCAGAAGAAATAGTGGAAAGTCCATCTGGAAATTTAATTACAAAATGGGAACTAAAAGAAGCAAGAAAAGGAATAAAAAGAGGAATAGAAACACTAGAGGAAGAAATAAAAGCTTTTGAAAAAACAAAAGTAGAAAAGCCATATATATCGCAAGACGAAAAGCAAAAAAGAGCAGAATTGAAAAATTTAAGAAAATTTGATACAGCAGTTGGATTTGATTTTAAAAGGCTTGTATGGAGAGGAAGAAGATGGGGAGAACTTGATAGAAGCATGAAAAAAGCCATCCAATATCGCGAAAATTATATGGAAGCTTTTGAAAATTTAAAAGGATTTAAAAATTATGAATTCTTTAAAAATAAATTAGAAGAAATAAAAAATCCATTAGATTTTTATGATTATATACAAAAATCAGAAATAATGTCAGATTTGTTTTTATGGTATGACGATAACGCACAAGCAAGAGTTTATGGCGGTTTTTCTAGTAATGAAGATAGTTTTAATTATGCTTTAGAAGTAGATTATAAATTTAAAGTAGATGATATAAGGCAAGATGAATTTTATGATAATAATGATTTATAAGAGGTGAATGTATGTTAATAAAAGGATATAAGCAATTAGAAAAAATTAATAATTTACAAAATATTATTGATTTAAGCTATAATAGAGGTTTATTTAATATTTTAGATTTTGAAGAGGGTGAAGAGAATGTGAAGAAATTTACAGCTGATTTTGAAACAGCAACAAATAAATGGAACGAAAACGAAACATGGGTTTGGGCATGGGCAACATGTGAGATAGGAACAGAAAAAATTGAAATAGGAAATAATATAGATAGTTTTATAGAATTTTGTAAATCTCAAAAAAATCCTATTTTTTATTTCCACAATTTAAAATTTGACTCAGAATTTATTATATATTGGTTACTTACACATGGGTTTAAGCATGTAGAGAAAAAAGAAGATATTGAAAGCAATACTTTTACAACTTTAATTTCTGATATGGGGCAATTTTATAATGTTACAATATATTTTTATAAAGACTCTAAAAAAGTGAAAAAAGTAACTTTATATGATAGTTTAAAAATAATTCCTTTTAGTGTAGAAGAAATTGCAAAAAGTTTTAATCTTCCCATTTCAAAATTGAAACTAGACTATGATAAACCAAGAAGTTCTGGACATATTTTAACAAAAGAAGAGTCTGAATACATCAAAAACGATGTTTTAATAGTAGCAAAAGCATTAAACGTTCTATTTTCTGAAAAATTAGATAGAATGACAGAAGGCTCTAATGCCTTACATGATTTTAAAAAGATGTATAAAGAAAGTAAATGGGAGAGATATTTTCCGGAATTAGATAAAAAATTAGACGAGCAAATAAGGAAAAGCTATAAAGGTGGATTTACTTATTTATCTCCAGAATATAAAGAAAAAGATGTACAAGACATTGTAATTTTAGATGTAAACTCTTTATACCCTTATGTTATGTATTCTAAAAAATTACCAATTGGTGAGCCGATATATTTTTCTGGGAAATATGAAGAGGATAGTGTTTACGATTTATATATACAATGCTTTAGTTGTTCTTTTAAATTAAAAAAGAACAAAATCCCAACTATACAAATAAAAAATTCTATGAGTTTTTTGGCGAATGAATATTTAACATCTAGCAATAATGAAATTGTTGTATTAACTCTTACAAATGTAGATTTAAAATTATTTTTAGAACAGTATGATGTTTATGAACTTGACTATATTGATGGTTGGAAATTTAAAGGAATGAACAATATATTTAAAGAATATGTAGACAAATGGATAACAAGAAAAAATAAGGCAAGTATAGAAGGAAACAAAGGACAAAGAACTTTAGCAAAATTAATGCTAAATTCCCTATATGGTAAATTTGCAACATCTCTTACAGCACAAAGTAAAAATCCATACTTAACTGAGGAAGGAATAGTAAAATATGCTTTAGGAGAAGAAGAAGAAAAGAAGCGGATTATATATTCCAATAGGAAGTTTTATAACAGCTTATGCAAGAGAAAAAACAATACGAACAAGCCAGGCAATTATGGATTATTCTATAAGTAAATATGGAACTAATAAGTATATTTACTCCGACACAGATAGTATACACTGTATGTTACCAATAGAAGAATTAAAGCAATTTTGCGAAATAGACTCCGTAAAATTAGGAGCATGGAAACACGAAGGAACAGCAAAAAAAGGTAGATTTATTAGACAAAAATGCTACATTGAAGATTTTGGAGAAGCGGAAGGCATATCTATTACATGTGCTGGCATGCCAAAGCAATGTTATCCTTATGTCACTTTTGAAAATTTTAAAACAGGATTTACATGTGGTGGTAAATTAGCTTTTAAACATGTAAAAGGTGGGGTACAATTAGTAGAAACAGAATTTACAATAAAAGAAGAAAAAGTAATTACAGCAATTAAACGTATTAAAAGTATGAAAAAACAAAAATGAAATAAACTATAATTAAATTAAAATTTAGGAGGAAAACAAAATGGAAAATTTTGAAGTTATTTATAATAGTTTAAATTTTGCAAATATTTTTTGGCAATTAGGAGCAACACTTATTTTTATTTTAGCAGATATAATATCTGGTGTAATTACAGCAATTATTCTAAAAAATCTTGATAGCCAAAGAATGCGAGAAGGTTTGCTTAGAAAAGCACTTTTAATATTAATTGTTGTTTTAAGTTTTATTGTAGATGGTGCGTTTAAAATAACATTTATTAGTAAAGCGGTATGTATTTATATTTTATTAATGGAAGTAATATCAATACTTGAAAACTTGAAAAAAGCTGGTATTGATTTAGGAAAATTAGGAGACTTATTAAAAATAAAACAAGAAGAAAACACCATAAATTTAGTAGTTAAAAAAGAAGATAATGAAAAGGAGAAATAAAAAATATGAAAAAAGGAATTGATATTTCTGAACACAATGGCACTATAGATTTTGCAAAAGTAAAGCAAGACGGTATTGAATTTGTAATTATAAGAATTGGCTGGATAGGTAATAAAAATAACCACACAGTTGATAAAAAATTTGAAGAATATTACAGCTTAGCAAGACAAGTGGGGTTAAAAATTGGTTTTTACGTATATAGTTACGTAGAGACAGAAGAGGCAATGTTATCCGCAATAAAATGGGTAAAAGAAAAAATTTCTGGAAAATCTTACGACTACCCTATATTTTTAGATGTGGAAGATAGCCAAATTGCAAGTTTAAGTAAAGACATGCAAACAAAATTATGTAAACATTTTTGCGAAAACTTTAATAATTCTGGTGTATATGCAAGCTTAGAGTGGTTTAAAAATAAATTAAATGTAGCAGAACTTATAAATTATAAAATATGGCTTGCACAGTGGACAAACATTCCAAATCATTCTGCTGATTTTAAAGTAGATTTATGGCAATATACTTCAAACGGTTCTGTAAATGGAATAAATGGAAGAGTTGATATGAATTATTGCCTAGCTTGTGAAGTTTCTGAAGAAGAAATAACAGGAAAAAAACCTGATTTGCAATATCAGGCACATCTAGAAAATATAGGCTGGCAAAATATAAAAAATGCAGGAGAAATTGCAGGAACTACAAGCGAAGCAAGAAAGCTAGAGGCAGTAAAATTTTTTGCAAATAATGGTTTAGAAATAACTTATAGAGTGCATATAGCAGATTTAGGGTGGCAAAACTGGAAAAATAGTGGAGAAATAGCCGGAACAACTGGCAAAAATAAAGCAATAGAAAAAATAGAAATAAAAGCAAATAAAATCTTAAAAGCAGAGGAACACGTACAAGACGTTGGTTGGCTTCCAAAATCGCAAGGAACTAATATCGAAATTGGAACAGTTGGCAAAGCTTTAAGATTAGAAGCTTTTAAAATTAATGTAATAGGATAGGGTGATATTATGGCAGAAGTAACAACAAAATATAGCCCAATGCATATAGATTGTACTGTTGGGTATCCTTATGGCGTAGAAAATAGTAGATACTCTTGCGGTTATCATACCGGGTGTGACTTTCCCGCAACTGGAACTCTAGAGAGTAACCCAGACTTGTATTCCTGTGTAGAAGATGGAGAAGTAGTATATATTTATAAAGATGCAACTGGAAATGGCGGAAGTGTCGATTTAGGTAACCAAGTACAAATAAAAGATAATAAAACAGGAAATTTTTATAGATATTGTCACATGCTTTATGGTTCAATTTCCGTAAATGTGGGCGACAAAGTTAATCTTTCGACAAAGCTCCGGAAAAATGCGGAAACACAGGAAATTCTAGCGGTACGCACCTGCATTTAGAACTTTCGACGAGTCAAGCTTGGAATTGTAACAATTTCTTAAATCCAGTCGAACCTTTGCGGAATACCAAATATTCAAGGGACTATTGTCAAATGGGATGGGTCTGTTGACCCCCCAGAACCCCCAACCCCTAGTGGTGGCAAGAATTCGACAAAGTGGCTAAAATCAAGAAATTTTAGAATGAACATAAAATTTTCATAAAAATTATTGATAATTTTTAAAAAATGATTTATAATAAGAAGGAGGAAATAAAAATGCAAGTAGATAAATTTAATCAATTAATAGATGGAGTAAAAGAAAAATTAGGAGAAGAAAATACGGCTTTGATTTCCGACGATTTAGCAATTTTAATTTCTGATAATACACAAACAAATAAAGATTTAGAAGATAGAGACAAGCAAATAAATACTTTAAAACAAGATAAAGAAAATTTAATAAAAACAAATGGTAATTTATTGCAACAAGTTTCAGTTGGAAAAGAAGAAGATTTTTCGTTTAACCAAAATAAACAAAAAGAAAAAGAGGAGAAAAAAGAACCTTTTTCTTTTAAAAAACAATTTGATGAAAAAGGAAATTTTATTGAATAGAAAGGAGATTTTTAAATGGCAAAAAAAGGTTTAGTAAATTCAATTAACGAAATTAGAACATTATCTAGTAACGAATATCAAAGAAGTGTTCCAGAAATTACAACAGAAAGTGGAATAGAAGTAATTTCAGCGCCACTTTTACAATACCCAAATTTAATGAATGAATTTATAAACGTTTTAGTACAAAAAATTGCTTATACAAAGTTAGAAGCTAAAATGTTTAACAACCCACTTAGAATATTAGAGGGAGATGCAATTCCTTTAGGCGCAATCGGAGAAGAAATCTATATTAATCCAGCAGAAGGTAGAGAATACGACATTAACGATTTTTCAGGGTTACTTAAAAAATATGAAACTGATGTTAAAGTTCAATACAATGCAATTAATTTAGATGAACAATATCCAGTAACTATAATTCGTCAAGAACTTAAAAAAGCTTTTATGAGCTGGCAAGGATTAGAAGATTTTATTTCTAATATTACACTTTCTTTATATAATGGAGCATATATACATCAGTATAATTTAACTAAACAGTTGGTATCTGATGCTTATAGAAGTAATGCAGTACAAATAGAAAAAATATCAGCACCAACAACAGAAGCTTTAGCAAAAGAATTTATTGTAAAAGCAAGAGCTTTATATTTAAATTTCCAAAGCCCTTCTACAAAATATAACGCATGGTATAAAGTCGGTGGGTATGGTAGAGAAATAATTTCTTGGAGCGACCCAGACGATATCGTATTTTTAATTAGAAACGATATTTTATCTTATATTGATGTGAACATATTGTCAAGAGCATTTAATATAGAAAGTACAAAATTAATGGGTAGAATAATACCTGTTGATAATTTCGATATATACAATAGAAAACATCAAAAAATATTTGACGGAAGTAACATTGTAGCTCAAATTGCCGACAAATCTTGGTTTAGAATTAAAGAACAAGACATGTACATGGAAGATTTTAGAAACGCAAATAATAGAAGTATACAATATTACTTAAATGTAATTAAAATGTATAAATATTCTTATTTTGCAAATAGTGTAGTCTTTGCAACAGAATTGCCTTCTGGAATTGCAGTAACAGACGTAACATTAGATAAAACCGCAGTTGTTCCGGGTGATAATACAATTGGAATGGTTGTAACTCCACAAAATACAACAGACAAGTTAACAGTAACAGTCGATGAAACAAATGCAAGTCATGTAACAGCAACTATTGAAGATTTAAGAACTTTGAAAGTAACGTGCGATAGCAGTGTAACATCTCCAATTACTTTAACATTTAAAGCTGGAAGCTTTAGTAAACAGATACAACTTACGTATACAGCTTCCTAAAAATAAATAATGAATAATGCTAAAAATTATAGATTATATTCACCCTTTCAAAGAGGAAAAGGAATAAAAAATTTTCCTTTTCCTATTTTATTATAAAGGAGAAGAAAAAATGGTAATTGCACCACAAACAAATATAATTTTATTAAAAGTTCCATTAACATTAGATAATAAAAATCAAATAACTTTTGCAAATAAACAAGCACAATTTAATTATTTTAACAGCTTGCCAAAATTAGAAATGGATAATGCGACTTATGTAAGAAAAGACAACAGAATTTACTTTGATGGAAAATTTGATGACTTGATTAATTTTAATTATGTAATGTACCAAAACGAAAGCTATTCTAATAAATGGTTTTATGCTTTTATTACAAACATGAAATACGAAAATAATCAGACAACTTCCATAGAAATTGCAACAGATGTTTTTCAGACTTGGCAATTTGACATAACATTTAAACAAAGTTTTGTAGAGCGTGAAATGATTGCAGTTTCTGAAGATGTACCAGGTGCAAATTTGCTACCTGAAAGTTTAGAAACAGGAGAATTTAAAGTGGAGGGTACAGCAGAAATTGACGATTTAGAACCTTGGTATATTGTAGCTTACGCAGAGGATACTTTTGGTTTTAAATATAATGGAATATATTCTGGAATTTTATTTTATGCGTATTCCGATGCAGATGCATTAAGGGGATTTTTAACACAAATTAATCTTGCTGGAAAATCTAATTTTGTGTTAAATATATTTACTATTCCTAAACTTGCACTATATCCATTAACAGAAATCGCGCAAGAACTTGATGCGGATATAAAAGCAACACCAAGGCCTTTAACATTAGTTAGCACCCCTACATCTTTAGACGGATACATTCCACGTAACCAAAAATTAAGAACATATCCATATATGTATGTAGCTTTTAATCCTAATGGAGGCAATGGAAAAATTTTTAGGTATGAAGATTTTGCAAATGGAACCCCTGAGTTTAATATAATTTCAGAGATAAATCCAAACCCCACAGTATGTTTTATTCCGCAAAATTATAGAGGAGCAACTGGAGACAGCTTATCTGATTTAGCAACTTTAAATGGTTACCCTTCTATTTCCTGGTCTAACGATGTATTTAATGTATGGCTTTCTCAAAACAGTGAAATTATTAAATTACAGGTAGAACAGGAAACAGAAAATAAAAACCTTAACCAATTACAAAATATTGGGACAGTTGCTGGTAGCCTTGGTACAGCTTTAAATGGAGATATAATGGGAGCAGTTGGGGAAGCAACTTCACGGTGGACTAAATTATTACAGAACCCAGATGAATTATGAATATTACCAAAAAATGCAACTTGCACAAGTAGAAAAACAACAAATGCTACCTAATACCGGAAATTTTGGAAGTAATAATACAACCCTGCTAGGTTATGAACTTTTTGATAAAAATGTATTTACAAGATATACTATAAAATCTCAATTTGCAGAACGAATTGACAAATATTTTGACATGTATGGTTATTTAACAAATAAAGTAAAAGTTCCTAACTTAAATAATAGACCTAACTGGAACTATGTAAAAACAATTGGAGCAAATATTCTAGGTAATATTCCACAGCAAGATTTAAATTTAATAAAAGATTTTTTCAACAATGGAATTACCTTATGGCATAACACTTCTACTTTTTTAGATTACTCTCAAAATAATAGAACATAAAGAAAGGAGAGAAAATGAGAAAAAAATTCAAAACAGAAAATATCCAATTTATAGAATCGGCAGAATTAAACAAAATGACCTATTTTGATTATATAAACAGATTTGAACGTTTAGCACGCACAATATTTGAATGGGTAAATTTGCCAAAATCAATGAATGCAATTTTCTTAGAAAAATGCCTGTATTATTATGGACAAGCAGCTATTTTAAAAGATAAAAACTATGGATTTATAAACACACAAATTTCTGATAGCGGATTTATTAATATTTATGACTTGCCTACAATATTACATTGCTATTCTACTGGTTACCAAACGAATAGAAAATTATATGTAGGAAGCGACGGATTATCTAAAGAACAAATAGAAGCAAAAGAATATAACGAGGCAATTCTAGTACAAAATAATTGGGACAGACTTCCAACATCTGAAACAATGAATTTATTTAGTATGCGTTTATACGAATGTGATAGAACGTGCGATGTTAACATAAAAGCACAAAAAACCCCAGTGATGATAATCTGTGATGAAAAACAAAGGTTATTAATGGAAAATTTGTATTCTCAATATGATGGAAATAAACCCTATATTTTCGGAGATAAGTTGCAACTTGAACGCGGTCTTATTCAAGCAGTTAAAACAGATGCCCCTTTCGTTGCAGATAAAATAATCGAATACAAAAAAGAAATCTGGAACGAGGCATTGACATTTTTGGGAATTAATAATATTATGGTAGATAAAAAAGAACGTCTAGTCTCTGACGAAGCAAATTCTAATAATGAACTTATAAACCTTAATTTACAAAGCTTTCTAGCACCTAGAAAATTGGCTTGCGAACAATTTAACGAAAAGTTTCGGACTTACAGGTAGCAAAAAAATTGATGTGCGTGTACGTTCGGATTTACACAATATTATTAAAAATATGGAAAGTTCTATTACAGAAATTAAAAAAATACCAGAATTAGAAAGCAAAGAAGGTGAAGAAAATGGCTAAATATACAATAGAATTAAGAAAAGTATGTGATATTTACGGACGTGACGAAGTAGAGGGCTGGTTTAATTCGTACGAATTAACAGATTTTCTAACTAAGGAACAAGCTTCCGTTATTACAAATTCTAACGTGTGGAGTAAAGACCGCCTAGCAAAAAAGATAGTAGACCACTATTTTATGCGAGAAATTCGGTTTTGAAACACCAGCACTTTTTAGACATTACGCAAAAGTGACAATGAACGAAATAATGGAAGGCTACCTTCTTAAAATATATACAAAATTTCTAGAATATGACCCATTATCTTCTGTTGATTACACAGAAACATATACAAGAAAAATAGATACAGAAGCAGAAAACAAGGGAAATTCTAATTCGACATCAAATTCAAGTTCGCAAAATTCTGGAACTTCTTCTGGTAGTGGTTTAACTATAAACTCTGACACTCCACAAGGTCAAATTTCAAAACAAAATATTTTAAATGGAACTTATGCAAGTAACACAGCGGCGAATGAAGAAGAAGCCTCGACTTCTTCTAATAGCTCAGCAAACGTAACAGACGAAACAATAACATCAAATAATGGGACATCCTCTACAATCGAAACTTACACTCATGAAATGAAAGGAGACAATGGAGTTATTGTTACTAATCAATATTTAATTAGAGAATTTAGAGAATTAGCAAATAATTTTGACTTAGAAATAATAACAGAATTAAATACTTTATTTATGGGTCTTTATTAGAAAGGAGATTTAAAAATATGAAAAACTTACCTGATAATCCACAAATTACACCAAAAGGTTTAGCACCTTTTAAAAATTTTTGCATGACTATTGGTGAAATCCCTTCTAGCTATTTAGAAACTATGAGTTATGCAGAAATGCTTTTATGGTTTTGTAATTATTTAAAATGTACTGTTATTCCAGCAATTAATAATAATGCGGAAGCAGTAAAAGAATTGCAAGATTTATATATAGAATTAAAAAATTATGTAGATAATTATTTTACAAATTTAGACGTTCAAGAAGAAATAAATAATAAATTAGATGAAATGGCAGAAGATGGAACTTTAGAAAATATTATAGCTGATTTTACAACAATACCAGAATTAACAAATCGAATTGAAAATTTAGAAAATGGAATTATTGATACTATAATGGTTGGTGATAGTTATGGTGCTGGACATTCTAATGGTGAAATTATAACGGGTTGGTGCGATTTATTAGCTAAGTATTTAAATATTTCAGCTAATAATTATTATAAAATAGCCATAGGCTCAAGCGGATTTTGTCACAAAGGCACAACTAATCAAAATTTTTTAGAAATGTTACAGTCAATTGAAAATACAATTACTAATAAATCAGATATAAAAAGAATTATAGTTTGTGGAGGGTATAATGATGGCGATGGTTCTACTGTAAACCAAATTGAAACAAATGTAACTGATTTTATAGCTTATTGTAATCAAACTTACCCAAATGCAATTGTCTATATTGGCATGATTGGTTATAATAATAATAATAATATTGAAAGCTTTACAAGAAGGTTTAATATTGCTGATAGAGTTTTACCTGGTTATCTTAGAGGTACTTTTGCAAATAATATTAATCAACAAAATAAATCTGTATATTTATCAGGTGTTGAAAATTGCATGAAGGATGTTTCAAATTTTAGCGAAGACCATATACATCCAAATCAAGCAGGTTATTTAAAGCTTGCTAAATGTATTTATAACGCTTTAATTCAAGGTTATGGTTATTATACTCAAAATATGCAATATTCAGAAAATATTACGTTAATTAATGAGTTTACTAATTCTTCATCTTTTTCAGTTATTAGAACTATTTTAAATAATCAAGCTTTATTTAACTTTCAAGGTTCATTAATTTTTTCAAAAAGTAAAAATATAACTTCAAATTCTTTAATAATTGGAAATGTTGGTTGTTCAAACTATATATTGGGTTGTCCTTCTAATCCTAGATACCCTATAAATTTAAAAATTTTATTTGATGATAGTTCAGAAATTTATTCATCATCTTATATGTCAATTAATAGTTCAGGACAATTATTTATATATATACCTAAAACAGGATTAATAAAAAATATTCAAATTTTACCGTCACAATGCTTTTTAGATACAAAATATATTTAATAACACTATTGACACCACTTAAAATGAATGTTATACTAAAAATATCCTTAAATCATAGATTTAAGTTTAACCTTTAACCTAAGCCCACCAATTTTGT
>ERZ1643249.2823-NODE-2823-length-15877-cov-8.446025_pt1 | contig 15877 bp, 15 predicted proteins | sample MGYA00579263_ERZ1643249 | MGnify/ENA primary metagenome ERZ1643249 (study PRJEB29033, sample SAMEA4952264) | chicken gut metagenome | biome: Broiler Chicken; feature: Gastrointestinal Tract; material: Caecum | place: Ireland | collected 2018 | study: Broiler...
TTTTTTATAATATTTTTATTTAGTTATAAAATTAAAACTCTTTTTTATTTTTATTGTTTATTTTTTTATTAAAAATATATTTACAATTTTTTGTATTATTTATTTATTTTTTTCTATTTTTACTGTTTTTTATTTCTTAGATTTTTTCTATAATAATTTATATATTAAATATATTTTCAAAATTCAATTCGCTATCTGGAAATTTTTGATTTTCTTGCCCATTAATCAATATCTTTATTCCATTAATTTCTGTAAGTTGTGATACCGTTTTTAATATAGAGTCTATTATTAGTTTTTCCTGTTCCATTCCTAGATTTCCCTTTATAAATTCTTCAGAAAAATCAATATATAAAATGTCTTTTTTTATCTCTGTATTCAGTAGCTTAGTATTATCTGGAATAAGCTTTGTTAAATTTTCATCTGTTGGTCCTTCTATTAAAAATTCTATTAATTGTTTTTCTGGTTTTTCTAACAATTGTTTTGAATCTATTTGTCTTATTTCTGTTGCTATATCTTTTATAGAATCATCATAAAAATATAATGTAATATTAGTTTCTCTTAGTTGTTCATCAGTTATTTCTTCTTGTGGTGTGTATTCCTCTATTATCTGCTTTTCTTCTTTTTTATGATTTTTTATAACTAATATCCCCATTACTAAAATAAATAATATTAATAATATTATTCCTGAATACATAAGAATTTTTTTATTTTTCATATATATTAACATCCTTTCTTTTCTTTTAATTAATAATATTATTATATATTTTTTTTAGAACTTTTTTTTATATTATTAAAAATTTTTTTTTAATTTATTTATAAATATATATTTTCATATAGGAAAAAATCCTATATTTCTTAAAGAATATAGGATTTTTTATTTAATTTTTTAGTATTTTTAAAAATCTCTCCTTTTTTTGCTCTATATTTTGTGAATCTATAAACTCAATCTTTCCTTCATTATATTCTAGCATATCTTTATTTTCTAATATATTTTTTAAATGTACTGCCAGTCTTTCAGCACCATTAAAAAATTTAACATTTCCTAGTATACTTTTAATCTCATTCTCTATTAATGGATAATGTGTACAGCCTAGCACAACATTTTCAACTTTTCCTTTATACTCGCTTATTTTTTCTTCTAAATATTTATATATTTTTTCTTTATTATCACTTTCTATTACATCTGCCAGTCCAATACATGGTAGGAGGTATGTTTTATAATTATTATATTTATTATATAATAAATTGAATTTTTCGCTTTCCATAGTTCCTTTTGTTGCCATTACTAATGTTGGTTTATCATATGCAAAATCATGTACCATTTTATAAGCTGGCTCTATAGCTACAAATGGAATGTTTGGATATTTTTTTCTTAAGAAATCCGACGCTTGAGCACTTGCCGTATTACATGCTATTACAATTATTTTGCATTTTTTTTCTAATAAATATTTTACTATATTATCACATATTTTTAATACTTCTTTATTTTCTTTATCTCCATATGGATTGTTTTTTGAATCACTATAATAGATATAATTCTCATTTGGTAATATTTTTATTATTTCCTTTAATACTGTAACTCCTCCTATACCGGAATCAAAAATTCCTATATTTCCTTCTTTTTTCATACATTCTCCTTTAATATTCATATAATCCAATTTAACGGTGTTTTTTTGTTTGAGACATGAAATTATATTATTTAAATCTATAAATCGTTTTTTGAGGCATTCTCGTTGGATGTTTTTTATATATAAATAATCATTCTTAATACTTACTATTAAGAATGACTGTAATGTTTATAAACTTTGGCGGAGATTGAGGGATTCGAACCCTCGCGGCCACTTACGCAACCCTAACGGTTTAGCAAACCGTCCCCTTCAACCTACTTGGGTAAATCTCCATTCTATATTTATAATAAATAGTGAATAATAAATACTAATAATTTAAATTCATTTTTAATTATTCATTATTCACTATTCATTCTTCATTATTAATTGTGACTTTTGTCACATCATGGCGGAGAGGGTGGGATTCGAACCCACGGTGGGCTACAAACCCACGCCAATTTTCAAGACTGGTGCCATAAACCAACTCGACCACCTCTCCATGTTACGACAAATATTAGTTTACCACGCAAGCTTATAAATGTCAACCCTTTTTTCAAAATTTCATACAAAACAGGTTACCTTTCAGAATTATAGACATATAATTCGCCCTTTTATCAATGAAATTGCCTCAATAAAAAGTGTGATTTTTTTCTGCGAAGGTTGGACGAGCAATGCTCGCCCCTACATGTTTATTCAAAGGTTGTATTTAGTTTACATAATTATTGTATTTTTTCTATAATGCTATTTAACTCGTCCTTTGAATTATAGTGTATTACTATAGTTCCAGATCTTTTTCCTGCATTTAGCTTTACTTGTGAACCAAAGAAATTTCTAAATTTTGTCTCTATTTCTTGATATATTGGTGCATATCTAGTTTGATCAACTACTTGTTCTTTCTTTTTTATTTTCATCTGTTTTTCTACTTCTCTCACGCTATCCCCTGTTTTTATTACATATAATGCTGCTTGATATTGTCTGTCTGGGTCTTCTATATTTAGTAAACTTCTACAATGACCTTCTGTTATTTTTCCTTGCATAACTAAATCTATAACTCTTGGGTCTAAATTTAATATTCTCATAGTATTTGCAATTCCACTTCTACTTATTCCTATTTTATCTGCAAGTTCTTGCTGTGTCAAACCATATTTTTCAATTATTTCTTTTAGTGCTTTTGCTTTTTCTATAGGGTTTAAGTCTTCCCTTTGTATATTTTCTATTAAAGCAACCTCTTTGTTTTTTTGCTCTGTATAATTTCTTATTATTGATGGTATTTCACTAAGTCCTGCTTTTTTAGCAGCTCTCCATCTTCTTTCTCCAGCCACAATTTGATAATAATTATTTTTCTTTGCTACTATTATCGGTTGTATCACTCCGTATTCTTTTATGGAATTCGCTAATTCTTCTATTTTTTCATCATCAAAATTCATTCTTGGTTGATTTTTATTTGGTTCTACATCTATAATCTTTAAATTTACTATTGTTTCCCCATCTCTAATTTTTTCTTCTGCTGCTACATTTGCTATATTGCTTGAAAATAGTGCATCTAAGCCTTTTCCTAATCCTGTTTTTCCTGCCATTATTATTCCCCCTTTTATGATTGCTTTTTAGATTTTAATAATTCATTTGCTAATTTTTCATAACATTTTGATCCTTTTGATCTTGGTGCATATGCAGTTATAGGCATACCATAACTTGGTGCTTCACTTAACTTTACATTCCTTGGAATTACAGTTTTATATACGTTATCCTTAAAATATTTTTTTACTTCGCTAATTACTTGATTTGATAAGTTTGTTCTTGCATCATTCATAGTAAGTACAACACCTTCAATATATAAATCTTTATTTAGTTGCTTTTTTATCAAATTTACTGTATTCATTAGTTGTCCAACACCTTCTAGAGCATAATATTCACACTGAATAGGGATCATTATAGAATTTGCTGCTGTTAATGCATTTATTGTCAATAATCCTAATGATGGTGGGCAATCAATTATTATGTAATGAAAGCTATCTTGAATTTCTTCCATTTTTTCTTTCATTTTTGTTTCTCTTGATAGCATATTTACTAATTCTACCTCTGCTCCAGCTAAGTTTATATTTGAAGGGCATAAATATAAGTTTTTTATTGCTGTTTTTATAATTGTTTCTTCAAAAGATGTTTCATTTATTAGCACATCATAAATTGATTTTTCTGTACTTTTTTCTATTCCTAATCCACTAGTAGCATTTCCTTGTGGATCTTCATCTATCAATAATACCTTTTTACCTTTTTGTGCTAAAACTGTGCTTAAATTCACTGCTGTTGTAGTCTTTCCAACTCCACCTTTTTGGTTTACAATTGCTATTACCTTACTCAATTTAATCCCTCCTTGAAATAATATAACAATGATATAATTTTTTTATAAAAAAGTCAATAAAAAAACTTAAATTTTAAAAACTTTTCGTTACCATTCAAAGATAAAACTATGTAATCTGCTAAAAGCGAGACTTATATATTTATTATTATAAGTCTCGCTTATTAAATTTATGAACTATTATTAACACTTTATAGAACAATATATAATTTTTTATATTTAATAAAATTTAGTTTCATTAATGTTATAATTGATGAAAATTTACTGCCAGAAAAAATACGTTGTCTGACAGTAAACTTCGCTTATATCAATTGTTTCACGGTTTCAGTTGAATGTGAAACAGATTTACAAGGGTGAAACCGTTGGGGTGCCTGCTTTACGCGGATATTTGTTTGGTAATTGTTTCACGGATTTAATCACTATTATATTCCTTTTATTATCTGAATCAGGCAATTTAATTTCTTCAATTTTGTCTATTTGAGCTCCTAAAATTTCTATTGCATTTTTTGCTTCTTCTAGTTCTTGCTCTATGTTTGGCCCTTTCAAACAAATGCATTTTCCTCCGACTTTTGTTAGTGGTAACATGTATTCTAATAATACATTTAGTTTAGCTACAGCTCTAGAGGTAACAATATCGAAATCCCCTCGATAAAGTTCGTTATGTCCTATTTCCTCTGCTCTTATATGTAATGCAGATATATTCTCTAATTTGTTTTCCTCTATTACTTTTTCCAAAAATTTTATTCTTTTATTAAGAGAATCTATTAGAATTATTTCATTTTGTGGTTTTAATATTTTTAGTGGTAATCCCGGGAATCCAGCTCCTGTACCTATATCCGCTATTTTATCATTTTCATTAATATATTTTGCAATTGTTAACGAATCTATAAAATGCTTTAATATGATATCTTCTGGTTCTATTATTGCAGTTAAATTGACCTTTTCATTCCATTCAATTAATAGATTCATATATTTATAATATTGTTCTATTTGGTAACTATTAAGTTCTATCCCTATTTTATGTGCTTTTTCTTTTAAGATTTTTTCAAATTTTTCAAATTCCATTTTTTCTCCCTTATTTTCTTTTTAGCTGCTCTAAATAAATTAATAGTACTGATATGTCTGCTGGTGAAATGCCAGAAATTCTTGATGCTTGACCTATTGAATTTGGTTTAAATTTATCTAATTTTTGTCTAGCTTCTAAACTAATTCCTTTTAAATTTAAATAGTCAATATTTTCTGGCAAAATTTTATTTTCTAGTTTTTTAAACTTTTCTACTTGTGCCATCTGCAGCTTTATATATCCTTCATATTTAATTTCTATTTCTACCTCTTCTGCCTCTGCTCTTGTTAGTTTCGGCATATTTTCATCTATTTCAGATAAATCTTTATAGTTAATTTCCGTTCTTTTTAATAAATCAACCAATTTTATTCCATTACTTAATTCTGAAGAGCCATGTTTTCTTAGGAAATCATTGACTTTTTCTGTTGGTTTAACATTTGTTTTTCTTAATCTATTTATTTCTTTTTCGATATTTTCTTTTTTTCTTAAAAAATTATCATATCTTTCTTTATTTATTAATCCAACCTTATATCCTATTTCAGTAAGTCTCATATCCGCATTATCTTGTCTTAAAAGCAATCTATATTCTGCTCTTGATGTCATCATTCTGTAGGGTTCATTTGTTCCCTTTGTAACAATGTCATCTATTAATACCCCTATATAAGCATCTGACCTATGTAATATTATTGGCTCCTTTCCTTCCAATTCTAATGCAGCATTTATTCCAGCAATTATTCCTTGTGCTGCTGCTTCTTCATATCCGGATGTTCCATTTATTTGTCCTGCAAAAAACATTCCTTTAATTTTTTTCAATTCTAATGACAGTTTTAATTGTGCAGGTTCTATACAATCATATTCTATGGCATATGCAGGTCTTGTAAACTCAACTTTTTCCAATCCTGGTATTGTTCTGTACATAGCAATTTGAACATCTTCTGGTAATGATGAACTCATTCCTTGCACATACATTTCTTCCGTATCTAATCCCATTGGCTCTATGAAAATTTGATGTCTTTCTTTATCACTAAATCTTACTACCTTATCTTCTATTGAAGGACAATATCTTGGTCCTGTTCCTTCAATTGCCCCTGCATATAAAGGTGAACGATGTAAATTTTTTCTTATTATTTCATGCGTTTTTTCATTCGTGTATGTTAGATAACATGGAACTTGTTCTTTTTGTAATTTATCATTTTCAAATGAAAAAGGAATTATCTCTTCATCTCCTTTTTGTATCTCCATTTTTGAAAAATCAATACTGTTTCTATTTACTCTTGCAGGTGTTCCTGTTTTAAATCTAACAATTTCAATATCTAGTTTTTTTAAACATTCTGAAAGCTTATTAGCCGGAAATACTCCATCTGGCCCACTTTCAAAATTAACCTCCCCAATAAATATTTTCCCTTTTAAATATGTTCCTGTTGCCAATATTACTGCCTTTACATTATAAATTGCACCTATATTGGTTTCTACACCTTTTATCTCTCCATTTTCCACAATAATATCAACAACTTCAGCTTGTTTTACAAATAAATTCTCTTGTTTTTCTAAAGTATGCTTCATTTCCCTTTGATATTTTTTTCTATCTGCCTGTGCTCTTAAAGAATATACTGCTGGGCCTTTTGATGTATTTAGCATTTTAGATTGAATAAAACATTTATCTATATTTTTACCCATTTCTCCACCTAAAGCATCTATTTCTCTAACTAAATGCCCTTTTGAAGTTCCTCCAATATTAGGATTACATGGCATATTTGCAATATTCTCCAAAGTAATTGAAAATAATAGTGTTTTGTGACCTTTTCTTGCACATGCTAATGCTGCTTCACATCCAGCATGTCCTGCTCCGTATTACTGCAACTTCATAATCTCCTGCATTATATTTCATATTTTTTTACATCTCCTTATTTCCCTAAGCAAAATTTAGAAAAAATGTTTTTAATAATGTCCTCTGAAACATTATCCCCCGTAATCTCTCCTAAATGTTCTAAAATCTGTTTTATATTTATAGATATGATATCTATCGGCATAGACATTTTTAAATCATTTAAAGCCATTTTCGTGCTTTCTATCGCTTTATTTATTAAATTTTGATGTCTTATATTTGTTATAATTAATTCGTTATCTAAATTAATTTGATTTAAATTAAACATATCTATTAATTCTTTATATAAATTATCTAATCCTTTTTCTTCTTTTACAGCCATTTCTACAATAGGTCTGTTTGTTTCTTTTATTTCTTTTTTATTTTTTAAATCACATGATATTAAATCCATTTTATTTAAAACAATAACTGATTTTTTTTCTTTTAATAATTCCAAAATTTCTTTATCTTCACTATTTAATTCTTTTGAATTGTCAAAAACTGCAATTATTACATCACTATTTTTAGCTACTTTTTTTGATTTTTCTATTCCTATTTGTTCAATTTTATTTTCAGCATTTCTAATTCCAGCAGTATCAATTATTTTGAAAGGAATTCCTCCAATTATTACTTGTTCCTCAATTATATCTCTAGTTGTTCCTGCAATATCTGTAACAATAGCTCTTTCCTCTTTTAATATTGCATTTAATAAAGAGGATTTTCCTGCATTCGGACTACCAATTATAGCAATTTTTATTCCTTCTTTTAATATTTTACCACTTTCAAATGATTTTGATAGTTTTACTAATTCATTTTCTACTTCTTCAAGCTTTTCTCTAGCACTATTATTAGAAACTTCCTCTATATCATATTCTGGATAATCTATATTTGCTTCGATATCAACCATTAAGTCTATTATTTTTTTTCTTATTTCATGTATTTTTTTTGATAAAAATCCTTCTATTTGATTAGCTGATTCTTGTGCTTCCCTAGAGCTTTTTGCATTAATAATATCTATAATAGCCTCTGCTTGAGTTAAATCTATTCTTCCATTTAAAAATGCTCTTTTTGTAAATTCTCCTGGTTCTGCCAATTTTGCACCGTTTATTAAGCACATTTCTAAAATTTTTCTTAAAACAATTATACCTCCATGTGAGTTAATTTCACACATATTTTCTGCTGTATAGCTTTTGGGGCATTTAAAATATGAAACTAAAACTTCATCTATTACTTTATTATTACTAGTATCTATAATTTTCCCATACTTTATAGTATACCCTTTTATATTTTCTATTTTTTGTGGATTTTTTTGAACAAATATCTTTTCTAATATGTCAAAACATTTTTCTCCGCTCATCCTTACAATTCCAATTCCACCAATTGCTGGTGCTGTAGATATTGCTGCTATTGTAGACATTTTTTCCTCCTTTTTTTATAATAAATATCTTACAATTTTCTATATAATAAAATTAGCAGATAATAAAAATATCTGCCTTTTTAAAAGTTATTTTAATGTAATAACTACTTTCCTATATGGTTCTTCTCCCTTGCTAAATGTTTTTACTTTATCACTATTTTGCAATTTGGTATGAATAACCTTTCTTTCATATGCTGTCATTGGATCTAAAGTTATTGATTTTCTTGTTTTTATTACTCTTTGAGAGATTTTTTCTGCTAAATCTTCTAGTATTTTTTTTCTTTTTTCTCTATAATCGCCTACATCTACTATAACAACTGTTTTTGATGTAGAATGTTTATTTGCAATTGCTGTTGCTAATACTTGTAATGCGTTTATTGTAGCACCTCTATATCCTATTAAATGGCTTATATTGTCTCCATTTATTTTTACTACAATACAGAAATCTTCAATTTTCACATCACATTTAACATCTTTTTCTAAAATTGAATTAAAAAACTCTTTTATTTTTTCAGATATTTTTTCTATTTCTTCTAAATTTTTATTAATTTGTCTTTTTTTTGTGGTTGCAGTTTTTATATTTTTTTCTTCTTTTAAAGTCATTTCTATTTTTACTACTCTTGGTGCTAAAATACTATAAAAACTTCTCTTCTTTTCTTCTTCAATTGTTTTTATCTCAACCATATTTTTTGTTGCATTTAATTCTTTGAGTCCCTTTTCTATGGCTTCTGCTGTCGTTTTACCTTCAACAATTATACTTTTAGGCATTTTCTTTTTCCTCCTTAGAAAAGATTTTATTTAAAATTAGCCTTTCTATTATCATAATAATATTATTAACTAACCAATATAGAGCTAATCCTAACGGTGCAAAAAGTGAAACAGAAACATATAAAATAGGCATCATTAAAGACATACTTTTATTCATTCTTTGTGTCATTTCTTCTTGATCTAATTCTCTTTTTCCATTTTCATCTATAAGTTTATTCTTTTCTGAATTAGTTTCATCATCTTCTTTTTTAGTTTTATTCATTTGCATTGTGCTTATTTTTATTGAGATAATAGAAGAAATTACATATAATATTGGAATTATAAATACTTTAATATCTTTATAATTTTCTTGTGGAACCTTACTTAAATCCAATCCTAAAAATTGCATATTAATATACATTTCACTATCTGTCATGTTTTTTTCTTGAACATATTCAATAATACTCATTTCAGGATATGCAGTACTTATAACTCTTCCTTCATCTTCTTTTTTTATTTCATTAATTTGTTCTGTTATTACGGGTTCTTCAATTTGTTTCATATAAGTAAGTGGACTTCTTACCAAATTAAACATTGCAAGAAGTAATATGAATTGTATAATAACACTAAAACATCCACCAAAAGGATTAATTTTTTCCCTTTTATATAATTCTATCATTTCTTGATTTAATCTTTCAGGATTTCCTTTGTGTTTTATTTGTAATATTTTCATTTCCTTTTGAACTTTTTCGTTTTTCTTTAATGTTTTCTGTTGTTTTATAGATAGTGGTAACATTAAAATTTTAATTAAAACAGAAAAAATTATAATTGCCAATCCATAATTTTTAACTAAAATATATATCCAGTTTAAAACATAACCAAATATTTCAGCAAAAAAATTTATCATTTTTTCCTCCTATTTTACAGGATCATATCCACCTTTTGAAAAAGGATTGCATTTCAAAAATCTTTTTAAACTTAAAAAGAATCCTTTAAATGCTCCATATTTTTTTATTGCTTGTCTTGCATATTCTGAACAAGTTGGATAATATTTACAATGTATTCCAAAATAGCAGAATACTGGAGAAATATATTTCTTATATTTCTCTATTAAAATCAAAAAAAAATTCTTCATATAGCCCCTATAACAAATTTAATTTTTTAAAAAGATTTTCCAATTCTTTTTTTATATCGTAAAAATTAAACTTTTCAAAATCTGCTTGTTTTTTCCACAATATAATGATATTATTTCCTATTTTTAAATTTTCTTCTAGCAGTCTATAATTTTCTCTTATTAGCCTTTTTATTTTATTTCTTTTAACACTATTTCCTGCTTTTTTACTAACGGCTATTCCTAATTTATTAATATTTTCATTATTTTTTTTTATAAAAATATTAATTAAATTCCCTTTGCAATTTTTTCCTTTTTTTAAGACTGCTCTAAATTCATAATTTTTTTTTATCATTACTGTTTTTTTCAAATTTATCACTCATTTTTCTAAAATAATTTATACAGTAATTCTTTTTCTACCTTTTGCTTTTCTTGCTTTTAAAACATTTCTTCCACTTTTTGTTTTCATTCTTTCTCTAAATCCATGTACTTTTTTCTTTTGTCTATTTTTTGGCTGATATGTCATTTTCATAGTATAAACCTCCCTAATTTAATCATAAGTATTAAGATTATATATTAAAAATACACTTATTGTCAAGTCTTTGAATGAATTTTTTAAATATTATAATATTTTTTTTATTTATTATTGATTAATTTTCCATTTTTTGATATTATATTGTCGTAAAATAGGTATTGAAAAAATACCTTTTTTCTTAAAGTCTATACTGGAGGTTTTATACCAATGGAAAGCAGTTTGAATGACATATTGAATGAAGCAAAGAACTTACTAAAAGAAGAACTTTCTGAACTTTCTTACAAAACTTGGCTTTTACCACTGGAAATACGAGATATTCAAAATAATAACGTTATTCTCATTTCCGATGATCCTTTTAAAAAAGAATCTGTAGAGTCACGATTTAAAGATTTACTAGAAAACGCTTTTAGTATCATCTTACAAAAGAAATGTACTATAACAATAGTCTTGGAAAATGAAAATGATACACAAGATAAAACTTCAAGTTTTTCAAATGTAAATTATTCTAAAACTTATTTAAATCCTAATTATTCCTTTGATACCTTTGTTGTTGGAGATAATAATAGATTTGCGCATGCCGCTGCTTTAGCTGTTGCAGAGTCACCAGCTACGGCATATAATCCTTTATATATATATGGTGGTGTAGGTTTAGGTAAAACACATTTGATGCATGCAATTGGTAACGAAGTTTTAAAAAAACATAGAGATTTTAAAATTCTTTATGTAACATCTGAAAATTTTACAAATGAATTTATAAATTCTTTAAAAGACAATGGAATGGAGAAATTTAGGAATAAATATAGAAATATTGATTTACTTTTAATTGATGATATTCAATTTATTGCTGGTAAAGATCGTCTTCAAGAAGAATTTTTTCATACTTTTAATACACTAAGAGAAAATGGAAAACAAATTGTATTATCTAGTGATAAACCTCCTAGAGATATACCTTTATTAGAAGATAGATTAAAATCTAGGTTTGAATGGGGTATTCTTGCAGATATAGCAATGGCAGATTATGAAGTACGTTTAGCAATACTTAGAAAAAAAGCTGATGAAAAACATGCCATAATAGATGATGATATTTTAAAAAATATAGCTGCAAAAATAGATTCAAACATTAGAGAATTAGAAGGTGTATTTAATAAAATTGTAGCACAGGCATCTCTTACACATACACCAATAACTTTTGAAATGGCTGAAAAAGCTATAAATGACATCATAAGGCAAAATTCTTCAGTTATTTCTATTGAATATATTCAAGATGTTATTTGTAGTTACTTTGATATTACTATGAAAGATTTAAAAAGTTCTCAAAGATCAAGTAATATAACATTTCCAAGACAAATAGGTATGTATCTTTGCAGAATTCTTACCAATGAGTCTTTCCCTAAAGTAGGAGAAGCATTTGGAAAAAGAGATCATACTACAGTAATGCATGCATTTAAAAAAATAGAGAAGGATATAAAAGAAAATTCTAATACAAAATTAATTGTGGAAAGTGTGAAAAAAATAGTACTAAACACAAAACAAGCATAAATTAAATTAAATTTTAAATTTTTACAATAATATGTTTGTTAAACAAATTTTTGACAAAAACATTTCTTTCTTTACTTACGGAAAGAATAAAAAGGTTATCCATAAGATGCTGTGAATAAGTTGTGGAAAACATGTTTATAAGTGATATATTCACATATAAAATTTAATATTGTTAATAATTTAAAAAATTATCCACAAATCTATCCACAATAAATTTTCTTAGGGATGTAAGTTATACACATAGTTATCCACATTATCCACAACACCTACTAATACTATTACTATATATATTTATTTATATAAAAATCAAAAGAACTTTTGAAATGAAATATCAGAAAGAAGGGATCTTATAAAATGAAAATTATCTGTGAAAGAGAAAAATTATTAAAAGCTATTAATGCAGTTGTTAGAGGAGTACCTACTAGAACAACAATGCCAATATTAGAAGGTATATATATTCAAACTAATAATAAAGAATTAAAATTAACAACTTATGATTTAGAATTAGGAATAGAATATGTAATAGAAGCAGAAATAGAAGAAGAAGGAAATACAGTTGTAAATGCAACAATGTTTAGCGAGATTATAAGAAGATTACCAGATTCAGAAATAAAACTAACAGTAAATGAAAATAGATTATTAGTTATAGAATGTGAAGGTTCATTATATAAATTATCAACAATGGATCCAGAAGAATTTCCTGAATTACCAAAAATAGAGGTGGAAAAATCACTAGAAACAGAACAGATAGAGCTAAGAAATATGATAAAGAAAACTATATTTGCTGTAAGTAATGAAGAAAATAGACCTATATTTACAGGTTGTTTATTTGAAACAAAAAATAATAAATTGAATATAGTTGCAATAGATGGATTTAGAATGGGATGGGTAAGTAAAGGTTTATCAAAAGAAACAGACATGTTTAAAGCAGTAATTCCTGGCAAAACATTAAATGAAGTAAATAAAATATTAACAGATTCATTTGAAAATATAAGAATAGGAATATCAAAAAATCAAGGAATTTTCGAAATGGAAAACTGTAAAATTGTTACAAGATTATTAGATGGTGAATTTTTAAATTATGAAAGTGTAATACCTCAAAATTGGGAAACAAGAATTAGAGTAAATAAAAATTTATTGCAAGGATGTTTAGAAAGAGTAAGTTTAATATCATCTTCAAGTATAGAAAAAGAAAAAAAATATCCTGTAAAAATCACAATTGATATAGGAAAAATAACTTTATCTTGTACAAATCAAACAGGAGATGCAAAAGAAGAAATGTATTTAGAAACAGAGGGAAAAAATTTAGAAATAGGAGTAAATCCAAAATATTTCTTAGATGCATTAAAAGCAATTGAAGATGAAGAAGTATATATAGAATTTGGAAGTAATATTTCACCATGTATAATAAAACCAATAGAAGTATTAGAAAAAGAATACATATATATGATTTTACCTGTAAGGTTAAAATAAAGGAAAAAATAATGTATATAAAAGAAATAATTTTAGAAAATTTTAGGAATTATAAATATGAAAAAATAGAACTAAATGAAAATACTAATATAATTTTTGGAGATAATGCACAAGGAAAAACAAATATTTTAGAAGCAATATTTATGTTAGGATTAGGAAAATCATTTAGAACAAATAAAGAAAAAGAACTAATAAAAGAAAATGAAAAAAATTCAAAAATAGAAATAAAATTTGTAAAAAATAATAGAAACGAAAAAATAAAGTTAGAAATAACAGATAAAAAAAGATTTTATATAAATGATATTCCTGTAAAAAAAATAAGTGAAATAGTTGGAAAAATAAATATTGTTTTATTTTCTCCAGAAGATATCGAAATATTAAGGAATGAACCCATAAAAAGAAGAAAATTCCTAAATATTATGATAAGCCAATTAAGACCTATGTATATACATCTAATGTCAGAATATAATAAAGGTTTAGAGCAGAGAAATAATTATTTAAAACAGATAAAATATGAAAATAAATCGAAAAATAATTTAGAAATTTGGGATGAACAATTAGTAAAACTAGGAATAAAAATTTATGAATATAGAAAAGAATTTATAGAAAAAACAAATAAAAAAATAAAAGAAATTCACTCAAAAATAACCAATAACAAAGAAAATATAGAAATAAAATATAAAACAAATATAAATAAAGATAATTATTTAAAAAAATTAAAAGAAAATATAGAAATAGATATTCAAAAAGGATATACTTCTGTAGGAATTCATAGAGATGATTTTGAAATTATTATAAATGGCAAAAATGTGGCAATATATGGTTCTCAAGGGCAACAAAGGTCTAGCATAATATCACTTAAATTAGCAGAAGCAGAAGTTATATATGATGAAATAGAAGAATATCCAGTGATTTTATTAGATGATTTTATGTCTGAATTAGATAAAAAAAGAATACATGGATTTATAAATAATATAAAAAATAATCAAGTAATAATTACATGCACAGAAAAAATAAGACTTGACACAATGGTATATAATTTGTATAAAGTTGAAAATGCAACTGTAGAAAAAAAATAAGAAAAATATAATTAATGAATGAATGCACTTTTAGAGAAGGGATTGATAAAACAATGGAAAAATTTGAACATGATTATAAAGCAGAACAAATACAAGTATTAGAAGGTCTTGAAGCCGTAAGAAAAAGACCGGGTATGTATATAGGAAGTGTATCTGTAAGAGGATTACATCATCTTGTTTATGAAATTGTGGATAACTCTGTCGATGAAGCTTTAGCAGGTTATTGTAAAAACATAAATATAACTATTGAAAAAGGAAATATTATAAGAGTTGAAGATGATGGAAGAGGAATACCTGTAGATATTCATCCAAAAACAAAAATTTCTGCAGCAGAAACAGTTTATACCGTTTTACATGCAGGAGGAAAATTCGGAGGAAATAGCGGATATAAGGTTTCTGGAGGTTTACATGGAGTTGGTGCATCTGTAGTAAATGCTTTATCAGAATGGACAGAAGTTACAATAAAAAGAGATGGAGGAATTTTCCAAATGAAATTTGAAAGAGGCAAAACCGTAATGCCTCTAACAAGAGTTGGAGATTCTAAAGAAACAGGAACAATGGTAAGATTTTTTGCAGATAGTACAATATTTGAAACATTAGAATATGAGTATGAAGTATTAGAAAATAGATTTAGAGAAATGGCTTTTTTAACAAAAGGTTTAAAAATAAGAATAAAAGATGAAAGAGAAGAACCAATAAAAGAAGCAGAATTTTGCTTTGAAGGAGGACTTGTTTCTTTTGTAGAATATTTAAATAAAAACAAAGAAAAAATACAAGAAAAACCAATATATATTGAGAAAAATGGAGAATTTCCTATAGAAATAGCTCTACAATATACAACAGCATATTCAGATAATATATACTCATTTGTTAATAATATAAATACAGTAGAAGGAGGAACACATTTAGAGGGATTTAAAAGAGCATTAACAAAAGTTTTTAATGATTATGCAAAGAGTCATAATATTTTAAAAGAAAAAGATGGAAACTTACAGGGTGAAGATATAAGAGAAGGTATAACAGCAGTAATTTCAGTAAAAGTAAAAGAACCACAATTTGAAGGACAAACTAAAACAAAACTTGGAA
>ERZ1643249.2824-NODE-2824-length-15874-cov-12.178014_pt1 | contig 15874 bp, 16 predicted proteins | sample MGYA00579263_ERZ1643249 | MGnify/ENA primary metagenome ERZ1643249 (study PRJEB29033, sample SAMEA4952264) | chicken gut metagenome | biome: Broiler Chicken; feature: Gastrointestinal Tract; material: Caecum | place: Ireland | collected 2018 | study: Broiler...
TTGGAGAACTATATTCTTTAATGGATCCATTTTCATCTAGTTTTTTAGAAAATGACTTATTAAAGAAAGGGTATAAAATAAAAAGATATACTACAGCATCATATTTATTATTAGATAAAAATAAATCAGAAAAAAAACTATTAAAAGATTCAAAACAATATTTAAAATATAAAATTGGAGCAGATGGAACTGAATCTGTAGCACATACATTAGAATTAATAGATGAAGGATACGATGGAGTAATTCATATTAAGCCTTTTGGATGCACTCCAGAGATAAATGCAATGCCTATACTAAAGAAAATTAGCGATGATTATTCTTTTCCTATTATGTTTTATACATTTGATACTTTAAATAGTGATACTGGTTTTCAAACTAGAGTAGAAGCTTTTATAGATATGTTGGAGATGAGAAAAAAATGAGATATTATGTTGGAATTGATATAGGCTCTATTTCTACAAAAGGTGTAGTTATAGATGAAAACAATAATATAGTTGCAAGTGATTATATTTGGACTAATGCAAGTCCAATAGACGCATCTAAAAGATTAATTAATAGTTTAATAAAAAAGAGTAAAAAAGAATGGTTAGAAAATATTTATGCAATAGGTACTACAGGATCTGCAAGAAAGCTCATTGGTAAAATTATAGGAGCTACAAGTATAAAAAATGAAATAACAGCACATGCAGTAGGAACTATATCTAAATATCCTGATGTATCTACAATAATAGAGATAGGAGGACAGGATTCTAAAATAATAATAATAAAAAATGGTGTTGTTATAGATTATGCTATGAATACATTGTGTGCAGCAGGTACAGGAGCTTTTTTATCATCACAAGCTAAAAGACTAGGAATTGAGGTAGAACAAATGCAAAATTATTATGAAAAATCAAATAATCCAGCGAAAATTGCTGCAAGATGTACAGTATTTGCTGAATCAGACATGATACATAAGGCTCAAATCGGATATAAAAAGGAAGATTTAATAGCAGGACTTTGTAATGCAATTGTTGAAAATTATACAAATAATTTTATAAGAGGAAGAAGAATAGAAGATAAGATTGTATTTCAAGGTGGGGTAAGTAGAAATAATGGAGTGGTAGAATCTTTTAAAAGCAAGTTAAATAAAGACATACATGTAGATAAAGATTCTCATCTTTTAGGAGCACTTGGAATAGCACTAATAGCAAAATCTGAAAGTAGAGGAGAAAGGATAAGTTTGAATATTAAAGATATAGAGTATAGGATAAGAGAAAAAGAGTGTAAGGGATGTAGTAATAATTGTGAAGTTGTATATATTTATGAAGATGAGGAATTATTAGATACAATAGGAAATAGATGTGAAAATTGCAAAAACAATATATAATATACATTATTTGTGAATTACAATAAAATTTAAAAATACAAAAAATTCAAATTTTTAAATTGACATGCAAATCATTTGCGTGTATAATATCTCTGTATAATATAATAATTAAAGTTTATTATAAATTAATATTTGTAATAGGAGGTGTCTTAAATTGGATAGATTTGATGATGATGAAAGAAGAGAAATCCCAAAATTACCAGTAATTATACTTAATGATGGTAGAAAATTTACTCAAAAATTTGTTTTCGATAGCTTTTTAAAAGATAGAAATCTGGATGATAGAAATTTAAGAAAAGCTTTATATTTGATTGCTGTAAAGCAGCCATTTAAAATAGTTTTTTCTTCTAAGCAAGAAGAAAGAGAAATAGATATAGAGTCTTTATTTAAAAATGAAGATAGAAAAAATGTTGATAGAAGTAAATTTGAAGAAGCAAAAATAGAAATTGATGGTGTAGAATATGACTCTAATAGTACTAGTTTATTTGATGCTTTAGTAGCAAACGGAACAAATGTTTTTTTAAAATAGCCGTTAAGGCTATTTTTTCTTGCTTTTGAAATAAATTTGATATATAATAATGTGCAGGAGGAAAAATTAATTGAAAGTTTTAATTATAGGAGATGTAGTAGGAAGATCAGGACTTAACAGATTAAATTATGAGCTTAAAAAAAGAAAAAATGAAGTAGATTTTTGTATAGTTAATGGTGAAAACTCAGCTAGTGGAAGGGGCTTAAGAGTAAAGGAATATAATGAAATATTAAATGACGGTGCTGATGTAATAACTATGGGAAATCATATGTATTATAGAAAAGAGATGGCAAATGAATATAAGAAATTAGAAAAGCTCGCAATTCCTGCCAATATTACTAATTTAATCGGAAATAAAAATGTAATAGTTGAAAAAAATGGTATAAAAATAGGTGTTATTAATCTGATAGGAAAATTTGCTATGGGAGAAATGATTGAAAAAAATATAACAAATGCTTTTGATGTGGTAATAGAACAAATCAAGATTTTAAATGAAGCAAAAGTAGATTATATTTTTGTGGATTTTCATGCAGAAGCTACAGCTGAAAAAATAGCTATGGGATATTTTTTATGCGATAAAGTAAACTGTGTATATGGTACACATACACATGTCCAAACATCAGATGAAAAAATACTAGATGGTGGAATGGCATATATAACAGATGTCGGAATGACCGGTCCAAAAGATAGTGTACTTGGATTAAAAAAAGAAATTGCAATACAAAGATTTATTACGGGCGAATATTTACATTATGAATGCTCAAACAATGATGCTATTTTTAATGCTATCGAAGTAGAATTTGATGATAAAACTAAAAAAGCAATATCTATAAAAAGAATAAATGAATAGAGAAAAAACTCTATTCATTTTTTATTATTTATGATAAGTTTCGTTATTTAATATTTTAAAAGCTCGATAAATTTGTTCTATTAAAAATAATCTAATAAGTTGATGAGGAAATGTCATTTTAGAAAAACAAATTTTATCTTTGCTAATATTTAGTAGCTCTTGTGATATACCTAAGCTACCACCAATTATAAAAATTATTGTAGAATTGCCATATGTTTGCGTTTGATTTATTTTTTGAGCAAATTGTTCAGAGGAATATTCTTTACCTTTTAAATCCAAAATGAAAATTTTAGAATTAGGATATTTAGATAATTTTTCAATTATTTTATTTGATTCAACATTTATTATTTGCTCTTCAATAGTGGAAGAGGCGTTTTGAGGTATTTTTTCATCATCTAGTTCAATTATTTCTAATTTTGTATATTTAGATAATCTTTTAACATATTCATTAATTAATTCCCTTAGAGAAATTTCTTTTATTTTGCCAACACATATTATTTTAATATTTAACATATTATATACTCCTCATTAGATAAAGATTTTGATGCAAAATTAATTTCTATTTTAGATATATCAATAGAGTTTTCTTCTAAAATTGATTCTATAGTTTGTTTTGCAATTTCTTGTGTATTATTGTTTTCACTAAGATGCGCAAGAAGAAATCTATTATGTCCATTTTTTGCAAGTCTTGCAATAGTTTGTCCACAAACATCATTAGATAAATGCCCAATATTACTTTTAATTCTTTGTTTTATAGGATATGGATATTTTCCAAAGTCTATCATTGTTTCATCATAGTTAGATTCTAAAATAGTATAATTACTACAATCTAAATTATTAAACACATCATTAGATATATATCCTAGATCTGTAGCAAAAGTTATACATGAAGATGTATTTCTAAGTTTATATCCGCAAGGCATAATAGCATCATGTGATGTCTCAAAAGCAGATATTTGTATATCTTTTATTATAAATGGTTGATTATATTCTATAGAAAATATATTATTACATTGAATATTTTTACTTTCTAATTCATTTTTTATATATTCTGCAGTTTTTCTACACGTAAATATTGGAATATTATTTTTTCTACATAAAAGTGGAAGACCTTTTATATGATCTATATGCTCGTGAGTAATTAAAATAGCATCTATATCATCTAATGTAAGATTAATACTTGCAAGTCCTTCTTTTATTGCTTTATAGCTTACACCAATATCAATTAGAATATTTGTATTAGAACAGGCAATATGTGTCATATTGCCCGAACTAGAACTATATAGTGGATGAACTATAAAATTTTTATTCATCTTCATCCTCAGTTTTGATGTAATCTATCTTTGCTCCAAGGTTTGAGAATTTCTCAACTATGTTTTCATATCCTCTTTGAATGTGATGTATGTCAGAAACATCTGTTTCTCCCTCAGCAACAAGACCTGCTATTATCATTGCAGCACCAGCTCTAAGGTCGTGTGCCTTTACAGGAGCACCATATAGTTTATCTACACCTCTAAAAATAGCAGTAGAGCCATGTGCTGTAATATCAGCACCCATTTTTGCAAGTTCATCTGTATATTGAAATCTTGATTCCCAAATAGTCTCTATAATAGTACCAGTTGAATCACCAAGAGCTAGCAAAATTGACATTTGTGGTTGCATATCAGTTGGAAATCCTGGATAAGGCATTGTTTTTATACTAATTGATGTAGGTCTTTTATCCATTGTAACTCTAATACTAGATTCGAATTCTTCTACTTGAGCACCAGCTTCAATTAATTTAGCAGTTATAGGTTCCATATGCTTTGGTATACAATTTTTAATTAAGACATCACCTTTTGTTGCTGCAGCTGCAACCATAAAAGTACCAGTTTCAATTTGATCAGGAATAATAGAGTAACTAGATTTTTGAATTAATTCTTTTACACCAGTAATTTTTATTGTGTCTGTACCAGCACCTTTTATTTTTGCTCCCATAGAGTTTAAAAAGTTTGCTAGATCTACTATGTGAGGCTCCTTAGCAACATTTTCTATTACTGTTGTACCTTCGGATAAAGTAGCAGCAAGTATCGCATTCATAGTTGATCCTACAGATACAACATCAAAGAAGATATTAGCACCTTTTAAAGGCTCTGTTTTAGATGCATATACATTACCATTACGTACAATAACTTTAGCTCCAAGTTTTTTTAATGCTTTTATGTGTTGATCAATAGGTCTAGCGCCAAGTTTACAACCCCCAGGAAGACCTATTTGTACTTTATCAAATCTTCCTATTAAAGCTCCAAGTAGATAATATGAAGCTCTAAATTTACTAGTTAATTCATAAGATGCAATAGCAGATGTTACACCAGAATTATCTATAATAAGTTCATTTTTAGATATATATTCTATTTTTGAGCCTAATGACTCAAGTATCTTACAATATGCTCTAATATCGCTAATGTCAGGTACATTTTCAAGATGACATTTTCCTTTAACTAGAAGAGTAGCAGGCAAAATGGCAACAGCAGCATTTTTTGCACCACTAATATAAACTTCACCTTCCAAGCGACATGGTCCATGGACTACAAATTTTTCCATATACAATTCCTCCAATCTAAATTATAAAAATCAACAATGAGTATATCATAGAAAAGTAAAAAAAACAATAATTTTATTATTTATATTTTTTAGTAAATAAATTTAAATAATATTTCATATTATTTGTAAAAGAAGATAGCGTATTTTCTACACATGCTAGATTAGAAAAAAAGTATATATTTTTTCCAGTAATATAATGAGAGTTAGATAAAGGAAGTTTTACATTACTTGAACACAAAAAAGAGTTTAAAAATTTTTTGGGATTTATCATTGGATTTAACATATGTATCACCTCCTAATACAGTATATGTAAATGGTGTAGCAATAGATAATAAAGAATATTTTAAAAAACTTTATTAAAAAACTTGTTTTTTTATTCTAGTTATGTTAAAATAACAAAGTAACTATTTAAAACTGAAACGGGGAAGGTGAAAAAAATGAAAAAAGATATACAACCAAATTATGGAAAAGCTACAATTAGATGTGCTTGTGGTAATGTTATTGAAACAGGTTCAGTAAAAGAAGAAATGAGAGTTGATACATGTAGTGCATGTCATCCATTTTTCACTGGTCAAAAACAAGCAATATCTAATAAAGGTAGAGCTGCTAAATTTATGGAAAAGTATGGTTTAAACCAAAAATAATAATATAATTATATTAAAGAGTGCCTACTATGGGTACTCTTTTTTTCTATTTTTTGATATAATATATTCTGTATTAATAAAATATAAATTTAACAAAGGAGAAAGTTGTAAAATGAATAAGAAAAAAGTTCATACAGGAGGAGTTGCCTTATTTAATGGAATAATTTTTAGCTCAGATTATAGGCAAGTTATTGCTCAAAGAAATAATAAAAATATAAGATGTCAAACAAGCGAATTTAATAGTGGCAAAAATATAATAAATAGTATTCCTATAATAAGAGGAATACTTGGTATATCATCACAACTAAATAATGCGGCTCCTACATTTATGGATTCTAGTGGTGAAAATGATAGTAAGAGTAATAAAAAGATAATGTATTTTTATTTAATAATATGTATTATATGCATTACAATACCTATAATTATATCTGCATTTTTTAAAAACGATTTAAGAAACGTTGTACAAATAAGTATAATTTTACTTGAATTTCTAATATATTTAATTTCTATGAAATTTGCAAAAGAATTAGATATATTGTTTATGTATCATGGAGCAGAGCACAAAGCAGTAAATGCATATGAAAGATCAGGTGAAGAGGGACTTACTATAGAAAATATAAAGAAATCTTCACGTTTTCATAAAAGATGTGGTGGAAATTTTGTTGTGTATTTTATAATACTTACTATATTAAGTGTATTTATACCAATAGATAATCTAATATTAAAAGATATTGCTATGATACTTTTAACAATACTAAATATGGGAATAGCTTATGAAATTGTAAATATTTTTTCAATTCTTCCAAAGCCTTTTGATGTTATAAATTATCCAGCTACGTTAATACAGCTTGTAACAACAAAAGAACCAACAGATGATATGATGGAAGTTGCTATGTACGGAATAATTGCATCTATAAGAGAAAAAAATGGAATAGAGATTAATAAATACATAACTAATTATATCCATAAGAATTTGTCTAATAGAGAATATGAAGTTCAAGATATATATGCAATCCTTGAGTATGTAACTAATGTAGATAGAAATATGATATTTTTAAATAAAGATACAATGCTTTTAAGAATAAATCAAGAAATAGAATCAAATAGATTATTAAATAAATATTATAATGAAAAATATCCATTACAGTATATAACACATAAGCAGTATTTTTATAAAGAAAAGTATTATGTAGATGAAAATGTATTAATTCCAAGACAAGATACAGAAGTATTAGTTGAGAAGGCAATTAAATATATAGAAGATGAAAAGTTAACTAAGCTAATAGATTTGTGTACAGGTAGTGGAGCAATAGGAATATCAATTATAAAAAATGTTAATATAGAGAATGCATCTATCGAACTTATAGATATATCTAAAAATGCATTAAATGTTGCTAAAAGAAATATTACAACAAATGGAGTATACGAAAAGGTAAAGGTAATAGAGTCAGATTTATTAACTAAAAAGATAGAAGAAATAAAAACAGCAGTAAAAGAAATAGAAAATAGTAATGAAAATATTAATACTGATGACAAAGAAAATAAAAATTTATTATTAGAAGATTTAAAAGTAGATATGATAATATCAAATCCACCATATATAAAGACAGATGTTATTCCTACATTGCAAGAAGAAGTAAAAAAAGAACCACATCTTGCTTTAGATGGAGGAAAAGATGGTCTTAGTATATATAGAAGAATTATTAAAGAGGCAAAAGAAGTATTAAAAATAAATGGACTGTTACTTTTAGAAATAGGATATGATCAGTTAAAAGACATAAAGCAGATTATAAATGAAAATAAAGAGTATAAAATATTAGAAGATATAAAAGATTATGGTGGAAATGATAGGGGGATAATATGTCGTTTTCAGGGCAAGTAAGAGAAGAAATATTAAAATTTTATGATAAAAATAAAGATCCATATTTAATAAAAGCAGAAAAGTTTGGAGAATATTTAACAGAAGCACAATATAAAAATGATTTACTAAGAGATTTCAATGATTATTTTGAAATATCAAATTTGTCTGAAGAAGAAATAAAAACGGTAATAAAGGGTGTATTTTTAGCAAGTGGCTGTATAGTAGATCCAAATAGTGATTATAGATTTGAAGCAAGCTTTAAAAATAAATCGTGTGCAGAATATTTTATAGATATGCTGGCGCTTTTAGACTTTACACCAAAACTAGTAAAAAGACCAAAAGCAAATGTATATATAGTATATTTTAAAGAATCTGAACAGATATCATATATGCTAAGTTTATTAGAAGCAAATAAAAGTATGCTACAATTTGAAGAAATACGAGTATTAAAAGATGTAAATAATACAAAAAATAGAATGAGTAATTGTGAAATTGCTAATATGACAAAGTCTGTAAATTCTGCATTAAAACAATTAGAAGCAATTAAGACAATAAAAAATAGCGGTAGATTTTCTATGTTATCAGAAAAACTAAAATATACTGCCTCTTTAAGAGAAAAATATCCAACAGCAACTCTTGAAGAAATTGCAGCTAAAACATCTGGAAAAAATAAAATATCTAAATCTGGTTTAAAGCATAGATTAGATAAGTTAATTCAAATAGCAGATGATATAATAAAATAAATAATTAATAAAAAAGTAAGTTATTAAGTTTAACTTACTTTTTTTAGATATAATATTTGCAAAATTATTATATCTTTGACTTTAATAGTTGTTTTTTATTCTTGAAATGAAAAAATGTTTATGATAGAATAAAAAAAGACTAAGAGGAGAATATACATGAATAATGAAATAGGAATATATATACATATACCTTTTTGTTTAAAAAAATGTTATTATTGTGATTTTATATCATATCAAAATAAAGATGAATTAATTGATAAATATATATATGCATTATGTAATGAAATACTAAAAAATGCAGAAATACTAAGTCAATATGATGTGTCTACAATATATATAGGAGGAGGTACGCCTTCATATATAGATGCAAAATATATAAAACAAATACTTGATACTATTTATCTACTTGTAAACAAAGATAAAATAAAGGAGATAACAATAGAGTTAAATCCTAATAGCATAACCGAAGAAAAACTTAAATTATATAAAGAAAGTGGTATTAATAGATTAAGTGTAGGTCTTCAATCTAATTATAATGAGATTTTAAAAACAATAGGAAGAGCACATAGTATAGAAGATTTTGAAAAAGCTTTAAATATTATGAACAAAGTAGGTTTTGACAATATCTCTGTTGACCTTATATATCCATTACCAAATTTAAGTTTAGATATGTTTAAAAATACAATGGATTATGTAGTAAACTTAAAAAGTAAAAATATTAAACATATATCTATATATAATCTAGAAGTACATGAAAATACTAAACTTGCATTTTTACTTAAAGAAGGATATTTAAGTCTAGTAGAAGAAGATGAAGAATACGAAATGTATAAATATTTAAATGAAATCTTACCCAAACATGGATATAATAGATATGAAATATCTAATTATTCAATTTTAGGATTTGAATCTAAACACAACTTAAACTATTGGAATCAAGGTAAATATTTAGGATTTGGAGTAAATGCTTCTAGCTTTTTTGGTGGAACAAGGTATAAAAACGAAACAAATATTGAAAAATATATAGATGATATATTATCGAATAAAGATATTATTATAGAAAAAGAAGAAATGGATTTACTTGGACTCATGAAAGAATATATTATACTTTCACTTAGAAAAACAGCTGGATTAGATGTAAATGATTTTAAATTAAGATATAAAAAAGATATAAATGATATATTCCTAGACGATATAAATGAACTTATAACTGAAGGACTTCTTGAAAGAAAAAATAGCAATATAAAACTCACTGATAGAGGTTTAGAGGTAGCAAACATTGTATGGGAGAGATTTATATGATAAGAGGTATAAATTTTAAATCTGAAGATGAAAAGGATAAAGTAATAAGTTTATGGTATCAAGCAGCTTTAAAAGAATATAATTTTCTACCTATAGATTATTTTAAAAATGAAAGTAAAATACTTTATGATAATTTAGATCTACAAAATATCTTGGTTTGCGAATATAAAGATAATATATTGGGTTTTATAGGTATGATAGATAAAGAATGTATTTCATATCTCTATGTTGATACTTTATACCAGCATAAGGGCGTTGGAACAGCTCTTATAAATGAATTAAAAAAAGATAAGAAAGTATTAAAAGTAAAAGTATTTAAAGAGTCCAGTAGTGTTAACTTTTTTATAAATAATGCTTTTAAAATAGTAAAAGAAGCTGAAGATATTAAAACTGGACAAAAAATATATTATATGGAATGGATAAATAAAGGATATATAAAGGAGTAGAAAATGGAGAAATTTTTAATAGTTGATGGTAATAGTATATTAAATAGAGCATTTTATGGTCTTGCAGGAGCAAGAATGACTACAAAAGATGGAATACATACTAATGCTGTATTTGGATTTTTAAATATTTATTATATGATTATAGATAAATTTAATCCAGATTATGTTGCAGTAGCGTTTGATCTTAAAGCACCTACATTTAGACATAAGATGTATGAAGAATATAAGGGAACAAGAAAAGGTATGCCAGATGAGCTAAAAGAACAGGTCCCTATAATAAAAGAAGTATTAAAGGCTATGAATATTCATATATTTGAAATGGAGGGTTATGAGGCTGATGACATACTTGGAACTATTGCCTCTTTAAATGAGAAAAATAAAGATAAAGATGTTTTTACATATATTTTGACAGGTGATAGAGACTCTTATCAGCTAATATCAGATAAAACTAGTATAATTTTTCCATCAAGTAAAATGGGAAAAACAGATTATACAGTATATACACCTGAACTTTTAAAAGAAGAAAAGCAAATTGAACCATATCAGATAGTTGATATAAAATCATTAATGGGAGACTCTTCAGACAATATTCCAGGAGTAAAAGGGATAGGAGAAAAAACAGCATATAATTTAATATATAAATATACTACACTAGATAATATATATAAAAATATAGATACTTTAGATGCAAGTGCAAAAATAATAGAAAAATTAAAAAATGATGAAGAAATGGCAAGACTTAGCTATACACTTGCTACAATAAATAGAAATGTGCCTATAGCATTAAATTATGAAGAAAATAAAGTGTGTGAAGTAAATAAAGAAGAACTTTATAAGATATTTAAGAAATTATCATTTAATAAGTTTTTAGCAAAGTACGATTTTGATAATACAGAGATAGAAAAAAATGAATTAGTTGAAGTTAAAATTAATATGGATACTAAAAACATTATAGTAATAGATAAATTAAATTATATAAATTATAAATCTATTTTAGATAATTTATTCAAAAATAAAGAAATTTCATATATATTGAATATAAATGATAACAACCAAGCATTTAACAATATTTTAAATATAAACGATAGAAACTTTTTATCTATTTATTCAAATGTAGATGACAAATGTTATATCTTAAACTTTGATTCATTGAAAGATGAAAAAGAATATATAAAAAGTATATTAACTAAGTTTGCAAATTCTAGTTGTGAAAAATTAGGATATAATGTAAAGCAAGATATGCGTTTTCTTTTTACTAATATTTGCGATAATATAAATAATTTTAAATATGACTTACTTATTGCATATTATTTATTAGATTCAACAAGAAGCTATAAGTTTGAAGGTATACTTGAAGAGTTATTTAATATAAATTTAAATATAAAAAATGATGCTAAAAAACAAGTACAATTATCCTTATTCGATAATCAACAAGATTTAGAAAAAATAGATAATGAATTATTATTAGATATTGCATTAGCTACAAAGGGGATATTTAACTCTAGAAAGATAATTGAAAAAAAATTGAAGGATGATAACATGCTAGAGCTATTCTATTCTATAGAAATGCCACTTTCCGAAACTCTTGCGAGTATGGAAACAGTTGGAATGTATGTAGATAAAGAAAAATTAGAAGAGTTTGGAAAAGAAATAAGTAAGAAAATTGAGGAACTTGAAAAAGAAATATATTTGACTGCTGGAGAGGAATTTAATATAAATTCTACTCAACAGTTGGGTACTATTTTATTTGATAAATTAAAACTACCTACAAAAAAGAAGACAAAAACTGGATATTCTACAGATAAAGATGTTTTAGAGTCATTAGAAGAATATCATGAAATAATACCATTAATTATAGAATATAGACAAACAATGAAGTTAAAATCTACATATGTAGATGGACTTAAAGCAACTATAAAAGAAGATTCTAGAATACATACTACATTTATGCAGACTGTAACATCTACAGGAAGACTTAGTAGTGTAGAACCTAATCTTCAAAATATCCCTATAAGACTTGAGCTTGGAAGTAAAATTAGAACTTTCTTTACAGCTCCAGAAAATAAAAAAATAGTAGATGCAGACTATAGTCAGATTGAACTTAGAGTATTGTCACATATATCTAAAGATAAAGTTATGCAACAAGCTTTTATAGATGGAATAGATGTACATAAAGTAACTGCATCACAAGTTTTTGGCGTTAATGTAGAAGATGTTACAAAACAAATGCGTTCAAAAGCAAAAGCAGTAAATTTTGGTATTGTTTATGGAATTAGTGAATTTGGACTTGCAAAAAATGTTGGTACATCATGGAAAGAAGCAAAAGAATATATTAATACTTATTTTGAAAAATATAAGGGAATACATGAATTTATGCAAAATATAGTTAAAGAGGCAAAAGAAAAAGGATATGTAACTACTTTATTTAATAGAAGAAGATATATCCCTGAGCTAAAAAATAAAAATAAAAATATAGTACAATTTGGAGAAAGAATAGCTATGAATACTCCTATTCAAGGAAGTGCAGCAGATATAATAAAAATTGCTATGAATAAACTATATAAAGTATTAAAAGAAAATAATTTAAAATCAAAGCTTGTAATGCAAGTACATGATGAACTTATTGTAGAGACATATGATGATGAAATAGAAAAGGTTAAGTCTCTTATGAAAGAGGCAATGGAAAACGTTGTAAAACTTGATATACCACTTGATGTTGACTTAAACGTAGGAAAAAGCTGGTATGATGCTAAATAATATTTAATGAAAGAGAGGTAAATATGAATAAAAAGGTAATTTCATATAGCTTGATTATTATATTTTTAATATTAGCTGTATGTGGATTTATAGGTATAAAAACATATGTTTACCCACTTGAATATAAAGACGAGGTGCTAGAATATTCAAAAAAATATAACTTGGATCCATATTTAGTATTTGCAGTAATTAATGCCGAAAGTGGTTTTGATAAGCATGCAACTTCGTCTAAAAATGCAAAAGGTCTTATGCAAATTACAGAATCTACTGCAAAAGAAGTAAATGAGATTACAAATTCTGTCGATTCATTAAACGAAGAAAATATATATAATGAAGATATAAATATTGAACTTGGATGTCAGTATTTAGCCTCTTTAATAAGTAGGTATAATGGTAATTATTATTTAGCTATATGCTCATATAATGCAGGAATTGGAAATGTAGATAAATGGATAAGTCAAGGACAAATATCACAAGATCTTAATACAACAGATGTAGAACTACCATTTAAAGAAACGACAAAATATTTAAAAAAAGTTATACACAATTATAAAATGTATAAAGTAATATATCCTAAATTAAATGAGTAAATATTTAAATAAAGATGCCTTATTCAAGGTATCTTTTTATTTTTTTGTTGTATATTTTATTTATTCATGCTAATATATTCTTATAATATAAAGAGGGAAAATATGATAAAGAAAAAATTAATATCAAATTTATTAAATAGTAGTACTAAAAATAGCATAAAAACTGCTATAAAAACATGTGAAGAGTATATAAATGATTTTGACAATAAAAAAGCAAGACTAAAAATGCAAGATTATGATAAAAAAATATTGCTATATTATTATACTCTTATTGAAAATACAGATTTCAAAGATAATATGATTAAAACATATAATGCTGATTATAAAAGTGACTATTTCTTTTATAAAGCAATGGAATCATCAGAAAGCATATATAACAATATAAATGAAATTAAACCTTTAGCTGGAAAATCAAAAATATCTATAGGTCAAATATTACAAAATAGTAATTCTAAGGATATAGTAACAAAAAATTTTAAGGATAATAAGTATGCCTTAGAAGATGAAATATATCAAAAATTAAATACTTGGTCTAATACTCTAGCACACAAATGTGAAGAAGAAATTGAAACTATAGCTGGAAATATGAATTTTGATATAAAAAATTCTGGTGGTAAACAAGGAAATAGCGTTAAATTAGAAAAAATGAGAAATAATTTTAATAAAAAGATATATAATGCACTTAAATTATATAGAAATAGTTCAGAATATGCGTGTGATGCAAAAGATGTTTTTAAAAATAGAGATTCATTTAATGATGATTTATCTCTAGAGCAAAATCCTAATGTAAAAAAGATGATTAATTTGATTAAAAAGGTTTATCCAGATCAAAAGGTAGATAAAGATTTTTTATGGCGCTTTGCATATTCTTTACATATTGAGGATACAGCAGTAGATTTTTATAAAATGAAAAACATTGCTGCGAAGCAATTATTGTTATTTCAAGATAGAGCAAAAAAAGAAAACAAAAGTAAAGGTGAAGAATTATATGAAGATCAAGCTTTAATTACTTTTATTGTTCCAGATGGAGTTAAAAGAACTAAAGATGGCAAAGATACGTGTAGAATAATTACTATTAATAAAGATGAATATGATAAATATATAAAATACAATAATAATTATACATTTCCCAAATCTTATATAAAAAAGTATTCAAGAAAATATAATATTAAAGATGAATATGAAACCGAGAAATTATTAATTAACTCTCAAAAGGGAAATAGACTATCTATTAAAGAGGTAAAAGCTTTAATGGCAAAGTGTGCTATAAGCTCGTATCATATCCCTGAAGACTATGTAGAAAATTTTTTTAATGAAAGAGGAATAACAGAAATTAATAGAGATTATCCACCTTTAGTAGAACAATTATCTCATTATGGCTCAACTTTATATGATATAACTCCTTCTAAAGAAAAAGAGAAATTCTTATCTAGTATATTAAAATCTCAAGAGGAAGTATGTCAAAATAATAAAGAAAAGTATGAAGATAAGTGTGCAGATCCAGAGCAAAAATTTAATAAAGATTTTAATACAAAAGATAGCTTTGAAAAGCAATTAGAAAGGAGAAAATAATATGGCACAAAACATATTAAAAGATCTATTCAATCAAAAAAGATATGATGAGGTTATAGAAAATTTAAAAATCATATATGTAGGATTATATAATGAAATGTTAAATTTTAAAGGAATTGAAGTAAAAGAAGAATATAATGAAAATTCAAAATATTATGAACTTATACCACTTATACGAAAATATTATCCTCAATTTAGTGATAATATAACACTACTTGATGTATCACTATCTAATGTTAATGAGTCTTATTTAGATAATATAAATGATCTACTTACAACTTATTTATACTTTAAAGAAAATTATAAATTAGATTATGATAAAGAAAAATATAAAGAATATGATATTGAAGATAGCTTAATAGAAAATAATGAGTATAAAGAGGATGAAGAACTTTATAATAAGTTATATGATGAAATACATAAAAATGAAAATAATTAGCAAGAATAAAAGAGTTGACATAATATAAAATAAGTGCTATAATATTAAAAGATTTTTTAATATAAACTTAAATTAATATTAGAGGGGGTTTTAAAATGGAAATTGCATTAAAAGATTTTATCAAAGCATTAAATATAAAACTTACCACTAAAGAAATATATAAAGATACAAAAGTAAAGCAATTAATAA
>ERZ1643249.2826-NODE-2826-length-15865-cov-22.861290_pt1 | contig 15865 bp, 18 predicted proteins | sample MGYA00579263_ERZ1643249 | MGnify/ENA primary metagenome ERZ1643249 (study PRJEB29033, sample SAMEA4952264) | chicken gut metagenome | biome: Broiler Chicken; feature: Gastrointestinal Tract; material: Caecum | place: Ireland | collected 2018 | study: Broiler...
TTGCATACCCTCTTATCCAGTCTCTCAGTTCTTCCTCTGAGCTTATCCGGGCAAGTTTTTCTTCTACTGTCTGCATAAAAACTTTAAATTCCATTTTTTTCCTCAAGTTCGTTTTTCACAGCTGTTTTGCTGTAATTTTTATCAGGAAAGTCGTAAGCGCTCAATAAAATAATGGCTATTTTTTCACAAGGTATTCCGCTATAGTTGAAGTAAAATACTCCAACTTCAACTTTTCGATTTGATCCGGCATCTCTGCTGTATCATGTCAGACCATGGCATCAGCTCTTCTATCCCTTCGGGCTCATTTTTGTAGTCCGGCATATAGAGCAGTACAGTCTCCAGATATGCGTAGATGTTCAGATTGTTGAGTTTTGCAGTTTCTGCAATTCTGCAAAACAACTGACTCGGATAAATAAAGTAGCCTTTTGTTTTTACAGCGTCTTCTTTGATTTCTTTGGTTATAATTGCATCATCCAGTCCCGCATAATTTATACTTTCATCTCCACCCTCCATGTAGCTAGAAAAATTTTCACTGATAAAACGATAAAAAAGGGTGCCCAGTACATATTGCTTGAAGTCCCATCCATCTACAGAACCACGGACTTCATTCGCTATCTTCCATATCTGTGATTGTAATTCCGCTCTTTGTGCCGCACTTGACATACAACTACCTCCAATTGTTATATTATGCTCTTAATAAAATTGCGCATTTAAAAACAATGTTTTAAACTTTTCAAATTCGAATATTTTCCTAAAAATTATACCATACTGCTACACAAACTAAAAGGAAATATACTTTTTACCCTAGGATAGACTTATAAACGGTTATTCTCAGTCTGCGCCGAATAATACTGTTTTTGCAACTCCTAAAACCACCTCTCTGCCAGCAAAAAATCCGATAAATGCACAATCCGGATACCATTTTCAATACCTGTATCCATACTATTTGTTGTCACCACATATTTCGGATAATGATCTGGGATTTCCATCAGGTTGCCGATTTCCCGGTCTGAGTTCTCCGGTAACTGGACGCAGACCTGAACATAAATCTTCTCATCTCTCCGGACGCCAATGAAATCAATTTCTTTTGCAGCATTTTTCCCTATATAAACCTGGTATCCACGGCGTTTCATTTCCAAAAACACTAGATTCTCCAATACGCCGTCCAGCATTTTCCGGTTATAGCCTAAAAGACAGTATTTCAAAGTAACATCTGCAAGATAGTATTTCTCCTGAGTCTTTAAGATATTTTTCCCCTGAATGTCATAGCGGCGGCAGGGATAAATGATAAATGCCTGCTCAAGCCAGCGCAGATAGTTATAGATAGACTCCACAGAAACTGTACGGTGTTCGCTTTTCAAAAACTTGGCGATAGAACTGGCGGAAAAAGTTTTTCCCATATTCTCAATGATGTATTTCACAACACGGTCAAAAAGGTCCTGCCGGTTGATCCGATGCCGCTTTACGATATCTCTGGAGATTACTGTGTAGTAGATTCCATTTACGATCTGGTAGGCACTCTGTTCATCGTAATTTCCCAAAGCAATGATAGGAAATCCTCCCAAACGTATATATTCCTCCAGCAATTCTTTCTCAGAACGAAGATCTCCTTTCTTGAATTCCAGATACTCTTTAAAAGATAACGTATATACAGGAACAGACACAAACCGTCCTGTTAGATAAGTAGATATCTCACTGGACATCAGCCTGGAGTTGGAACCTGTCACATAAATATCCACATTCTGTCCCTCCAGAAGACTATTGATACATCGTTCCCATCCTTTTACTTCCTGGATTTCATCCAGGAACAGGTAGCAGCGCCCCTTTCCCTGAATGCTTTCTAACAATTCTTTATACATATCTGCTGCAGAAATATCTTCCGGGATATCCATTTCTGTATACCGCTTCTGGATAATGTGGTCATCTGGAATTCCCCGGCTCCTAAGTTCCTCCACAAGCATTTCAAAAACTGTAGATTTGCCGCACCTGCGTACACCTGCAAGAATTTTCACCAGCGGCTGGTCGATAAATGGTGTAATTGCCTGAATATAGTCTGGTCTGATGATCATTTAGATATCCCCTTTCAAGATAAAGTTCGAATTATCTATTACTTATTTTATTATATCCGCAAAAATAAGTATACTACAATAACTTTTTCTTGTCAGACACGAAAAAATTTTTTTTGGAAAACCAGGGACAGATCCCTCTCAAAGAGGAATCTTTATCACAGCCTCTCCTCCCCCGGTCCTCCGGGAGTTTCTCAGGATCAGCCTGCCTTTGTGCTGCTGAAGGATCCTGTCTGCAATATACAGCCCCATCCCATAATGCAGCCTGGAGCTTCTGCTTTTATCTCCCATGTAAAACTTATCCCGGCCATGTTCCATTGCCTCTTTGGAAAATCCCGGTCCGGAGTCTGTGACCAGGATTCGGAGATACTCTCCTTCTCTATCTGCAGACAGAAGAACTTCTGAATCTGCCGGAGCATAGTCAGAAGCATTTGAGATCAGATTCATCACTGCCCTTTCCAGAAGCATACTGTCTCCGGAAATTTTCTCAGGAATGTATCCCCGGACAGGCTTTAATTTCACCTGCTTTTCTCTGCACACCCATTCTCCCTGGGAAAGGATATGCCCCCAGAACTGTTGAAAACTTATCTCCTCTTTTTTCATCTGGTACCCTGCAGTGGCTCTGGAAATGTCGATGAGGATCTTAATATATTCTTTCATCTGTTCCGCACCGCTCATGGCGTATTCTGTATAGTTCTTCTGTTCTTCGTCCAGTGCTGTCTCTTCCAGCAGATCAATATTTCCCTGGATAACCGTCAAAGGTGTTTTCAGATCGTGGGCCAGGGAAGCAATCTGTTCTCTCTGGGACATTTCACTTCGCCACTGCTGTTCCAGGGATTTTTTCAGACTGTTCCGCATTTGATCCAGAGACTGGATCACATTTTCAAATTCCAGGATCCGGGAATGTCCGATCTCAAAATCCAGATTTTGTTCTTCCACCTCTTTTGTTGCTTCCAGGATAGGTTTCAGTTCCTTTCCCAGCTTTTTCGAAAAATGAACTGTCAGATAAGTACACATACACAGACTGCTGATGATCATCACAGAAATCATCAGGATTTCCGGCGGAGGAAGAAAAGGGTCCAGCCGGGTATCCAGATATTGGGAGCCTATATGGTACTGCAGGACAATATATTCCTCTTCCCGCGTAACAAAAATAAACTGCGTTCCCCTCTCTGTATCCATAAAACCTGTCCTTGCAAACTCCAGGGCCTTTTCTTTTTCTCCCTCGTTCATATTGGTATCGATATATGCATAATTTTTATCCAGCCGAAGGAACTTCGTCCCGACGGGAAGCTGGATCTGGGATATATCAGGAGCCGCTGTCAGTATAGGGACCAGAGCCTGGGTCTGCCGCTCATCATTATCTGCCAGTGTGATGAGCCCTTCACTTGAAGCAGCCAGCAGGACAGAAAAAGGGATCAGGACACACAGACATAACCCTCCCAGCAGACAGATCAGAAATCTGCGGAAAATCTTTGTTAATGATATTTTCTTTATTGTTCCCATTTATATCCTATCCCCCAGACAGTTGCGATAGGCTGAACGCCCAGTTTCTGAAACTTTGCTCTTATATTCTTTACATGTGTGGAGATCGTGGAACTGTCGCTTTCCCCGGAAAAGGAAAAAACCTTCTCATAGATCTGTTCCTTTGAAAAAACCTGTCCTCTGTTCATTGCCAGATACTGGCAGATCTGATATTCACTTTTCGTAAACCGTACAGGCTGATCTTCAACACAGATGGTTTTTGCCGACAGGTCGATCCGGATCTTATCCAGGTTCAGAGTACTATGCTTTTCCCGGTGTTCTCTCCGCAGATGGGCATGAATACGGGCCCTCAGCTCTCCTATACGGAATGGCTTTGTCAGATAATCATCTGCCCCCAGTCCCAATCCGAATGTTATATCCTGTTCCATTGTTTTTGCAGTCAAAAACAAAATAGGACAGTCTGTCAGCTCCCTTATCTCCTGGCAGAAAGAAAACCCGTCCATATCCGGCATCATAATATCCAGGATGATCAGGTCATAGTAATGCAGAGTATCTTTTGAAACCTGCCTTGCCGAAGAGCAGACTGTTACTACATGTCCGTCTTTTTCCAGTCCGTTTTTAATTAAACGCAATATCATTTCTTCATCATCAACCGCTAATATATTTGCCAATTTTCATTTCCTCGTTTTCACAATGATCTATTCATTTTCTTTTGTTCCTTCCCATCGCTTAAACCACCATAGACTTCCTATAAACAGAAGGAGCGTAAAAAACATCATGATAAAAAGCCCTGTCTCCAGTTCATGAAAAGCTCTGTTAAATCTTTCCGGAGAAACCCATTCCAAAACACAGTACTCCGCAAATCGTATCCCCCAGCCCCAGGGCAGAAACTTCCAGACAAAGTCACCCAGTCCGGTGGCGCACAAAGCCGTCAGCAAACTTCCGGCAATACCAATCCCCATAGCCCCTGTCTTCCCCAAAAATAATCCTGCGTTCAGGGAAATAAGATAAAGAGGGATTGCAGACAATGTCAGCATGATAAACGGCTTTATATAAAATACCGGGAGTACCGCCGGATAAAAGATTGCAAACAGAAGGATACCAAGAGCTGTTGAAATAGCGCACCACATAATGAGATAGCAGCATTTCCCTATATAAGCCCCTGACCGCGACGGAATGGTTCCCAGCAGGATCTGAAAATGCCCTGCTGTGTTTTCCATTTGGACTGCAATGCCCGAAATGATCCCGATCAAAAAAGGATGAGCAATGGCTGCAGTTTCTAAAAATGCCGCTATATCTGTCAACTTATCCCATCCGGATATCCGAAAATACCCGGCAAAAACCGCAGCTCCTAAGACCGGAAACAGCAGGTGGACTGCCAAAAAGGGCGTATGGCGGCACTTGATCCTTTCCGCCTGAAAACAACGGATAATACTAACCATCAGCAGACCTCCTGTTCTGAAAAAGCTCCTGCTGTCGCTTTTGAAAGTATGTACAGAAGCGCAAAAGACAGGAAAAATGTCAAAGCCATAAGCAGCACCGGTACAGGCAGATCTCCCGGGGAAGCTATTTCTCCGTTAGGCAGGATCCCCAATACAGGAACCATCAGACGGGGAACCCAGCTGTAAGGGCATAGGATCCAAAGGGCTGTATCTGCTCCCAGCAATCCGGTCATTACACTAAGAGCCATATTTCCTATAAGGGCGGCAAAAGGACCTGCCTTTTGGGAAAGCCACAGGCACAGCGGTATATTCCATGCACTTGTCAAAATAATGCAGACCGTTCCAGTCAGCGCCTGGATAATATGGATCCTTACCGGTATCCGAAAAACCAGCCAGATGATCCCGCTGCCCAGAAGATTTCCCAACATAAAGATCAGATTTGCAGCCACAATGTATATAATACATGTAATGATCTTGGCATACCATACCTTTTTCAGATCCACCGGCAAAGGATATACTGCCCGGTATTTCAGCCGGGCCCCGTCCCTTTGCTCTGCCAGGATACATAGCAGAGTCAGACAGCCCGGATATAACAGAACATACCACCAGTTATAAGAGTTCTGCTGATACCATACGGGAGCAAAGGCGCTGATAAATAAAGTCAGCAAAGGTGCTATCCATATCAGTTTCTTTGTGAAGGCGCGCCTTTGTTTTAAAAGCTCAGAAGGTATATAGTTCCCCATTTTATTGTACCTCCCGTGATTCTTTTACCACTTCCATGAACAGTCTTTCCAGATCTTCATCCTTATCTGCCCAGCCCTCATATCCTAAAACACCATTTGCAATAATGCCGATATCGTCAGCGACCATCTGGACTTCTGACAGAATATGGCTGGATAAAATAACTGTGATCCCTTTTTCAGGAAAAGAGCGGATAAGCCTGCGCAGATCCTGGATACCAATAGGATCCAGACCATTTCCAGGCTCGTCTAAGATCAGCAGTTTAGGATGATTCAACAGGGCAACAGCTATGCCTAATCTCTGCTTCATACCCATAGAGAACTGCCCTGCTCTTTTTCTTCCCGTGTCCTGCAGACCCACCGTGTCTAAAACTTCCTCGATCCGTCTTTCAGGTATATCCAGCAGCTTGGTACGTACTTTCAGATTTTCTTTGGCTGAAAGATTTTCATAGAGAGGCGGCGACTCGATCAGCGCTCCCATATGTTCCAGGTCCTTTCTGCTCCACGGATGTCCGTCAAAATAAATCTTTCCTCCGCTGGGCCGGAGCATTCCTGTGATCATCTTCAGCGTAGTAGACTTTCCCGCGCCATTTGGACCCAATAATCCATACACAGAATTCTCCCTCACATGTAAAGATATATTTTTCACTGTTCTTTGCTTTTTAAAGTCCTTACAAAGTCCTTCAGTTTCTAATAAAATTCCCATATCATCTTTCCTGTCCTTTCTTTCTTGTTCAAAGTGATCATAAGGATCAATTTTAAAGATTTCTTGAAGATTTCAAAATTTATCCGGTTTTTCCCCGAAAAACCCCAGGTAAACGATCCATCGGTTTAAAAAATCCTGGTTTTGCAGTATCCTTATTCCGGGAGGTGAAGAAATGGACCCGGAAAAATTCGGCGCTTTTGTGGCTCTGTGCCGCAAAGAAAAAAATATGACGCAGCTGGAGCTGGCTCAGAAACTAAAGGTTACAGATAAAGCCGTAAGCCGTTGGGAAAGAGGCAAAGGTTTCCCTGATATCAGCCTCCTTGTTCCCCTGTCCGAGGCTTTAGATATTACAGTTTTAGAACTAATGAACTCTGAAAAAAGAGAGGAAAGAATGGAAAATTTCTCAGAAGAAAATATCAAAGACATGGTAACCAGTGTTGCTGAAATAGAAAAGAAAAACCGGAGGGAAGATCATCTTATTACATGGATTGCAGTCCCTGTGGCCCTTATGACTGCGTTCCTGACAAGATCCACAGGACACGGAAGTCTGCTGGCCGGGCTGATATTAGGGGGCATCGCCGCCCTTGCTGTCGTAGGGCTGGTCCTCTTTATCCTGGACAGAAAAGACAATACCAGCCGGAAAGCCTATGGCATCCTTATGCTCCTGGGCACAGGCGTTACCCTGGTCCTCCTGTACCTGATGGGCGTCAGCCATCTGTTGCTGCTGGGAGGATTATTTTTCCTTTTGTGTATTACTACAGCTGTGGCCTTTTCATAAATAAGATCATCCCTCATACCCAAGTCTTTTTATCAGATAAGGGGAGTGTGCCTTCTATTCAAAACAAAGTCCTCTCGTCTGATAAAAAGGCTCCCGTATTTTTCCCGAAAGAATTGACATGTTTGACAAAGGATGTTAGACTGTCTTATATGTTATTTTAATATTAACATCTAAGAGAATATACCATAACGAAAGGGAAAACTAATGATGGATATCATGTCACAAAACCGTGCTTTTGAAGAAATGCTGAAGCCCGCATTGGCCCGTCTTCAGGGAAAAGATGCCAGGGTTCTTGCAGAAAACACCGGAATAGAATATGACAAAAACCAGCAGATATTTTTTCTGGAAAGCCTGGGAGAAAAAATTCAGATCCTATATCCCCAATATGAGATAACCCCAAAACTAAATGACTGGCATCATCTTCTGATCCTTCACTACATAGATATGGCAGACGGTACTCCCCTGTCAGGCCAGCTGATGACATTCGGGGAACTTCCCGGAGGAATGGTCCGCGGGGGCGGGTTTGACCGCCAAAGTGAAAGGACCCTCAGCCTGCAGTTTGGAAACTGCTCTCCGGATCTGGTCCAAAAAGCCTGTGAAGCCCTGGGAGCCGAAATCTTTGCGTCTAATGCAGACTTATCCGCAGTATTTCATCTTTTTCCCTTTTATCCCATCACTCTGAAACTCTGGTTTGCAGATGAAGAGATTCCAGGAAGCGGAAAGCTGCTGCTGGACAGAAGCGCGTCCCATTTCCTCTCTGTGGAAGATGCGGTAACAGCCGGTTCCCTGGTATTAGAAGGCTTATTGAAAAAATATAAAGAATTATGCTGACAAAGGAAGGAATATAGCAATGACCGTCTGTATTAAATCATTGATCCAAAACATGAATCTGGTCATAGGCTGTACCATTGGCTGCAGCTACTGCTATGCCAGAAACAATGTCCGGCGTTTTCATATGATCGATGACTTTGAAAAGCCGGAATATTTCCCCAGAAAACTGCGGCTAATGGAGAAAAAACGGCCTCAAAATTTTCTGCTCACCGGTATGAGCGATTTTTCTCTCTGGGAACCGGAATGGAGGGAAGAAATATTCTCAAAAATGAGCCAGAACCCTCAGCACCAATACCTTTTTTTGACCAAACGCCCGGAAATGATCCAATTTTCCACTGCATTGGATAACGCATGGTTCGGAGTAACCGTTACAGCCAGCAAGGAAAAAGAGCGTATCCAGGCCCTGCGGGAACATATCCAGGGCGGCCACTATCATGTGACTTTTGAGCCAATGTTCGATAATATCGGAGATGTAGATCTTTCCGGTGTGGAATGGGTTGTCATTGGCACAGAAACAGGACGCAGAAAAAACAAATCCGTATCCAGGCCGGAGTGGGTGTGGAATCTTACAGATCAGGCAAAAGCGCTGGGAATTCCGGTGTTTATGAAAGAGGACCTGCTTCCTATTATGGGAGAAGATCAAATGATCCAGGAACTGCCCCCGGCATTTATCCGGGTTTTGGAGGAACAGAACTCATGGAAAAAATAATGGAAAAGGATCTTTTGATCCGGGATGTAGAAACGAAAAATATCATGACTAAATCCAATCTTCCAGTGGGTGGATATTCTGTCAATCCTTATGTGGGATGTACCCACGGCTGCAAATACTGCTATGCCTCTTTTATGAAACGCTTTACCGGGCATACCGAGCCATGGGGAACATTTCTGGATATAAAGCACTGGCCGACAATTAAAAACCCGAAAAAATATAAAGATCAACGGGTAGTGATCGGTTCCGTGACAGATGGATATCTTCCCCAGGAAAAGCAGGTAAGAAATACCCGCAGGATTTTAGAACAATTAAAAAGCAGTGGTGCAGAAATCCTTATCTGTACGAAATCGGATCTTGTACTCCGGGATATTGACTTGCTAAAAGAAATGGGAAAAGTCACTGTCTCTTGGTCAATCAACACACTGGATGAAAAATTTCAGGCAGACATGGATCAAGCTGCCAGCATCAGCCACAGGCTTGAAGCAATGAAACAGGTATACGAAGCCGGAATACGCACGGTTTGTTTCATTTCCCCGGTGTTTCCGGGCATCACAGATTTTGAAAAAATTTTTGAGCGGGTGAAAGATCAGTGTGATCTGGTATGGTTAGAAAATCTAAATCTCCGCGGCGGTTTTAAGCAGGAGATCCTAGATTATATTCAGAAATGTTATCCCCACCTTATTCCTTTGTATGATGAAATCTATCGCAAGGGAGATCGAAGCTATTTTCGTTCATTAGAAAACCAGGCAGCACAGATGGCCCAAAAATACGACTGTCCTTTTGTAGACAACGAATTGCCGTATGGCCGGGCAGAGCCGGGACATCCGGTGATCGTGGACTATTTCTATCATGAAGAAGTACGGGGATCGGAAAATACAGGACGACGCAAAAAAAACTGATTTAGTAAGATAAAAACATAAAAGTGGTGCCGACCTGGCACCACTTTTACATTTTTTAATTTCGCAATTCTTTCACATGTTCCATCCCCTGAGAGATAATTGAACGTACATGGTCGTCATCCAGTTCATATAAGATATTCTTTCCCTTTCTGTACCAGCGTACCAGACCATTCATTTTCAATATCCGTATGTGGTGAGAAACGGCTGGTTCCGACATATTCAGCTTTCTGGCAATCTCATGGATACATGCCTCAGAGGTAAATATCTGAAACAGGATCCTGACACGGGAGGGGTCTCCCAGTGCTTTAAAAAGCTGAGTCATCCGTTCAAGGTCAACCTCTTCTGAAGCACATGTCTGTTTCAATTCCATAGAATTTTCTCACTCCTATACATCAAAGCCCCTTGACAAACAGTGCACGGATAGCATTAAACACAGCAAGTATCATAACACCTACATCTGCAAAGACTGCCAGCCACATATTGGCAAATCCCAGAGCAACCAATACCAGACAGATCAGTTTGATACCGATGGCCACTACTATATTCTGATATACAATGCCCAGACACTTTCTGGAAATCTTAATCGCTTTTGCAATCTGCATAGGATCATCATCCATCAAAACGATATCCGCCGCTTCGATTGCAGCATCAGATCCCATGGCTCCCATGGCGATACCGATATCCGCACGGCCCAGTACAGGAGCATCATTGATACCATCACCTACAAAAGCCAGTTTGGCTTTATCGCTTTTTTCATTTAACAGTTCTTCCACTTTTTCCACTTTATCTGCCGGGAGAAGCTCGCTGTATACCTGGTCGATTCCAAGCGAAGAGGCAACCTGATCCGCCACTTTTCTTGAATCTCCGGTCAGCATGACAGTCTTGCTGACGCCTGCTTTTTTCAATGCCTGGATAGCGCCTTTGGAATGTGGTTTCACGATATCGGAGATAACAATATGTCCTGCATATTTGCCATCAATTGCTATATGGATAATGGTACCCACACTGTGACATGGAATAGCCTTGATGTTCAGACGGTTCATCAGTTTATCATTGCCTGCGGCAACAGTTATACCGTCTACTTTGGCAATCACGCCATTTCCACTGATTTCCTGTATGTCAGACACACGGGAACGGTCGATTTCTTTTCCATAGGCCTTTTGTAGGCTCTTGCTGATGGGATGAGAAGAAGCACTTTCAGCCAGAGCAGCATACTCAACCAGTTTTGCATCCTCGATTTTATTATGATGGATCCCATTGACTTCAAATACACCCTGTGTCAGCGTACCGGTTTTATCAAAGACTACAATCTGAGTCTGAGATAAAGTTTCCAGGTAATTGGAACCTTTGACCAGAACGCCTGCTTTGCTGGCTCCTCCAATCCCGGCAAAGAAACTTAATGGTATGCTGATTACCAGAGCACAGGGGCAGCTGGCTACAAGGAATGTAAGTGCCCGGTAGATCCATGTCTCCCAGTCTGCATCCAGTCCCAGACCCAGTATCCTTATCAAAGGTGGAAGGATCGCCAGTGCAAGTGCCGCATAGCAGACAGCCGGTGTATAAATTTTGGCAAATCTTGAAATGAAATCTTCGGATTTTGATTTCCGGGAAGAAGCATTTTCCACCAGATCCAGAATCTTTGAAACCGTAGATTCTCCGAACTCTTTTGTAGTCCGTATCTTTAACAGACCGGTCATATTGATGCAGCCACTGATGATCTCATCTCCGGATTTTGCCTCACGGGGCAGACTCTCTCCTGTAAGGGCAGCTGTATTCAAAGTAGAAGATCCCTCCACTACGATTCCATCGATGGGAACTTTTTCCCCCGGCTGGACCACAATGACGCTTCCGATCTCTACTTCATCTGGATCGACCTGTTCCAGTTTTCCGTTGTTCTCAATATTTGCATAGTCCGGACGGATATCCATCAGATCACTGATATTGCGGCGGCTTCTTCCTACCGCATAACTCTGGAACCATTCTCCTACCTGATAGAAAAGCATAACAGCAATGGCTTCCAGATAGTCGCCGTTTTCATAAACTGCCAGAGCAAGGGCTCCAAGAGTGGCTACTGCCATAAGAAAGTTTTCATCAAAGATCTGGCCGTTGCGGATACCTTTAAAAGCTTTTCTCAGAATGTCATATCCGATTATGAAATAGTCGGCCAGGTAACATACTAACCGTATCCAGCGGCCAGATGCGCCTAACCGGTCAAAAGTGTCAGCCGCAAGAAGCTGAAGTACCAGCAGCAGAACAGAAGCTGCCAGAATCCTCCAGAGCATGGTCTTCTGTTTTTTGGTCATGCCGCTTTTTGCGCTTCTGCCGATCAAAAGAAGGATTGCGGCAAGTATAGTGACCACAATAAGCAGTCCGTTTACTATTAATTTCTGCATGATAAATTCTCCATTCTATTATTATTTAATCGTTTATTTGTTTCATATAAGGGAAGCCCTTCAGGATGAAACCGTCAGGGCTTTGCTATGGGGAGCAATTACATAAAATTACATAAAGATCTCGCAGTCCGGCTCTACCTTCTTACATGCCTTAACAACATCAGACATAACCGATGCAGGCTCTTTTCCTTCGTCAAATTCTACGATCATTTTCTGGGTCATAAAGTTTACAGTAGCATTCTGGACACCGGCTGTTTTACGGGCTGCATCCTCCATCAGATTTGCACAATTTGCACAGTCTACTTCGATTTTGTAAGTCTTCTTCATAATAAAAATCTCCTTTATATAAAATGATTCAACAATTAAAAATTCTTTTAATCGTTAAGACTACAATACTCTATCTATCCCTTTCCGTCAATAGGATAAAACCATATTCTCCCCTTTGGGCTATCAGAATTTCCAATTGGGCTATTTCCATATATTGAAGACTTTTAATAACGAACTGCTCTTATCCTGAAAATAAAAAAGGACTGAAACAACTCATAGTTTTCCATGAATGTTTCAGTCTCTTTATTATCATCAGTATGCAAGGGGCGCTGTCAATGATACGCCTTACCCCTCCTGTACAGGAGCAGCCTTTCCAAATCCATTCCATGCATAGAGGCCTTTTATGTTCTCATCACCTAAAAATTTATCTACCTGGCAGATATGCAGAATATGATCGCCAACTTCCACAGACTGCTGGAGAGTAGCAACCATAGCCAGCCGGGTATCTGCCGGGATCTGAATGTCGCTGCCTTCAATCTCCTTCATTTCGATTTCGTTAGCCGCAACCTTATTCACTTTGGCGCCGGTAGATGCTCCGCAGGCCATTACTGCCTGAGCAAGACTTTCACCTGGTACGGTAATGATCACTTTCCCGGTTTCACGGACTCTCTTCCCTGTATGTGACTGTTTGCCGGCAGCAAATCCAACCATAGGCGGATTAAAGGATAAATAAGAGACAAAGCAAATAGGAGCCAGATTTGTAGTGCCGTCCTCATTCTGAGAACAGATCAGAGTCAGAGGATTAGGGGACGTAAAAACAGTTGCTTCCATAATGTTCAATTCTTTCATATCTTTCAAACCTTTCTCATAATAATTTCAGTCATTGACGTCAATATCAACTGGTGATATATTTAATATACCTAATAAAAAAATTAAATCAAGTACGCAAATTATTTATACATGGTATAAAAAAAGATACTATCCAAAGAATGGAGTGTGACTCTTTTATGACTTATGAAGAATTTACAGAGAAAGTGAGCAGTGTGATTCTGACAGAAAACGGCAACTGTCCCGTTACGCCGGTGATCCAAATGCTTCAGGGAAAATGGAAACTTCAGATCATTTATGAACTTTGCATCAAATCCCCTATGCGATTCGGAGAATTGAAGAAGATGCTCAAACCCATCACCAATGCTGCTCTTACCAATGCCTTGAAAGAACTGGAAAAAGATGAACTGGTCCAGCGTATCCAATATAATGAAATGCCACTGCGGGTAGAATACTCTCTCACCGGGAAAGGTCAGGATTTACTGCCGGTTTTCTATGCCATTTCACAATGGGGGATGAAGTATATTCCCTGAAGAAGTTTACTTTAAAAACTGTCTCAGTTCCTCCCGGCGGCTTTGAAAGTCCCTGATTCCCAGATCGTAAAGGGCATACTCTGCCTTTTCATCCATGGAATAAGTACCCACTTGGATAGTTTCGCTGGGAGCAAAGACAAAGGCTGTCCCCTCTTTTTCCAATTCAAAAATCCGTTTCAGATTTTCGTTATAGGTAATATGCCGCCGATCGATAGTTTCCACAATACGGGGATATTTCCGGCAGAGCCTGGAGTACAGGAAATGCATTCCCTGTGGTTTTCTCACATAGTCCCTGTTTTTCGACAATATCACAACCAGCCGGTCACAGCCTTCTGCCAGGGCATGGTCTGCAGGAATCGCATCAGAGATCCCTCCGTCATAATAGAAAGTGCCCTTTAATTCCACCGGACGGCAGGCTGCCGGGATCGCGCTGGAGGCCATGATCAGCCGGTAATCATCCTGGGACATCATTTCTTTTCCATAATACTCGGGCTTTCCTGTCTCTGCATTTGTCACCACTACCTGATATTCGGCAGGGTTGTTCATAAGAGCGGGAAAATCCAGAGGATCCCTGCCTCCGGAATTGGTCAGAGTGCCATAAATATAGGGAAGGCCAAAAAGATTCCCTGTTTTTAAAAGACTCTTCATGCCGAAATATTCTTTATCATGGATATGTTCTGTGAAAAATCGGAGATTTCTCCCCTTTTGTCCGGCAAGATAGGAAGCCAGGTTTCCCGATCCGCCTGAGACGCCGATACAATAATCAAAGGAAATCCCCGCATCCAGAAAGGCGTCCAGTATCCCCGCATTATAGGCGCATTTCATACCGCCGCCTTCCACTACAAGTCCAGTCTTTTTCTTCTGTCTCATTGTAAATTCCTTCTTTCTGTTCACTTTATTCAGCATCCCCATGGATGTTTTTTAACTTTTCATGATAACGGTCAATAATATCCTGAAGAGTAATTTCTCTCATTTTCTGCTCTGCCGCTTCTTGTATTTCCTCATAAAAGTCTCCGATAGCAAGCTGGACATTGATCCCTACTCCGCACTCCGGATTAATGTCAATGTCCAGATGAAGCAGAGGTTTTTCTCCCTCTACTGCCCGATAAACATCCAGCATAGTAATTTCATCCGCAGGTTTTGTAAGGCAGGCGTTTGCCTGGCCCTGGGTATTGGAGATAAGGCCTGCATTTTTCAGAGCCGCCATCAGCTGCCGGATATAGGCAGGATTTGTTTTTACACTTTCTGCGATCCTGGCGCTGGTCAGATGCTCTTCTTCTCCCAGGCAGATAAAAGCCAGAGTATGTATGGTATCGCTTAGTTTTCTGGAATATTTCATATTTCACCTCAAAAATTTCTTCTTATACTTGTAATTTATATTTTAACATGATACAATCTCAATGTAATTTTTATAATAACAACCAAAGAAAGGAAAGTCAACTATGCATGCAGTAAAAAATACCGCTTTAGAAAATACACATTGGAAAAATGTTCAGACCTTATTAGATAAATTCAATTCTTCCGAAGCCATTCTGGTAGGAGCGGCAGCCGGCATGTCCGCCTCCTGCGGCTATAATTTTTTCTATCAGAATGATGGGATATTCCAGAAATATCTGGGGGATTTCCATAAAAAATATGGATTTACCGGAGCCTTTAACGGATTTTACTATCATTATCCTTCCCCGGAAGCCCACTGGGCATTTCTTGCACGTATGGGCTATATGGAATATGAGTGCCCTACAGGGCAGCCCTACTACGATCTCATGGAACTCCTTGAGGGTAAAAACTATCATATTATGACTACGAATCAGGACTTCCAGTTTACCCGTGTAGTCTCCGAAGAAAAACTAAGCGCCATCCAGGGTGATTCCCGCTATTATCAGTGCAGCCGCCGGTGTCATGACCAGATTTATTACAACAAGGATATGGTCTATGCCATGAATGCAGCTATTGACGAGAATCTGTGTATCCCCACCGAAATGATCCCCCGCTGTCCCAAATGCGGCGCCCAGATGGAGCCCTGGGTGCGGGGATATACATTCCTGGAAGGTGCCAAGTATAGAGACGAATACCGGAAGATCAACGAATTTCTGGAAAAGAACAAAGAGAAGAAGATCCTTTTCCTGGAGCTGGGCGTAGGACGAATGACCCCTATGTTTATCCAGGAACCTTTCTGGAATCTCAC
>ERZ1643249.2831-NODE-2831-length-15841-cov-11.337958_pt1 | contig 15841 bp, 16 predicted proteins | sample MGYA00579263_ERZ1643249 | MGnify/ENA primary metagenome ERZ1643249 (study PRJEB29033, sample SAMEA4952264) | chicken gut metagenome | biome: Broiler Chicken; feature: Gastrointestinal Tract; material: Caecum | place: Ireland | collected 2018 | study: Broiler...
TCTGCTTTGTGGTCTTCTTAATCTCTGTCTCTTTTCCATCAATATCCAGAACTACAGTTCTCTCTACGTCCACGCCCTCAACTTCCTGCCCATTCACAATCGGTCGAACATTATCTGCCTGCGTTCCGTCTGCGTTCTTGCCTGTAAGCACTTCCATAACGGCGTTCATCACTGTGGATTTTCCGGAACCGTTCTTCCCGGATACTCTGGTTTTCTCTCCAAAGTCCGCATGAAACTCATGCTCTCCGCTGAAACAGCGGTAGTTATTCAGCGTCAGCGACTTGATCTTTACATTCTTCACTCTCTACTACCTCCATCTGTGATATTGAAACCTCAAAAGCAATTCTTTTTTCATCTTCCATTCTCTTTATATATTCCCTGCTCTGAATTCTTCCGGTAATACGGATCTTATTTCCAATCTTTAGATTACTGCTGTATCTCGCGTTTCTTCCCCAGCATATACAGGGAATGTAGTCCGATTTCCCGTATGGGCGGTTGACAGCTAGAAGTAAATCGGCAACCTCCCTTCCTAGCGGTGTCTTTCGGTAAATTGTAGGCTTACATATGTATCCTTCCAGGAAAATTTCATTTATTTCATTTCTCTCTTCTATTAATGTAGCTTCTTGAGCGAAAACAAAAATAAGAAGATGATTCCCGGTTTCGCTTTCCCAATTATAAGAACGGAACTGACCGGAAATATGAATATACTTCCCTTCATAATCCTGCTTCATATCCAAAAGACGTTCCGAAACCATAATAGGAACAATGTCGAAAATCCCGCTTTTTCTTCTTATATTTAAATAGGAAGAAAAAAATTTTTCTCCATATGATTCATGATTAAATCTGAATTTTGACGTTACTTCCCCGGATACATTCACATCATTTGTATTCATTTTTTTCTCTCCTCTTCCTTTAATGTGTATATAAGTGTTCCACAAAATGAAATAAACCATCCTATATAAAGCATATCTTCAAGATTTATTGATGTTAAATTCCATAAGGCAATTTCTATTGCCAAAAAGCAGGAAGAAAACACAATAAACGATTTTAATATTTTCATATCATCTTCTCTTTCTTTTCGTACCTTTTGATTTTCTGTTCTTTTTCCGTTTAATCCGTTGTCCCATTTTCTATATCTCCTTCCACATCTGAGTTATAATAGTTAAATCCTTCTCCGTCTTGGCTTACATATTCATAACTGTTGAATACATAAATCCAGTAAACATTGGTTCCGAACAGCGCGGCTAAAGTCACTAAAAATGCGATAAACCACCTTTTCGCTTGCGCTCTTGCATCCGAAATCAATTCAGACACAAGCTTTTCTGCATCGCTCCATGTCAATTTCTTTTCTTCCATATAAAAATATCCTCCTATGATATTTGCCAATCACAGGAGAATTGTGTTATAATCTCTCTGTAACTGACTAAGTCTGGTTTAGTTGGTTACACGCTCCGGTGGATGGTGTGAACATCTGCCGGGGCAACTTATTATTTAATTGTTACAAGACAATAACTTTCTTCGAATGTTTATCGTATTGAAGTTGTAGTGTGTCTCCGCTACGATCAATAAGAATACCTTCATCTCCATTCACTTCAAGATGAAACCATTCCATATCAAAGTTGTTGTCTTGAATCCATTTACGGATTACATATTCTGATATGGTTCTTGCTCCTTTAATCACCAATATATTCCCTCCTAGAAAATAATTTGTGCGTTGTGCTCTTCTATAAGCATTCTCGTATTATTGCACGGTTTCCAGTTTTTAACATATTCCACGGCATCATCAAATCGAAGTATAAGTACTTTGCCAGTGAAATCGCTGTCAGAAAAAGGCATTATGTGGCTTTTCCGAATTTCGGAATTACTTACGATGAAGTAATCCTCTCCTTCTATGAATCTTTTCTTATTATCAAGAAATCTTTTGTTAGCCGTTCCTTTTATTAATACGGAAAGCATTTTCCGGTAATGCTTTTACATATCTGATTTTTATAAGACACTCACCTTTTATTCAAAAACTTATTAATGAAATAAATTTGCCCTTTTCCGGTTACTTTTGTGGTGCGAGTAAGTCTTACGCTTCCATCCGGATTATTGACTGTGCTTTCTTTGACCTCAAACAGACCCTGTTCAACATATCTCTGAATCGGCATATTGTAACTGCTTCCCGTTTTCATGAGATAACCATTATCTCTCATCCACTGAAACATTCGTTTCTGTCCGATCGAGTGTCCATTCTGGCAAATCAATTTTGCTAAGTCTCCAATAAGAATTGATTGCCTTGAGGCGGATACTGAATCAGCAAACACTTCTTTTGGTTTCATCTGTTCGATACGTTCCTGTTTCTGTGCGATAATCTTATCTCTTTCCGCAATTTTTCTTTGGGCTACCAAAATCGCTTTTTCCAACAATTCATCATCAGTCATGGATTCCTGACCTGCGATGTAACCGCCGTGTTTACGGATAGAGGGAATGACTTCATGTGTTATCCAACGCTTAAACTTTTTGGCTTCCGGCTTTCTGCTTGCCAGCACAAGCGAATACAATCCATATTCATTCACGCAATTAGTATCCCCACCAGATAACCCTAAGTTGAACTTAGACTTCTCATCTTCGTCTAACCTTTGTACCGATACGGTAGCATTGCTTAATTCTAAAGCCTTGCAAATATCACTTGCCACAAACCATGGTTCATCATTGATGGAAACTGTTCTGATCTCTCCAAATTCTTCGCTATTAAAAATCTGTAATCCGTTCACTATTTCCCTCCTTTCCTCTCTCTTGCCTTTTCAATGTCCCTGCGTGTTTTAAATGCGTTAGCGTTTGATAGAAGAATTGCTCTATCTTCAGCTGTAAGTAGTAGCAGCACAGAAACGAATTCCTTAATTTCCTCCTTTTCTTTTTTTGATAAAGTAGCGCTCAATATATCTTGCATAATAATGTCTCCTTTCTTCAACTTGGTTTAAGTATACATCTACTCAGTTTGATTGTCAATAGTTATTTTAAACTGAGTTTAAATTATTATTGACTTTTTTATGCAAATGCCGTATGATAATGGCATAGAAAGTGAGGTGATAAAATGGATAAAACTCTTCTAAGAATAAGACAAGTTTTTCATGAGAGCGGAAAATCTCAAACAGATATAGGAAAAATGATAAGTAAAACATCTCAATATGTTTGGAAATTGCTAAACAACGATACTATAAAACCAAGTGATAGCGTAATAAAAGATATATGCAGAGAATTTTCCGTAAATGAAGAATGGCTACGGCATGGAAATGGCGACACATATATAAAATCTGACGATAAACTATCTGCATACGTTTCGCAAATTACAGATTCCGATGATGATTTTATAAAAGATTTTATAATGATTTATATGGAATTAGATGAGGACAGCAAATTAGCTTTGAGAAAGATAGCAGACGCGATGGTTAGAATTAGAAAAGAAAGAGACCTTTAAGTTTGGTCTCTTTCTTTTTCATATTTCACCTTTATAAAAATATAAATTCTTCGTAAATATGTATCGTTTTTCATCTTCTTTACCATTTCAATAATTTCTTTCTTATAATCCATCTAAACATCCTCCCTGCTTTTTAGACATTATACCACCGTTTGAAAAAGAAATTTGTCAAAAACAGAACATTATTCCTTATTTGTTTATTATATAACATAACATATGTTCGTTCAATATAAAATATAAATATTCATATTTTGTTTTATGTTTTATAAAAATTGGAATATATTATGAAAAGAAAATTAGAATAGTTTTTTTGATAATCCCCTTTGGTCTTTATATTCAAGTGGAAAACTCTTTTAAAGTTTGAATAAAAAACCAAGGGGGATACAAAATATAGCGACAATATTTAGATATAGTTGGTTAATGAGTTACTGTCTCTGCCCTCCTTTCATTTTTATGTTATGCTACCTGCTTACGCAGAAACACCCATTAAAGAAATAAACGTTCCTTTTCCGGCTGTTCCATTGACCGGATTCCATTTCTTTTTCTTCTTATATTCGTATACTGCATTGTAAAGCCCTTCGCCGAACACACCTGGGCTTTCCACACCACCGCACTCAATTCCTCGCAGCATAAAAAGAATCTCAAGAGCAGTGACCATATACTGCGTCTCACCCTTCTTGACATAATGACCCTCGATGGCAGCCGCGGATTTCGGCCCCCATTCGCCATCCACCTCAAGTCCAGCATCGTAATCAAGGTTCATGGCAGTCTGCACCACTTTGATACCGGCCTTTTTTGTTTCATTTCCACGGTCTCCGTCAACTACAATACCACATCCAGCAAAGTTATTTGCGTGGATCTGTCCGGCGGCGATAATTTCATTTTCAACGGTCGGGGCTGATGATCCTTCCGGTGTCACCGCCGCATAATTCGGGCGATGAAATCTATGAGATGTGCCGGAGACAGCGTATTTCTTCCCGACTACTACTCCACCGCCATTTGATATAACACCAGATGCACCGGAAGTATTACCCTCAATTGTATAGAAATATCCACCAGATACTTGGTATACAATTCCTGTATGAGAATAGCGACTGCCATTCCAGAAAACGACTACATCGCCTACCTGCGGTGAAACATATCTGCGTCCAGCAGCTTTACTTTTGGATGCCAACGTATCACAGGAAATGTATGGGGCGTGCAATAATAATTTTTTAGCATTTGCTAACCCGTATGCTTTAACAAAGCACCAATGTACAAATGCGGCACACCAATATTGTGCCTGATAGTTTCCAAGTCCCCAGTTAGCCAAATCTCTCCAATACTTCGTGTAATTTCCTCTTCCGGCATTGGCCGTCTTACTGTCAAGCTGACTGTTAGATCTTTTCTCAAGATATCCGTCTTCTGCCTTTGCGATGGCAATGACGGTATTCATATTAACTCCCACGGTTTGTCCTCCTTCCTCTTCGGCGTATTCTTTAATCCATTTCACACAGCACTCATGCCGGGACTGGAATTTTTTATCTCCTACCTGATTGTCATTGCTGGTGTCGTTCTGATCTTTTTTCAGGGATGCAAAAATGCTGTCCGGCGTGTAAGGTTTTGCTGCCCGGTCAAAGATCCGCTTGGTTGGAGACAATCCGCCCAAATGCTCGATTTCGCACCACATCATCTGCGCCTTTACGTCCGTCACGCCATATTCTTGTGCTGACTTGATGTATTTTTCCATTAACTCAGCAAATAGCGCATCCTGGCACTCTTTTCCGACAGGTGTCGTAATAATCGCAATCAGCGCACGCTTCTGGGCGGTAGTCGGCGCCCATTTGGCAGCCACCCAGTCTACTGATAGTTTTGATTTGATCCCGGCCGTGTCTGCCGCCCGGAAGGCTGCCGGATCTTTTTGCAGGATCATCTGACATAGCTTTCTCCCTTCATTTCCATAGTTCTGCGCCCATCCGAGGGTGCATGTGACTTCCTTGCTGCTGTTTGTGTGCGGCCCGGCATAAGCGTCATACCGGCGATTTCCGTATATTTGCCCGCCGGATTCCACCGCTCCGATGATGTTTGTTAATACTTTCATATTCTGACTGTTCATAGTTTCACCCCTTTTAGGTATCTTTATAAATTCCTGCCCATTCATTGTAACTGTTATCGACACCCGTTCTGTACCAAATTCCTACGGCTCCACTTATATATTCTGTAGTAGGAACATATATCTGAAGAGTTATTGCTGAATCAGAAAAGATAGGAAAGGGTTCACTGCGAAATACTAAAAGAAACCCTTCATATTCAACATTATCTGGTGGTGCTCCATTTTCTCCTGACCTTAGATCATACGTTGGATAAACTCCGGGATCAAAAATTTCATTAAGATTATCATCCAGTGTCAATAATCTTGATCTTGCTATCAGAGAATTATTAAAAATTTCATTTATTCCGCCAATAACCGTTTTTTGATTTGTCTTTAATTTTTCTATTGTAGCTTCAGCTAACTTATCTACTATGTAATTCCATACACTCGAAAAAAGCGTTCTTTTGTTCGTACCATCTGAAGAATCGCCAATCATTAGATCATCGTTGTCTTCCGGCCGGCTTTTTAGTGGGTATGTATTCCAGTTCGCCACCTATTTTTCATCTCCTTCCTTATCGGCTTCCGTCTGCTTCAGAAGCTCTGTATATCTTTTCGCATCTACGATATGTTTTTCTTTACATAGCTCGTTTTCCAAGCTGTCCAGAACATAAATCATAAGATCAGCTGGGATCCGATTACTTTCCATTATTGACCGGATAAAGATTCCTATTTCTTCTTTTGCCTGATCAAGCATCATTCCTATCGGCGTTGCCATTTACAGTCACCTCCTTTGATTTTTCCATTAAACCCATGCTGTTTATCTCAACCTTATTTTTGGGTTCACTTTTTAATTCGCTTATATTTCCATCTTCAAAAGATGGATTATAAAGTTCGTTTTTAAGCATTAAATCCATTTTCCCTCCATTATGATGGCCAGCTCGTAATAATCCCGTCTCTTATTGTCACATTTCCACTTTTCCAATTAATTCCTCCACCAGGTCTGTTTGTAATGGAGGTTACGACAGGAAAGGTTCCGTTTTCAGTTGTGTAACCGTTTATTGCCAAAAGATTGTCTATTTTGACGTTCTGAATTTCCCAGTTATGAAAATTTACATCTGAATAAATATTGCAGTCTGTATTATTAGGAATTTTAAAGCTATTCTTGCATGAAAATCCGTCAATCACTGCGTTTTGAATATAGTAATCACGAAAATCCATGTTACATCCTACATATAAAGTGTCTGATAGAAAATCGGAAAAATCTTTTGATGAATATAAAAGTTTGACAACATAATCTCCATATGAACTTTCCTGCGCCCCCCAGGCCATATAACTTCCAGAAGTCCTCAGGCCAAATGTAATTCCCTTATAAGACTCATAGGAAGAAAAAAAGTTAGCTCCGATTTGCCCTAAATCTGTTCCTGTATGCGATACATATATCCTTCCTCCGACAATAGACGCTTCTGAGTCGGCGGCTTTGGAATATATTTCACCTCCATAAACATATATTCCATCTTTATCCCATCTTCCGATTTCCGTGTTGGAAGCATCCCTTATACTCAGCTTTCCATACCGGTTATTTGTTCCGCCAAGCGTCAGAGTCCCGGATTTGATGTATGTAGCATTAATGTACAGATCACCGTCTTCGAGAAAAATCCCCTGCACCGTCCCATCATTGGTCAGCCTGTTAAAAACTCCTTCCTGATTCAAAGACTCGTCAAGTTCATTAACGGCGGTGTCATCAGTATATTTACTTGCTTTTTCCCAATCAGTTGATACATAACTTCCACTTTGCCTTGAACGTTTACAACGCATGATGTCGCCATTCGCTCCCTGCGCCCAGAGGTCTCCAATGTCGTACGGCGGATAAGGCGTTGAATAAAACACCTGCCGTTTCCTATCCGCCGTGTCTTGCGCTTGTGCCGCCTGATCCAAAGCTTCAGTAATATCACTATCCTGAATGGCCTGCCAAATATAACCGCTCGAACTTTGCTGAAAACGATAGGTAAATCCTTTATCCTGCCAATAGAATAAATCACCGATATGCCTTTGTCGTTTTTCTTCGGTATTCCATTGTGAGGCCGGAATATTTGTAAGTGTGGGCTGATAGTTGTAATACCAAGTCTCAATCTTCCCGTCTATCTGCTCCTGCATATTATTCAGATTTCCGGTAACAGCTTCTGAAAATATATTGAGATTTTCTTCTACCGCCTCAGCATAGGTATCATCGGTATACTTGTTTCTCTTCTCCCAGTCAGCGGCATTGTACGTGCCAGATTCACGTTTTTGAATACATGTCATTATGTCTGAGGTAGCAGAGTTAAACCACAAATCGCCAACGTCGTACGGCGGAACTGGCTGGCTTACAAATATCTGTGCTTTACCATCAATCGTGTCGAATACGTCCTTGGGGATTTCCATCGGTTCCCATCGACCGGATTGATAAATATATTGATTGCCGTTATTTGTGTCGTACCACAAATCCCCTTCGTGCATTTCCTTTTCTTTTTCCCACAATACAAAGATGGTATTTCCTTCGCGGTCAAAAATGGCGTTACCCTCGCGGTCAACTAACGCAACTTCTCCCGTTCCAGTCCAGTTTAACGACGGGTCGGTGGTTTGATACCATATTTCAGCCTTTTTATCCAGTTGTTCCGTGATTTCTTTTATGCTATCGGCATATACGCCGTTTATAAAGGTATTCAGATTTGCATCGTCAGTATATTTAACAGCTTTAATCCAATCCGAAGCGACATAGCTTCCTGTAGCTCTTGCTGTTTGGCATCTCATCATTTCCGATGTGCTGTCTCCAACCCATAAATCTCCCGCATCATACGGTGGATAGGGCTGACTTACGAACACACGTCTTTTCTGATCGGCAGTATCTTGCGCTTTAGCTGCATCAGCTAATGCTTTAGAAACAGCGGTATCTTCAATGTAATCCCATTTATATTCACCGTTTACCAATACCCAGCGATACGCCTGACCGCCATATTCCTCGTTATCTACGATATAGAAAAGGTCGCCAAGGTGCTTGTCTTTTTCAGAGTCCGTTGTCCATGAATTTGCAGGAGCATTTTCTATAGTTGGTAAATAATCATAAAACCAAGTTTCGATTTGCCCGTCTATTTGCGATTGAAGATTAGAAATCGCGGGGGCGTAAACAGCATCCACAAAATCGCTCAACTGCTGCTCCGCAATTTCATCAATGCTCCTTCCGCGAAGTGAAAATGAGTTGGCAACAATATCCACTTGACCAGTATCTATGTCTGCATTTAGCATTACTTGGCCATTTTTTTCTATTCGCAATGCGCCTGTTTTTATCCAGTCAGCATTAATTCCTACAGCTGTCAAAATCCTTACTATCGTATCACCGTCTACTGTCATTCCGGCATTATAGGTTTTGCCTCCGTCTGTGGATACTCCCCATGCTTCGGCGGTCATGCTCCAAATAATATCGGACTCGGACAGAACAGGCTTGTTGTGCATGAAGTATTTTTTGCTTCCGTCTGCCTGTGTTTCAATCGTAGTAAAAAGACCGCCAGAACCTTTAATCTGCTCTCCAAGTTCCTCAAGTGCTTCTTCCCTATCCGTTCTTTCTTTTTCTATCTCTTTTCTGTAGTCAACATACACCTGTGACATCTGGCTATATCTTGTCGCACTTTTTCTCGCCGGGGTCTCAGCGCCAAGGGATGTTGACTGATAAGCGCCGGGCTGGAAAACATTATTTGTAATATAGCTTTGATACGAATTTCCTTTTCGGTCGATCAAAACAACGGGGTCTCCTGCCTCGATTGTTGGGTCAGAAAGACCACTCGCAGAAAAGGTTCGGAATCTCATTCCAATTATTTTGGTTCCGAGCAATGACGCAATAGTATTTCCGGAATCTCCCTGTATTAATTTATTCTTTGAAACAGCAAGAACATATCCATCGTTTCCGGATTGATAAGATATTTCCTCTTTTCCGCCGCTTTCTCCATCTACTTCCTGAATTACTTTTATTCCGGTTATTACCACATCATCCAGTCCGGTATTCAGGGAGACAAACGACGCAAGGTTATGATGGGGCATTGTTGTTCCGGGATAAATTACTCCATTTTCAACGAAAGTAAATACTTTATCTTCCTGCGCATCTAAGACAAAATTTCCATCTGAATCTTCAAGGAATATATTATCCGCATCTTCAAACGCCGACAGGTCATACCACTTCATAGAAAGTCTGCCTTGCGAATCCGCATAGAAATAATAGCACGCAATCTGTCCAACCCATTGAAGAACCTGACGGAATGTTATGGAACTGTCGTCCGGCCTTTCCTGCACCACAAAATCGTCCTGATCGAATGTGACAGTTCCCAACGTTACCCCGCAGACAGAGCAGGCATCCTGAACAATCTGGCGTAGCGTTGCAGGATAAGACAGGCTGCTTTTTGAGTACGGCCGATCGAATTTGTATATGCTGTCATAGAATGTCAGTGTGATGATGGAGCCGTTGTATTTTGCTTCGTTCAGATAAAATTTCCCATACGACAGGCTTTCCGTTGTTCCGTCCGGAAGTTTCAGGCCAACCTTTACATTGGTTGCCGTACAGTCGGTAAAATCATAATCGGAAAACTTTTCGTCGATGTTGTTTAGCGTAAGCGTAAGCTGTCCGGTGATGATTGCTCCCAGATCGAAGCTGTTGGAACTTGATGTAGCAGTATCAAGTTTCATGCCATTCTGCCACAGGTCGCTATTGTCAATTTCCAAGGCAGTTCCGTTTTTCAGGGTAATGTCTGCGCTTTTGATATAATTTCGGTTGTCTTTCTTTAATTCTTCTCGAAATGCTGATGATACGTTTTTCATGGTGCTACACCTCAATTATGTCAAAACTTATAGATTCATACAGTTGCTTTCCGACCCACCAGTATTTTACCGGAGCCGTCCTGTCTCCGACATAAAACGTTCGGGTTTCATCCATTCCGGACATAGCGTCAGGGTATTTCACGGAAATGTACTCTGGGTTAAAAGCCTGTAGAATCTGTGCGGTTGTTGCACGGTCTTTGATGTTCCATTGCAAGGATATTTTTCTCTTTTGACCAACACGGTTTTTGTGCATGATCGTGTCGTCAGTACGACCAGATTCGGATGCCGAAATATCCTGCAATCCCCATGTAAAAACAGACGGGCAGGGAACTGAAACCCCGTCCACGGTTATCATTGCCATGTTATCTACCTCCAATCTTTTGAGGTTAGCGAACACAACACAATGTGTCCGGTGATTTTGACCATAAAAAAGACACCCACAATTAAGTGAGTGCATTTTGCATAGACAAAATTATTTATTTGTTAAGATTATAAATTTCCTCCGATTCTTTCCGCATTATTTTTAAGAAAAGAATTTCCAATTTTAAGCAAAAAGGAGCTATACGACCCCCAGTGTTTCTCTTTCAAAACTACCAAGGATTCGCGTAGCTCCATATGCGATATCCGATTATTTAATTGAAGATATTATACATCGGGTTTCCAGAAATAATAACTTGTTTATTTTATCCAAACTGTGGAGTGGGATTATACCGATAATCAATGGACTCCTGTCCTTTGGCAACCGCACGGGCAAGAACCTCGTTATCCTCCGTATATAACGTTGCGTACAGGTTAATCGGTGTCTGATTTCCTTGATTGTTCATCATAGCCATAGCCACTCCCTGAGCCACAGCATTTGCAAGCGTTTCTTCATCAACACCAATGTTTCCGCTTTCCATAATGCTATCAGCAATCATGCTCATAGTTCTGCGGTTTTCCAAGGGTAATACTGCTTCCTTCCCAGCCTCTCCGATACCAGCTAGGGTTGCTTTTGTGAAAAGACCACCTTTTGCATACCATCGAATACTGAAACTCGGAATTGATAAACTGAAATTACCAAAGTTTACGGTATTCCAATCCCAGTCTAAATGTGGAAGCGGAATGTGAAGGTTTGAAAATGCGGACTTAATATTCCATGCTGAGTCGTTTGCGCTTCTTTGTGCGCTATCAAAAGATCTTTCAATACTTTCAACGGAAGAATTCGTATTTCTTTCCATATTTTCCAACGTCGAATCCATACTTTTTTTGAGATCATTTCCCAACGTTTCAAGCTTGTTTTTTGGCTTATTTGAATTATCAGCAATACCATTTTCCAGTCCATCCATCATATATCCACCAATAGATTCCATGTATGTTGACGGACTATGTATGCCGAATGCGTTCTTCCACCAATTTTTTATTTTTTCTATTAGCGATTCATTTGACCTTTTTACTTTTTCTTCGCTTTTTTCTGTTCCTTGCGATAACCCTTCTCCAATATTATTTCCGATTGTCTCCGATTTTGTCTTTGCATTAATGGCAATATTGTCTAATGAATCAGAAAGGTTAGAATCAAAATCTCTTGCTTTTTTCCCTGCACTATCAAGAGAGCCATTAATATTTTGTTCCACATAGTTTCTAAACGCCTCTGAATCAATTCCCATTCCTTCCATCTCTTGACTTATCTGATCTAGTGCTTGTTCTGCATTTAATCCACTGTCCTGCATTTGGTCAAGAGAATTTCTTAATATTGGTAATTGTTCATTATTTAGAATTTCACCCTTTTGTACAAGCTCCCCCATGGAATCTCTTATCAAATTAAAAGCATTCGAAGTTTTTAAACCGCTTTCTTCAACTTTTGCGCTGGAATTTTCTACAGATTCCGCAACGCCATCTATGATTCCTCTCAAAAGTTCCTGCTGTTCTCCTGTAAGCTGAATTTTTCCATTCAGTCCGTCATAAGCAGCTTGCAGCGTTTCGGCCGAAACGCCTGCTTGTGAAAACAAATCAGTAAATGCAGTCTTAAATTCAGAAGTGGATGCGCCCGAATCTTCTAAACTTTCTTTCAAGCTAAATATTTTTTCTTGAAGTTCTGGTGAAAAATTATTACTGATGTTATCCATGACTCCACCGAGTTCTGTTAAATCTCCATTTCCACCTCTTGCAGAGTCGCCTAATTTTGCCAGTGCTATTCCACCTAATGTTGTAGCGGTTAAAAATAGCCCTAAAGACCCAACAGTCGAAGATAAAACGCCTTTTAATCCGTCAAGTTTTCCACCAGTATTTCCTATCTTCCCTCCTAAATCATCAAGGGACTGAGAAGCCGTCTTTGCTCCTCCGCTCATCGCTTGTCCTATAGCATCGCCAATTTGTTTTATTATTGATTCTGTCTGAAAGTGCTCCGCTATTTTTATTGCGATTTTTTTTACTAAAGTTCCAATTCCAGTAATATTTGCAATTTTTACAGCTAAAAAAGCCTTTCCGAGAAACGCTGCTATTTTTCCGGCTGTTCCAGATTCTTCCAGTCCATCAAAAAGCCCTCCAAGAACAGTAATTATTGTATTTACGACCGTAAAGAGAATATCTGACCAATCAATCTGAGATAAAAATGTTCCTATTCCCTCTCCAAATTCTTCCCAATGGATTCCAGCCGCAATACTCTTTAGTGAATCTAATAAGTTTTCCAAAAATTCATTTAAATTTTTTCCGTTGTCTTCCCATCTAAACCTTGCAATAAATGAATTTATCCCGTTTACAATATTATTAACAAGATCATCCCATTCGAAATTTCTTGCAAATTCTCCTAATATTGTAAAAGCACCGTTCAAAGCTGCTGCTAAATAACTTGCAATATCGGAAAATGATATAGTGGCGAACACTCCGTTTAGTCCATCTGCAACGTCTTTCCCTATAGACGCATAGTCAAGTCCAGTTACAAATCCGCCGAAAATTTCCCATGCAATTCTGAACTTGTTTCCGATTAAATGACCAAGATTTTCCCATTCGATTTCATCAAAAAGACCGTTTATTCCTTCTGATAATTTTCTTCCAAGATTTAGCCAATTAATTCCATCTGCCAGTTGATTAAGTGTATTAACAATAGTATTAATACCGGCACCAAAAGTCCTTCCAATTAAGTCCCAGTCAATATTATTGACCAAACTATTAAAAGTTCTTGTGAATGCATTAGTAAATCTTGTTATTTTCGGGCCTACATTTTCCCAATTGATTGCATCGTAAATGTATTCAAATCCTTTGTTAATTCCCCATGCAATCTCTTTTCCAAGTCGTTCCCAGTCATGATCCAAAAACGCGGCTCTCAGGCGTTCCGCCCATTCATTGACCGCTTCGGGAAGTTTACTCTTTCCGAGAGCATCTATCATGTCATCGAACCCGCCGAGTTCAGTTCCGGGAACATTGATATCGTCAAGTCCGCCGCCTCCGCCGCCAACTCCGCCAAGGGCGTCGCCAAGGTCTTCTGCGGATGATGAAAGCTGGTTGAGTTCATCGAAAGAAAGCACGGACAGGGCTTTCTTCAGGTCTTTTGCGGAATCTGTAGCGTCATCCATTCCAGAAGAAGCATCTCCACCGGCTGTTCCTACATCTTCGAGTCCGGTAGAAACATCTCCGATGCCTGCCATTTCGTTGACAATTCCGCCCTGCGATCCCTGTCCTTTGTATCCTGTCAGGACATACATGAAATTCCGAAAAGCTTCAGCCGCACGCATAAGTACGGAAAACAGAGCGTTAATGGCCTGTATAGCCGGAAGTACAGCGGCGATTAATCCTTGTCCTACCACGGCTGAAAACTGCTGAACGTTAAGAGTAAGAAGTCTCCACTGGTTGGCGAAACTTCCAACAGTCCTCTGGAAGTCCCCCTGCTGTTGAGAAGTAGCAGACATAATGTAGTTGTATCTCAGCATGGCTTGTTCAGCTTGCGTCATGGATTGCCATGATTTTGTGATTCCCTGAGAAAGAGCGTAGCTCTGAAGCGCTGCGACTGTCATATTAATTCCGAGCTGCCTCATTGGCTCCGTCTCGCCCGCAATTGCCGAACGCAGTTTCATAAACGCTTCATCCGTACTGATGTTATAGAACGAAGCTAAATCTCCGGCCAGCCCAGCAAGGGTTGTAGACATCTCAGCCGCCGCATCCTGCGCAACGCCCGTAGAATTGAGCATAGCCATCATAGTTCCGGCGTATTGTTTTGCAGCAAGTTCCGAAAGTCCATACTGCTCCGTAGCTGTCGACGCAAATTCATAGGCTTTATCAGCCATGCTTCCAAAAGCCACGTCCACAACATTTTCTACTTCGGTTATTGCGGATCCAAGTTCAAACGCCTGCTGTCCGAACTGTAATAACCCATATCCCAACCGGAATCCGATTGCTGTTTTTAGCAAATTCCCAAGGCTAAATCTCGCCGTATCTACGTGTTTTCCAGAGTTTCCAATCTGCTTAAATGCCGACACAATTCCACTTGCAACTTTCTTCATGGCAGATAGCGTTTTTCCACCAATAGAAGAAAGTTTGTTAAAAGCACTTGAAATTGTATTTGTGGCTGTGCTTACTCTTCCACCTGCTGAAGCAAGTTGGGCTAATGCTTGAGTCATGCGTATGGTGTTCTCACTAATGCGTGGAGCTTTAGCCATGGCATTAAAGAACTCTAAAGTTTCTTTTGCTAAAGTTCTAAGGCTGGAAGCTGTTTGCCCGGTTTTGTTTCCTGCACTTGCCAGTCTTCCAATAGATTGGACAAACATATTCAGCTCATTGGATATATCTCCTATTCCTTTTAATTCTTTTGCGGCAAGCCGTGTTTGCTCTCCTAATCTTTTTATGCTATTTGCCGTCTGACCGGTTTTGTTACCGGCGTTCGCCAGTCTTGCCAGAGCAGAAACAAACCGATTTACGTTATTGGAAACATCTGGCATATTCCCAATCTGTCGAATTGATTCGGTTATATTTTTAAAACCATTTATATCAAAGTTTTTGGTATCAACATTTAGCAGTCTTTTTAATGAATTCATCGTTTTCCCGATTCCGGAAGAATCCACATTTATTTTTCCTATGTTGGAAAAAGATTTGACCGCCGACTGCAAAGTCCCAACTTCTTTTGATACTTTTCTTATTGCTCCTACGCTGGATTGTAAATTCTTGTTCACCTTTAAAAGTGTAGAAGATAATGAATTTAAAGATTTTTCTGCGGATTTTGCTTCTGCTGAAATTTGTATATTCAGATTATCAACCGTTCCGTCTGACACAATTTCACCTCCTGCTTTTCGAGGTTAGCGACCGCATCTATTTTGCGGCCGGTAAAAGAAAAAACAGGCTATGACCCCTGTTTTTCCTGAATTAAAGACTCACGTTCTTTTCTGGCTTTTGCAATATTTGCATTTGCTTTTCGAATCATGAGAGCCATATATATTTCTTCCTGGTTTAATTCTTCCTCTGATTTTCCTGTGATCTTCGCCATTTGTTTTGTGTCTTTTGTA